>JGI1689J12820_1000001_pt1 | contig 191436 bp, 177 predicted proteins | sample PRCRCaboRojoPR_6_FD_12820 | JGI IMG/M metagenome (IMG submission 12820)
GGGGCAACCAACGATTTTATTTGGGTCATACCCTTTCCTCACAGGGGTAAGGTTTTGCCTGCAATCAATCTTCCATCACAGCTGTTTGCATTACACAGCGGTGGTCCATCATCGACCAAGACCTAAACACCAGAACGGATTCAACCCAGACATATTGCCCAAAGGATACTTTAGTGTTTCTCCTCCCGGATGTACGGTGTACCCAGGGCGGCCGGCGCCCCCAGATGTTTCCTGACCGATTCTCCCCAGGTGATGAGCACGAGGACAAGGATCGTGAAGAAGTAGGGCATCATATTCAGAAATGAAGCCGGGATCGTCGTTCCCGCTGCCTGAAGCCGGAACTGCAAAGCGTTGATTCCACCAAAAAGCAAAGCTCCAACCGCTGCCCGCAATGGATTCCAAGTGGCAAAGATGACCAGGGCGATCGCGATCCAGCCTCGTCCCCCTGTGATATTTTGAGCCCACCCCTGCAGGTAGGCCATGGAGAGATGAGCGCCCGCCAATCCCATTAAACATCCTCCAAAAATTGTGTACAGGTATCGGGAAAGTTTAACTGGGACACCCAGAACGTCTGCCGCGGCAGGATTATCACCCACAGCCCTTAGATGAAGCCCGGGCTGGGTCTTATGCAGGTAAAACCACATCAAAGGCAGCAGCAANTACAGCGCATAAGCGAGCACATCTTGATTGAACATCGAGGGACCAAGGATGGGGATGTCCTCCAAAACCGGAATGGGTATTCTAGGAAAGACGGGACCTTGCAAACCAACCATGGTCTCCCCCCCAGGTCCAAGACGCTGGCCCATAAAGCTTGCCAGCCCGGTGCCGAATAATGTCAGCGCCAGTCCTGTCACAACCTGATCTGCCCGTAAGGTAATCGTTAAAAAGGCATGCATAAAGGACATCATAGCGCCTACCAGCATGGCCACGCCCAATCCCAACCAGGCACTGTCACTGTGGAAAGCCACCGCAAAGGCTGTGGCTGCGCCCATCATCATGATCCCTTCCACGCCCAGGTTGAGAATGCCGGACCGTTCCGTAAATATCTCGCCCAGTGTGGCGTACAGCAGAGATACACCGGCCCTGATCGTGATCGTTAACAGGGAAACAATCATCGCTTCATTCATTAACTTCTCCTGCTTGCTTTTGTTTACCGGATCCCAGAATTCGGATGCGGTAGTTGATAAATACCCAGCCTCCTAAAACGAAAAAGAGGATGGCCCCCTGCAGAACCGAAGATACTGCAGCGGGAATCCCCATCGCGACCTGCAGCTGGTCTCCACCCACCGTCAAAGCGCCCATAAATGCGCCCACAAAGACCACACCCCAGGGATTGAGATTAGCCATCCAGGCTACAATGATAGCGGTAAATCCATATCCGACGGTCAGGCCCTGGTAAAGCCGGCGGGCGATCCCGGACACTTCCGCCATCCCTGCCAGCCCGGACAGAGCGCCAGATAAAAGCATCACCAAGACCATATTCCTCTTAGCATCGATGCCAGCGTACTTCGCTGCCCGGGGGTTTTCACCGATGAGCCGGATCTCATACCCCCACTGGGAACGGTTCATGATCAGCCAGATGATGAACGCAGCCAGGACAGCGAAAATAATTCCCAAATGGACCCGCCCCCATAACCTGGGAAGCAGCGCTTCCTGCGGGAAAGGTGCTGAACCTGGAAACCCATACCCTTCAGGATCCCTCCAGGGACCCAGATAAAGGTATTCCACCAGGAGGATNGCGATGTAATTCATCATCAAGGTGGTCAGGATTTCATTGACCTCCAGGTATGCTTTCAGCAGGGCGGGGATCAGAGCCCAAAGAGCCCCCGCAAGCATGCCCATGAGGATCATCACCGGGATGGTCAACGGGTCAGGAAGTGAATCACTCAAGAACAAAGCCACATAGGAGGCGCCGATACCCCCCATGGCCAATTGGCCCTCCGCTCCGATGTTCCAAAACAGCATCCGGAAGGCAATGGCCACAGCAAGCCCCGTCAATATCAAGGGGATGGCCTTCACCAGTGTTTCCGTAAGAGCGTACTGATCTCCCAAAGATCCGCTGACCATGACGCGGTATGCCTGAAGCGGGTTAATGCCAAAAGCCAATAATAAAACAGCCCCAAAGATAAGCGCTAATAAAAAAGAAGCGATCGGCACGATGACAACAGCCCAGCGGGCTCTTTCCAATCGGCGCTCCAGAACAATATTCATCGTTTACTGACCTCCGCTGCTTTGTGATATTTCGTCAGTTCGCCGTTCTCTCTTCTCTCCGGCCATCATCAATCCGATCTCTTCAACCGCGGCTTCTTCTCGATCTAACTCTCCCATAAATTCACCTTCATAAATCACGAAAATCCGATCAGCAAGCTGCATGACCTCTTCCAGTTCTCCTGAGATGAGGAGAATGGCTGCCCCTTGATCGCGCTGTTCAAGCAATGTTTTCCGAACCGCCTCCGTGGCGCCGATATCTAACCCACGCGAAGGATTCACGGCCACCAACGCGCCGCTGCTGGCATCGATTTCCCGGGCTAAAACCACTTTTTGCTGGTTTCCTCCGGAGAGCAAGCGGGCATTGGTTTTCACAGAGGGGGTGATAATGTTGAAGGCATCAACCAGGCGTTCTGAAAAACCTTCCACTCGCTGATAATCAATAAAAGGCCCATTGGAAATCGGGGGTTTGCGATACACTTTCATGACCAGGTTATCGGAGATGGGCAAATTGGGGACCAAGCCTCGTCCAATCCTGTCCCCCGGGATATGGCTCAATCCCGCCTTGATCACCTGCCAGGGGCTCTCTTTTGTGATATCCTTGCCCCGGATCCAGATCTTTCCATCCTGAACACGCCGCAAACCGGTGATCGCTTCCGCCAATTCACGCTGTCCATTTCCGGCGACGCCTGCCACTGCGACAATCTCCCCGGCCCGCACTTCAAAGGACACGCCTTTCAAAGCGGGGAGACCCTTATCACTAAGCGCTTTTAGGTTTTCCACTTCCAAGACCACATCCCCCTTTTCGTGGTCCCGTTCCTGGAAGTCGAATAAAACTTCCCTGCCAACCATCAGTTTTGCCAATTCGTTCTTGGTCGTCTCCGAGGTCACCCGGGTGTCGATCATCTCGCCATCCCGCAACACGGACACACGATCTGAAAAATCCATCACCTCGTGCAGCTTGTGAGTGATAAAGATAATGGTCTTGCCCTCAGAAGCCATTTTGTGCAGAATCTCAATCAGTTGGTCCGCTTCTTGAGGGGTGAGGACAGCTGTCGGCTCATCAAGAATCAATATTTTTGCGCCCCGATAGAGTAATTTTAAAATTTCCACCCGCTGCTGTTCTCCCACCGAAAGCTGCCAGATGTACGCATCCAAATCCACATTCAAATGATAGCTGTCCGCAAGGTCACGGAGATCTTGCTTGACTTCCTTCTTGTTAATCACCAGGCCGGTAGGATATAAGCCCAGGATGACATTTTCCGCCACGGTCAGGCTTTCCACAAGCATGAAATGCTGGTGAACCATGCCGATCCCCAATTCTATGGCATCCTTGGGGGATTGAATATCCACTGGTTCACCAAAAATAAAAATTTGCCCTTCATCTTGTTGATATAAACCCGCAAGAACATTCATCAAGGTGCTTTTTCCAGCCCCATTTTCACCTAACAAAGCATGCACATGGCCCCTTTCGACGGACAAATCAACCTCTTTATTAGCAACTACACCGGGAAATCGCTTGGTTACCCCCTGCATCTGGATCGCATATGAATTTTCTGATTCTCCCATTTCTCCCTGCTTTTATACATCATAACGCCCTCCCCGCCCCTCCTTTGCAGAGGGACAGGGAGGGCGCAAGTCTTAGATTGAACTACTCAAGGGTGCCTTCCACACCTTCTACGAACCAATCCATAGAAAGCATTTCTTCATCTGTCATGCATTCACCCTCGGCAACCATCTCGCTGCCATCCTGGCCGTTGATCGGGCCGCAGAAAACATCCCATTCGGTGTCAATGATCCGTGACCGTTCCTCGTCAACCTTCTCTGCCACGTCATCGGGAACCTTCGGGCTCAGATCCGCCAGCTTGACGACATCGCTTTCCAAGCCTCCCCAGAACTGGTGGGGTTCCCAGGTATCATCAAGTATGTCCTCAATGGTGTCCACATAGTATGTGCCCCAGTTCCAGACCGGGCTGGTGAGCACGGTGTCACCCACAAACTGAGCCATATCTGAGTCATAGCCTATGCTGAGCACACCAGCTTCCTTGGCCGCTTTCTGGGGTTCTGTGGTGTCCTGGTGCTGAGCGATCATATCGACGCCTTCATCCAGAAGGGCCTGAGCCGCTTCGCGCTCTTTCACCGGATCGTACCAGGTGTTTGTCCAGACCACTTGCACTGTGGCTTCGGGGTTGACTTCCCGCACACCCAGTGTGAAGGCATTGATGCCGCGTAGTACCTCAGGAATGGGGAAAGCTGCCACATAACCAATCTGGTTGTTTTCCGTCATCCTGCCGGCCACCAAACCGGATAGGTACCGGGGTTGGTACATGCGCCCAAAGTATGTCGCCATGTTGTCATTGGTCTTGTACCCCGAGCAGTGTTCGAAAATGACCTCAGGATTGTCCTGGGCCACCGTCAGTGTGGGGTCCATGTATCCAAAGCTGGTTGTGAACACCACGTCCGCACCCTGATTGACCACATCGCGAATGGATTTTTCTGCATCAGGTCCTTCCGGGACATCAGGAACGGTAGAGGTATTCACTTGGTCTCCAAGCTCCTCTTCCACCATCAACCGGCCCTGCTCATGCTCGTAGGTCCAGCCGAGGTCGCCAGGTTGGCCAATATAGATAAAGGCCACCTGCAGTTCTTCCTCTTCTGCGCCGGGCCCAGCCTGGCAGCCTGTGGCTACTAACACGGCCACAAGTAACAGGCTCAGCAATATCCATATTTTCTTCCTTTCCATAACTTGCTCTCCTCTTTAACTAAACTAGGTTTAATGGGGAGATCGATCCCTGTCTATACGGGTGACCTCCGACGCTAATCCAGCGAACAATTTTCTCTGTTTAGTATACACGAGAAACACTCATAAATAAACTATGCGCTTTCATCCATCTCTTGTCAACCCAAATAGGATTGATCTTAACTTATTCTAAGGAACGATATGGGTGCCGGTTTCTCCCTGTAAAGCTCGGCCGATGTTTTCGGGATTCGTGACAATGGCCTTTTTGCCGCCGCTCTCCAGGAAACGCACAATGGCTTTGATCTTGGGCTCCATGGATCCTTTCGCAAAGTGCGTCCCCTCTTCGAGGTATGCTTTGGCTTCCGAAACGGTCATCTGATCGACCCATTCCTGATCGGGTTTTCCAAAATTCAGGGCAACCTTTTCAACATCCGTTGAGATCAAATACAAATCCGCACTGATTTCATTGGCCAACATGCCGGACGCGAAATCCTTATCGATCACAGCTGCGGTCCCCCGCACCTCATCGCCATCCCGAATGACAGGGATACCACCGCCGCCCACAGTGATGGTGATCGTCCCCGACTTGATCATGGCTTTCACGGCTTCTAGCTCCATGATTTCCTGGGGAATGGGTGAGGGCACAACACGCCGCCACCCGCGCCCAGCGTCTTCCACGACATCCCATCCATCTTCTTCCTTTCGGCGCTGGGCTTCTTCCTGCTCCATGAAACTGCCAATCGGCTTAGATGGTTCCTGAAAAGCGGGATCATTGGGGTCCACCCGAACCTGGGTGATCACCGTGGCCGCTATCTTGTCAATCCCGCGTTTCCTGAGTTCGTTCTGGATATTCTGCTGTAAGGCATAACCGATAGCGCCCTGGCTGTCTGAGCCGCAGACATCTAAAGGCAGCTCATGCATGCCTTCCACCCGGTGGGCAATTTCCGAGCGCCTGAGGATGAACCCCACCTGGGGGCCATTTCCATGCCCGATGGCGATATCCCATCCCTGCTCGATCATGTTTACCAGGTGCTTGGCGGTTTCCTTTGCCGCCTGGTACTGGTCCTCTACGGTCTGGTGATCTTTATCCTTTATTAACGAGTTGCCGCCGATCGCAACGACTGCAACTTTTCTTTCTTCACTCATTCTCTCTCCTTCTCAGCGCATGGTCAAAGCCATAACAGCTTTCTGGGCATGCAGTCGATTTTCCGCTTGATCGTACACCACAGATTGAGGCCCATCCATCACTTCACTGGTGACTTCAACATCCCGATCCGCGGGGAGGGGATGCATATAGATGGCATCTTTATCCGCCAGCGCCATCTTCCGGGCATCCGTAATCCAATCCTTGTATTGATCCTGAATGCGTTTGCCTTCTTCCTGGTCCCGCGTGGTCAGCAAGGGTCCCCATGATTTTGCATAGACAATGTCCGCACCTTCAAAACCGGCTTCCATATCATCCACAACTTCAAATTTGCTGCCAAATTTCTCCGCCTGCTCCCGGGCCTGGTCCATGATCTCAGGCATGAGCTCAAACTCGGGCGGATGAGCTAAGGTTACATCCAATCCAAAGCGAGGCATCTGCAGGATCAAAGATTGGGGAACAGAAATCGGCTTCAAATAGGAGGAAGCGTAAGCCCAGGAGACGACGATCTTCTTCCCCCGCAGATCCTTGCCTTTCTTCTCCTGAATGGTCATGATGTCAGCCAGGCATTGATGAGGATGGTAAAACTCATCCTGCATGTTAAGCACGGGGACACGGGAAGCGGACGCGACGTTGTTGAGATAATTATTGCCGATCCCCCAATCCACATGGCGGATGGCGATCCCGTCAAAATACCGGCCCAGGATCTCGCCCAGTTCTTTCTCCGTGTCTCCATGGGAGACCTGCGTGGTGCGGCTCTCAATGAAAGCAGCGTGCCCGCCTAATTGGGCCATGCCGGCCTCAAAAGATGATCTCGTGCGTGTGCTGGAAAAGAAGAACAACATGCCCAATGTCTTGTTGTCCAGATAGGCATGAGGCTGACCCAGGGCCCGTTTTTTCTTCAGGTCCCAGGCCACATCCAACACCGTTTCCACTTCTTCTCTGCTGAAATCAAGATCGCTGATCAAATCCCGATTTCTCAAATCAGTAATCATGTTTCCTACTCCTCTTTCTAGTCAAACTATCCCGGGGCCAGAGCCATTAATCAGGTTCTCGGCTCTGGCCCTCTTTTGGTACGCTCTGATTACGCTGTCTACTCTTTTGCGCCCAGCACCAGGGCGATAAGCGCCATACGCATAACCACGCCGTTGAACCCTTCCTCCCAATAGCGGGACCAACGGGTGTGGTCCACATCAGGGGGAATCTCATCCATGCGGGGCAGGGAGTGGAGCAAGACGGCATCTGACTTCGCCTTGGTTTCCAGCAGTTCCTTGGTGATCTTGAATTCAGGCGGAGTCTGGGGCACTTCACCCTCCCGCTCATCGCGGGACTTGGTGTAATCGGGCTGTACCACGGGTTCCACCAGGATGACATCCGCGTCGGCGATCACCTCACGGACATCATCGCCTTCGGTGAAATCCAGGCTGCCCGCCTTGAAGTCTTCCCGGTACTCATCGGGCAGGGACATATCCTCAGGAGAAATCAGGGTCAAAGGGCAGTCAAACTGGGTCAAAGCATGGCCCAGGGAGTGCATGGTGCGCATGCGCATATCCCCGACAGCCACCCAGTTCAAACCGTCGATGGTCCCCTTCTCCTTCAAGATTGTATAGAGATCGGTCAATATTTGCGTGGGATGTTCGCCCCAGCCGTCTCCCCCATTGATGACCGGCACGCTGACCCACTTGGCCGCTTCATGAGGGGCACCCTTCTGGAAGTGGCGGGTGACAATCACATCGCCGTAATGCTCCAACATCTTGAAGGTGTCTTTGATGGACTCCTGGTAGAAATCGCCCGCCCTGGTCACTGTGGCATCCGCGAATCCCGTCACCTTCCCGCCTAAACGGAGCATGGCGGATTCATGGGCCAGCCGAGTGCGCGTGGACGGCTGATAGAAAGCCGTCACCAGCGTCTTCTCTTTGAGCAAGTCCACGTTCTTGCGGTTATGAGCGATGGGGGCCAGTTCATCGGCGACTTCGAAAACGCGTAAAAATTCTCGGCGTTCAAAATCCTTCAACGATAATATGTCACGTCCTAAAAAACTTCTCATGTCTAAACTCCTTGAAATAAATTAACTTTTCTTATCCAATTCATAGCCTCGATTAAAATCCATTTCCCACACGTCGTACGATGTGAAAATGAAAGTAACCCGGTAAAAAGTAGCTGTAAGAATAATCAACCACACGCCCCCTCGTGGAACATAACTCCGAACGGAAAACCAGGAGAGGAGCATGCCGCTGGATATCCAGCGCACTGGCAATATCTGAAGACGCGCCGGCGGCGTTGATTTCCGTGCGNGAGCTGGCCAGAAGAGGCTGATCTTTCTTTAATAACAAATCCAGAATCGAACCCGTGAAATCCAATGTGATCTCTGCTGTCGATAAGATATCCATGGGTAGGATATCAATCAGATAGGCAACCGGACGGTTCTCTGCCATGATGACCCGTGACACATGGGTGACTTCTGCCCCGGGATCCAAACCGAGCGCTTCCCTTGCTTCCTCAGACGCAGGTTTCTGTTCCACATTTAGTTCGCCCATGGAAACGGGAAGCCCAATTCTCTCTGCCAGGGTTTCCAGACTGACCAAATGCTCCAGCCCGCTTTCAAAAACCTGTGTGGGGTGGATCACAAATGTGCCCACTCCCTGCTTCCTGCGCAGCAATCCTCGGGTTTCAAAGGTTCTCATCACCTCCCTGAGGGTTGCGCGGGACACGTCAAGCTGATCCGCGAGTTTGGGCTCCGATGGCAGCCGTTCCCCGGTCTCCATGTCAGCTATGATCACACTTAAGCGTTCCTTGACGGTTTCTGATACTCCTTGTCCGCTCATAATTTCACTTCTTCAATTGCTGGAATGAGTTCAAAATTCTCTGCATCAACCAATCCAAGATCCGAGATCCGCAAAGCGGGAATGACGACTAACGCCAGAAGACTGAGCTGCATATTTGGATTTTTAATTGTGCACCCGCACTGCCTGAATCCCTCTAACACCGAGGCAGCTTCTTCAGCTACCCGTTCAGCCCGTTTATCAGACATCAAGCCAGCGATCGGCAAAGGGACCTTTCCGATCACAGCATCCTCTTTGATCACGACCTGTCCCCCCTGCATCTCAACCAGTTCATTGGCTGCGCGCGCCATCTGTACTTCATCCGTGCCCACCACAATCATGTGATGGGAATCATGGGCGACCGTGCTGGCGACAGCGCATCCCGCTTCGAGCTCAAATCCCTGAACCAGTGCCACCTGCACATCCCCCGTGGCATTGTGCCTTTCTACCAGGGCGATCTTCGCCAAATCACGTTCTAAATCCACCTTGATCTCGCCGTCCTCGGCCTGAACGGAAACCTGTACATGCTNGGTGGGGGCCTGACCTTCCATGACGCCTATGACATGAGCCACCAGATCATCTCCAGCGGTTCCCTCCGGGACCCGCAAACGGAAATCCTCTGCCTGAAGCGCCCTTTTGACATTCACGGAGTGTGTCGCCCAGCGTGGATATTCCACCTCGGGCAAATCAACCACCAAGCTCCCGCTCTCCGCGATCACTTGGCCCTTGGCCACCACTGTCTGAACATGGAAATCGTCCAAATCCGGGACCAGGAGAATATCCGCAAACCGTCCGGGGGCAATCTGACCCATATCCTTCGCCACACCAAAATGTTCCGCTGTGTTCAAAGTCGCCATCTGGATCACAGTAAGAGGGTCCAGACCCAAATCGATCGTATGTCGAACCACGCGATCCATGTGTCCTTCGTTGACCAGGGTTTCAGAGTGAGTGTCATCCGTACAGAGCAGGAAATGCCGGGAGTCCAGACCTTCCTCAGTGACAGCCTTAATCTGAGCAGCCACATCCAACCAGCCGGACCCATAACGCAGCATGGCTTTCATGCCCTGTCGAACCCGCTTCAATGCATCCACCTTCCGCGTCCCTTCATGATCATCTTCAGGGCCACCTGCCGCATACCCATGAAATGGTAAGCCAAGATCAGGGGAAGCGTAATGCCCTCCGATCACTTTCCCCGCAAGCCGGGTGGCAGCCATTTCAGCGTGCATTTTTCGATCATTTTGGAAGACGCCAGGAAAATTCATCATCTCTCCCAATCCAATGATCCGCTCCCATGCCATGGCCTCTTTAACGTCTTCCGGTCCAATACGAGAACCCGGCGTTTCCAATCCAGGGGCAGAGGGAACGCAAGAGGGAACCTGCACCCAAACATGAATGGGCTGTTTTTCCGCCTCTTCTGCCATCAGGCGGACACCTTTGAGCCCAAACACATTAGCAATTTCATGAGGATCGACAAACATGCCCGTCGTCCCNTGAGGTGCTACCGCCCGGACGAACTCTGTGATGGTAACCATGCCCGATTCAATATGCATATGAGCATCCAACAGGCCAGGGACCAGGTATCGGCCTTGCGCCCGGATGACCTCCGTTTCCTCCCCCACGGTATGAGACGCATCCTCCCCTACAAAAGCGATCCGCTTTCCAGCAACAGCGACATCTATTCCGGGCAATATCTCTCCCGACTGTACATTCACCCACTGCCCTCCCGTGATCACCAGGTCAGCGGGGATTCTTCCCATCGATACGTCTACCAGCTTCTGCGTTCGTTCACGGATGTCATCTACATGCATTCTACACACTCCCGGAAGTAAACCCAGGACCTGAGAATAAACTCCGTCATCACTGGACCAACTGCTGCGCTAATTGGTTGTGGGTTTCAATTAACCGGTCGACATCTGCGGTGACCAAGGCCCCTTCCTTGACCACAAATTTTCCACCCACAACGTTGTAAGCGACTCCACGCGGTGCACAAAAAGGCAGGGCTGCAACCGGATCGTGCAGCGCACCTGCATAACTAATCTGGCTCAAATCCAGGGCGATAAAATCCCCGGCCTTCCCCTTTTCCAACGACCCGATGTCAGAACGTCCCAGCACAGCTGCTCCCCCGCGGGTTCCTAACTCCAGCGCTTGCCGCGCGGACATGATCGGGAGGTGTTCTACATTTGAGCGGGAAGCACCTAACATACCCGCTCTCAACCGAGCCAAAAGCATCGCCTGCCGGACTTCTTCCAGCATATGTGAACTGTCATTGCTGGCTGATCCATCCACCCCCACACCCACATCAATCCCAGCCTGCAACATATCCAGGATGGGGGCCGCTCCCGAAGCCAGCCGCATATTCGAACTCGGGCAATGGGCAACCCCGCAGTGATTTTCCGCATACACATCCAGTTCTTGCTCATTGACGTGAACGGAATGAGCAAACCAGACATCGGGTCCGATCCAATCCACCTCTTCCATATAAGCTACGGGGCGGTGGCCAAATTGATCCAGGCAAAAATCGATTTCATCCTCTGTCTCCGACAGGTGGGTATGCAGACGCACCCCATAATCACGGGCTAACGCTGCGCTTTCCCTCATCAGATCACCCGTGACGCTGAAAGGTGAACAGGGCGCCAGCACTATTTGCACAAAGGAACCCGGTTCAGGATCATGATAGGCTTCAATCACCCGCTGCGAATCGCGGAGGATTTCATCTTCATCCTCCACCACACTATCCGGAGGAAGTCCTCCTTTACTCTCCCCCAGACTCATCGAACCCCGAGAAGCATGCAATCGCAAACCGATCTCTTGGGCAGCTTGAATCTCATCATCCAATCGAGAGCCGTTAGGAAATAAGTAGAGGTGATCCGAAGCTGTCGTGCAGCCCGATAAAGCCAACTCAGCCAGGGCAGTCTTTGTAGATACCCGGATATGCTCCGGCCCCATTCGCGCCCAGATGGGATACAGTGTTTTCAACCAGTGAAACAGATTTACATCTTGCGCATCCGGGATCACCCTGGTTAACGTCTGATAAAAATGGTGATGCGTGTTCACCAGACCAGGGAGAACGATATGCCCGGAAAGATCAAGGATCTCCTCCGCTTGAGCAGGCAAAGTGTCAGTGGGTCCCACCGCTTCAATGAACCCATCATTAATGAAAATACCACCGCCTTTGATTTCGCGGCGGTGGTCATCCATAGTGACTAAAATATCTGCGTTCTTGATCAATAAAGTGCCCATTTAATTCATCCACTTGTTAATCCTGAACAATCTGATTGTCTGACAATTGAAAGTGTATCAAAAAGGATCTGGGTTGTCAATTGTCTGACAATTAGATATTGATGAGAATGAGATCGCGACCGCGGACAGACAACGCCCTCAGATGACCCCGGTTCCCACTTATTTGAATACCCCCTACTCGCCAGGGACTGGGTCCAAAAAACTCAGAACAAGTTCATGCCCAAGAGATAATTCGCCAAGGAGGGATACAACATACCAAAGACAGTAAATGCCAAGATCAAGATCAGACTTAAAAGTGCCAATAAAGCAAGGCATCCACCTCGAAACCTTTCCGCCCGGGATGGGGAGGATGATCCCTTTTCATTCTTCACCAAAAGGGAAGAGGACTTTTCCTGCTCGTGGTCACCTAAATCTTTTGTGATGATCCGGGGAGGACTGGAACCCTCCTGAGCCTCTCCTTCCCTTTCCTTTACTTCATCCCGGGGCCTGCTGAAGTTAAGTGAGAACCGCCCACTCTGGGCTTTCAACAATTCATTTTTAAACTCTGCAGCCAATTGAAAGCGGTTCCCGGGGTGGACCTCAAGGGCTTTCTCAATGGCATCCGCCACTCTCCGGGAAACTTTAGGGTTCCGCTCCCGGACAGGGGTCAACTCCTCCTGATCCATTGTTCGCGCCAGGCTGTCCTCAGGCGTGATCCCTGTCAGGACTGTATATAAGGTTGCCCCCAAGGAGTAAATATCCGTCCTGGGATCTGTTCGGGCAGCCCCATACTGCTCGGGTGGAGAGAACCCCATAGTCATCGCCCGGGCCCCCGTTGAGGTCGTCTTATTTCCCTGGATGATCTTCGCTAACCCAAAATCCACCAGGTAAATTTCTTCTCGGGGTGTGATTCTCACGTTGCCCGGTTTGATATCCCGGTGTAATACCACAGGATCGTGAGAGTGCATATAAGCTAGCGCGTCACAAATCGCTGCCCCGATCACAACCACTTCTTCTTCAGGGATGAACTGATAGCGCTCCATCCTTTCCTGAAGGTCTTCTCCCTCCACATAATCCATGATCAAGTATTGCCCTTGATCTTCAATGGAAAAGTGGTCTGTCACACGAGGCAGATTTCGATGCCGCAGGCTGGCCAGGATGACCGCTTCNCGCTTGAACTGCCGGGTATAATCTTCGATGGTGAATAGATTCTCTTTTACGGCAACCTCAACCCCCAGGTTCTCATCTACCGCCCGGTAAATGGAACCCATCCCCCCCTGGCCAAGGACTTCGATAATGCGGTATCGATCTTTAAGGAGTGAACCTTGATTGAGGGTCATAGGAAGAGATCACCCTGTTCAAAAACGAATGGGCATGCATTCGCCCTTTGAAATCAAGAGTCAAACGCCAGCCTCCCCCCGGACTACGCCCATCATCAGAGACATCGATTATGCAGGCAAACACTCCACTTAAAATCCAATCATAGCGGATCCCATCTCTACCTGCAAGCAAATCACAGGTAGACTCAGATATCGAGGTTTCGCACTTCGTTGGCGTGGGTTTGAATAAAGCGACGCCGGGGGGGAACCGATTTCCCCATCAGCATATCAAAGGTCCGATCCGCAGCAGCAGCGTCCTCAATCGTCACCTGCAGTAAGGTGCGGTTCTCGGGATCCATGGTGGTTTCCCATAACTGTTCCGGGTTCATTTCACCCAGACCCTTATACCGCTGGAGGGGAGCTTTATCAGCGTTTAGACCCAACTCTTTGATCAAAGCGCGTTTTTCCTGCTCCGTGTAGACGTAATGGACTTTATTTCTGTAGGTGAGACGGTAAAGGGGTGGTTGGGCGATATATAGATTACCGGCCTCGATGAGAGGCTGCATGTAGCGGAAGAAAAAGGTCAAGAGCAGCGTCCGGATATGCGCTCCGTCAACATCAGCGTCGGTCATGATGATCACCCGGCCATAACGCAGGCCTTCGATGTCAAAACTTTCCCCGATCCCCACCCCGAGGGCAGAGATTAGCGCTTTGACTTCTTTATTGGCCAATATCCTGTTCAATCGAGCACGTTCGGTATTTAAGATCTTTCCACGCAAGGGTAGGATCGCTTGAAAATGGCGGTCTCGACCTTGTTTTGCTGAGCCACCTGCGGAATCACCCTCCACGATGTAAATCTCTGACTCTTCCGGGTCCTGGGAAGAGCAGTCCGCTAATTTCCCCGGTAAAGTGAGACTTTCTAGGGCTGATTTACGGATCACCAAATCACGCGCTTTCCGGGCTGCCCGCCGTGCCCTGGCTGACGTCAAACATTTTTTGACGATGGCTTTTGCAGCTGAGGGATGTTCTTCCAGGAACATCTCAATGCCCTCCCCAACCACTTGTTGAGAAAGAGATTTCACCTCAGCATTCATGAGCTTTACCTTGGTTTGACTCTCGAATTGCGGGTCAGGATGTTTAATGCTTATGATGGCTGTCAGCCCTTCACGGGTGTCATTGCCGGTGAAATTCGGGTCTGAATCCTTCAATAATTTCTTCTTACGGGCGTAATTATTGATCGTCCGGGTCACCGCTGCCCGCAGTCCTGTGAGATGCGTTCCCCCATCCACCGTNTTGATCGTGTTCGCAAAAGCGTACACCGATTCAGCGTAGGANTCCGTGTATTGAAAAGCTGCGTCGACGACGATGTCATTGATCTCTTTTTCCACATGGATGACCGGATGCAATTTCTCGCGGTTCCGGTTCAGGTAACGCACAAACGAGGTAATGCCCCCGTCAAAGTAGAAATTCATCTCTTGATCGGTGCGTTCGTCAACGAAGTTTATATACACACCCCGGGTGACAAAAGCCATTTCCCGAAAGCGCTGGACAAGGGTGTCAAAGCTGTAGCTGGTTCCCTCATTAAAAATGGTCTCATCATACTTAAAGGTCTGCGTCGTTCCTGTTTTTCCATCCGGCGCATCGCCCACCACTTCCAATTTCTGCACGGGTAGCCCTCGTTCATAGCGCTGGAAATACTCTTTACCGTCCCGCCAGACAGTAATTTCAAACCATTCAGAAAGGGCGTTGACGGCTGACAAACCCACGCCGTGTAGGCCGCCGGATACTTTATAACCGGATCCCCCGAATTTTCCTCCAGCGTGGAGCAACGTCATCACCAGCTCCAGCGCAGGTCGATTTTTTTCAGGGTGAATATCCACTGGAATCCCGCGGCCGTTGTCCATGACCGTTACACTCTCATCCGGATGAATGGTGATATTAATCTCATCGCAATATTCAGCAAGGGCTTCATCGATTGAATTGTCAACCACCTCATAGACGAGATGGTGCAAAGCTTTGATATCTGTCCCCCCTACATACATACCCGGACGGCGCCGAACAGCTTCCAATCCCTCAAGCACTTGAATATCTTTAGCCGCGTATGACGATAAGTCTTCTTTTCCTACCACAAAAACCTCCAATTCCTCATTCGATTACCGAAGAAAGCTATCATGTTTGATTTCCCAGTTCGCCTTTTCCCAAAGGCATTTCCTTTTCCTTCCAAACGATGATTTCCTTCAACCATCGGGACATATCCTGATAATAAACAAAACTGGCTGCCAACACTCCGGTACTTACAAAAGCGTGACCGGTGACGCTGATCAACATCAACCAGGAATCTCCGGGGGCAACCTGCCAAACGACATCCAATCCCTGGGTTATTAATATCGCCAGAATGATGAAAAAGCCCGTCTGTAAAAATGATAACCCGGTCATGCGGATGCTTTCATATACCGAACGCCAAGCTCTTTTCTTTCCTGTGAATATGCCATGAGGTGAGAAAAATAGCGGAAACATCATCCACAGGTACACGAAACTGAAAATGAGTAAGGCTCCTTGCGCAAGCAAAGTGTTCACAAGGGCTGCGCCTGTAATCAAGCAGCCCCCAAGTAAAGAGACAGCAAAAAACAAACCAAACCAGATCAAACTAAGCAGGATAGTGTGTTTGATCAACCACGGCCCCCGGGCGATGACTTCGCGCCACCGGACACGATCATAAAGCGCAGCTTGACATACTGCCGCATAATAAATTACACCCAAGACCATACCCACAAACAAAAAACCAAGCACAAATAAGAAGGCATTTCCTGGACGTTCCACTTCCACAAACATGGGCTCGCCAAGAGGGGTTGAAATCGGAAGTACCGAGCTCAACAAACTAAAAATTCCCACCGGAAAAGACCGAAGTGCAGCAACCAGATTCAACCTTTCCGCGAAAACCGTCCACATCTCCCGGCTGGCTGTTACGAGTTCTTCCAACTCCGGGTTGTCCAGGGTTGGAAAGGAGAAAAATCCCTTGATCAGCCCCTCAATTAACCCCTTAATCCGCATATGAGGGGCAAACCAGATGATTAAATCCAAGACGAGTGGAAACAAGATCAAGCCCATATGTTGTGTGATGGCATCAAATCCAATTCGTATTGATTTTAACGTTTTTGGGGGCTCAGGCATACGGTTTTCTTTACTCATCATCGAACATTTATTTTACCATACATGTGCTTTTTTTTGGTCATGATCCCCTTTTCGCGGGCTACATCCAGAACGCAATCTTTCCCGGCAGGTAGTAACTCCCCCCTCTCCTCACTCCACACATAAAACATCAACTTGTGAATAAGAATGAAAGGATGTTACAATCACGTATTAACAAGGTCTTTTACTCCCGAACATCTCATATTTAAATAAGGAATAAAAATGAAACCCAAGATCGACCTTTTACTCACCAACGCCATCGTCCTCACGATGGATGAAGCGTTTAGAAAATACGATCATGGTGGTTTGGCTATTAAGGATGACCAGATTTATGCTGTGGGTTCCAGCGAGAAATTGAGGGAGGAATTCGAGGCTGATTCAGTGGTGGACTGTCAGGGAAAGGTAATCATGCCGGGCCTGATTAACACCCATACTCATCTGGCCATGAACCTCCTGCGGGGGTTGGCTGATGACCTCCGGCTGGATGTCTGGCTGCTGGGATACATCATGCCTGTGGAGCGAGAATTTGTCTCCCCGGAATTTGTCAGGTTGGGAACCACCCTCGCCTGCGCAGAATTGATCCGATCCGGGGTGACCGCCTTTGCGGATATGTATTATTTTGAAGATCAAGTAGCCCAATCCGCAGCCGACGCTGGCCTGCGGGGGGTGTGCTCCCAGACCATCCTTAAATTCAAGGGCCCGGATGCTTCTACGTACGAAGAAGCCCTTGATTCCGCGGAAGCCTTGATCAATAAATGGAAGGGACATCCCCTGATCACACCGGCCGTCGCTCCGCACGCTGCTTATACATCTACAGAAGACATCTTAGCCTCCTCAAGAGAACTCGCGGTTTCTTCTGATGTTCCTCTCCACATCCACATCGCAGAAACAAGCAACGAAGTGGAAGAATGCATCGAGAATTACGAAATGCGGGTCGTGCACTATCTTGAAAAACAAGGATTGTTCACAGCGAAAACGATCGCAGCCCACTGCGTCCACATTGATGAAAGCGAGATGCACACTTTAAATCACCACAAGGTAGGTGTCGCCCACAACCCGACTTCAAACCTAAAACTAGGATCCGGCATAGCTCCTGTACCGGACATGTTGGACGCAGGGTTAAATGTCGGCATCGGCACAGATGGGGTTTCTTCGAACAACGACCTGGATATGTTTGAAGAAATGCGTTTGGCCGCGCTGCTCGCGAAGGGAAATACCGGGGATCCAACCCTCCTGCCCGCTAAAACAGCCCTCGCGATGGCAACCAGGAAGGGTGCAGAAGCGATCCACATCGCCCACCAGACCGGCTCTTTGAGCGCCGGGAAGAAAGCAGACCTGATCGTGGTCGATATCTCTACCTTACATAATTCCCCCCGTTTCCATAATGACCCGGACGGCGTTTACGCCCAATTGGTCTATGCCGCGAAGTCAACGGATGTCCAAGATGTTATGGTCAATGGAAAGTGGCTCATGCGCTCTCGAGAGCTATTGACTTTAGATGTGGAAGAGCTGCTTCCCAAAGCACAAAAGATCGCCGGGAAAATCGACCGTTTCGTTTCCAAGCGCGAGCAATCCGTTTACTCAAAGCTGATTGCGGTCGGAGGCGCGGTTGAACAAGAAAGTTATGAAGTACAAGCCAAAGTAAAAGTGAAAGACCCCCAAGCTGTGATTAAAGCTCTGAAGAATTCCGATTTGGAGGTCATATACGACCGACACTACCATGAGTATGACACATATTTCGAATTTGAAGACTCGGAGGAGGGGTGGCTGCGGTACCGCGAAGATGAATTCATCAACGACCGAGGTGAAGTATATGATATTCGATACCGCCTGACGCTCATTGGTCCAACACGAGAACGGAAATTCCCCCAGGAAGTCCTCCTTTCCCGGAGTCGTTTCATCGCTCCTGCATCCCACAGCCTCCGTTTTTATAGAGAATACTTCCAACCCACAGGAGAAACCTTCATCGAAAAAGACCGTTTGCGGTGGAAGGTCAGTTACCATGGAATCGATTTTTACATCAATGTGGACCGCCTGGATGACCCGGATTTAGGCACGTTCGTGGAGGTGAAAAGCCGAACATGGAGCCTCGAAGATGCGGAAAAGAAGTCGGAATTGGCAGATGATTTACTCAACATCCTCGGCGTTTCCCCGCAAGAGCGCAGGACGGACGATTATGTCTTAATCGTTGAATCAGAGTCAGCATGATCAAAGTCGCTCTTCTGGCAGATATCCACGCCAATTTCCCTGCCCTTCTGGAAGCTACTGAACAAATCCAGCGCTGGAAACCAGATGCCGTCTATGTGCTCGGTGATTCCATCAACCGGGGTCCGCGACCCCGGGAATGCTTGCACCATCTCATGAAAATGCGCCGGGAAAAGCATTGGAAACTTATTTATGGAAATCACGAGGATTATGTCCTGCAGTTTGAATCCGAAGACGCTCCCCGAACAGGATCCCGCTTTGAAATCCTCCAATTTGTCCACTGGACATATCAAAAACTTTCTCGGGAAGAGATCCAAGCGCTCCGCAGCTTACCTGCCCAAATCGAGGAACATTTATCCACGGGTCAACTTTTAAGGGCAGTACACGCTTCCATGGCAGGTTTGCGGGCGGGTATCTACCCCCATACCCCACAAGAAAAAATACGCGAAATGATCCAACCGGCACCGGATATCTTTTGCGTGGGCCATACCCATAAACCTCTGAACCGCCAGATAGGACAGACACATGTCATTAATGCGGGCTCTGTTGGACTTCCTTTTGACGGCAATCCACAACCGAGTTATGCCCAAATTTACACCACACTCGATGAGGTAAAAGTGGAGATCTGCCGCTTTGATTATGATCGGTCGCAAGCTATCAAAGATTTCCATGAGACCCATTTTTTGGACGAGGGCGGGCCCATGGTCAAGATTATCTATCAAGAATTATTATCAGCAAAACCTCTCATCAACCGCTGGAGCCAAACCTATGAAGAGAAAGTCTTGAATGGGGAATGTACGGTGGAAGAATCTGTAAAAGCATTTCTCAAAGATAACCACAACCCCCCATTTCACACTGACCTTAAAGAATGATCAAGCCAGAATGGTATACTGAGTATGATGAATAATGAAATTACCTCTTTCGCAGTGAAGGTAGCAAAAGAGACAGGAAACTTGCTGCAGGATTTCTTTCAGCTCAACGGGGTAAAAAGCAATCTCAAAGCTGATCACTCCCTGGTAACACAGGCAGATTTAGAAGCCGATAAACTGATCCGAAAAGCCATCCGTGAGAATTATCCCCAAGATGGGATCCTCAGCGAAGAACAAAATACATCTTATCCAGGTGGACATTCTTGTGTCTGGGTGGTAGACCCATTGGATGGGACGACCAATTTCAGCCTTGGATTACATTATTGGGGTGTATCCATCGCCCGTTTCCGAGATGGCCACCCGCAGGCAGCGGTCGTCTACTTCCCTATCGTGGACGAATTATATGCTGCTCAACGGGGAAAAGGATTGCTTCTCAACGGAGTCAAGCACCACATTCCAGAGACACAGAAGTACAAGCCCCAGTCATTTTTCGCACATTGTTCCAGGACTTTCCAACGGTATCAAGTGAACATACCTTACAAGACTCGCTCACTGGGTGCGGCAGCTTACCACATTTGCGCAGTCGCCAAGGGGTCAGCCATTCTCGCTTTAGAAACCACGCCCAAACTTTGGGATATCGCAGGAGCCTGGCTGGTGGTCAAAGAAGGGGGAGGTTCCATAACCACCCTCAAGGGTGGAAAACCATTTCCAGCCGTCCCCGGTGTGGAGTATCAAAACAAACCTTTCGTCACCTTAGCGGCCGCAAACCCCTCATTGTTGAAAAAGGCACAACAAGGACTTATTCCTAAAAATCCACATAGAACATAAATTTGGAGGAAAACATGGAGTATCGATTTCTAGGTAAATCAGGTTTAAAAGTTTCCGCTCTCTCCTATGGTTCCTGGGTTACATTTGGCTCCCAGATAGGGGTCGATGAAGCTCATGAAATGATGAGCATCGCTTATGATGCCGGTGTTAACTTTTTCGACACCGCAGAAGTATACAGCAGCGGAGAAGCGGAAACGATCATGGGGAAGGTGATCCAAAAAGCGGGCTGGAAACGCTCTGACCTTGTCCTATCCACCAAAATCTTCTGGGGGGGTGACGGACCCAATGACCGCGGCCTGTCCCGCAAGCACCTGATCGAGGGATTGGATGCTTCCCTGGGGCGCATGCAGACTGATTATGTTGACTTGCTATTTGCCCACCGGCCGGACAAGTTCACCCCCATAGAGGAGACCGTTCGGGCCATGAATCACGTTATAGATCAGGGGAAAGCGTTCTATTGGGGGACAAGCATGTGGTCCGCCCAGGAGATCATGGAGGCATACGCTGTGGCGCGACGAGAACACCTGATCCCCCCGCTCATGGAGCAGCCCCGGTACAACATGTTCCACCGGGAGCGTGTCGAAAAAGAATATCACCGCCTCTATGAAGAAATTGGCCTGGGGACAACGATTTGGAGCCCCTTGGCAAGCGGTCTTCTGACCGGTAAGTACAACGAGGGTATCCCGGAGGATTCCAGGGCCAATGTGGAAGGATACGATTGGTTGAGGGAGCGCTTCACGAGCGAAACCGCCCAACAAAATATTGAAAAGGTGAAAAAGATGATGCCCCTCGCGGAAGAAGTGGGATGCACGATGGCGCAACTCGCCCTCGCCTGGTGCCTGGCCAACCCTCATGTCAGCACGGTGATCACAGGCGCTTCCAAACCCTCTCAGGTCGAGGAGAATATGAAAGCGATGGAAATCGTCGACAAACTTTCTCCCGATCTCCTGGAACGCATCGACGAGATCCTGGATAACAAACCGGATCTGCCCGGAGACTTTCGATAGTCAAGAAGGATTTTAACGCGACAAAGCTCCAGGAGGGCGATGGACATCTCGCCGCTCCTGGAGCTTTAACTTTTAAATTTGAGCGTGCTACGTCTCCCTTTCGCTCAACTCGCTGCGTACTTGAGATACCAATTTCATGGCCCGTTGGGGAGCGTCTCCTACATATCCTTCACTCTCCATGACCTCTCGGAGAGTTTCTCTGGAAAGGAAAGTTCGCAGCACCTCGTCTTCCAGGATCAAATCCACCAGCGGGTTGGGCTCACCTTTTTGAACCGCAGCCCAAGCCTGCAAGGCATGTTGACGTAAGCGTTCATGCATTTTCTGCCGATCCGCCCCTTTTTTGGTCAATTCCATCAACAGCGGTTCTGTGGCTGCAAAAGGACCATATGCGTCCAGATTATGGGAAATCCCTTCCCGGTAAATTTCTAAACCACGGACGACCTCTTCACTCACCATCAGGAGTTCATCCGCGATCAAAAAAGCCTCCGGAAGGACAGATCGGCGGTTTGCGCTGTCATCCAGCGTCCTTTCCAGGAGGGAAAAAGCGGCGTTATCCCAGGCCACCCGAGGAAACTGGGCCAATAAACGGGCGATGGAATCCATTTTCTCCGCATGGATTGGGTTCCGCTTGAACGGCATCGCGGAAGAACCAATCTGATCTTCCCCAAAAGGTTCCGACCATTCACCCAGAGAGGGCGACTGCAGGATACGGAGATCGAAAGCAAATTTATGAAGCGTAGCTGCTATGCTGGCCAGGGTTGTCAGCACCTGATAATCCTGACGCCTTGGGTAGACCTGGTTTACCACCGGAAAGAATGGCAGCCCCAGTTTTGCAGAAATCCGGTCCTGCAATTCTCCAGTGCGTTCCGCTCCCAGCAATTTCAGATACGAGGCACTTGTTCCCACGGCACCCGTGAACCCCTTCCCTCGGAGCCTTTTTCGCAAGCGACGCAGATCTTGATCATCCATCCATAAATCCTGGGCATATCCAGCAAACCGGTATCCCAATGTCGTCGGTTCTGCAGGCTGTAAATGCGTGAAACCCAGGGTGGGCATAGGGGCGTACTGCTCTACAAGGTTTAAGAATGCACGCAAGACCTTCCGCGTTCGTCGTTGAATGAGATCAAGCGCTTCTCGCGTCAATAAAACCGTCGCATTATCCTTGACATCCATCGACGTCGCGCCCAGGTGAAGGATCCCCCCAGCCTGAGGGCATTGCTCGGCGAAAACACGCAGTTCAGCCATTAAATCATGATGGATTTTATCTTCAATCTCTAAAGCCCGCTGCACATCCACCTCTCCCATGTGCGCCCGCAATTCTTCTACCTGTCCCTCACTCACCAGGCCGTATTCGGATTGAACATCAGCCAGAGTCACCCAGATACGCCTCCATACCCTGCGTTTATGGACCTCACTCCAGATACTTCTCATCTCGGGAGTCCCATAGCGCCAGCTATAAGGTGATCGATATCCAGCGTAAGTATTCATCTATCCATCCTTTTGAGGGCATATTTCATCTACATGTCATGGGTATAGAATATTTTCCCCATTCCAAAAAACTTCCCATTATAATATTACCAAGTCTTTTCATTCCTGTTGGGCAATCCACAGCGGAAAGATACGGTTTTTCTTTGCGACAGAACCTGATGAGAAAGACACTTTTCGCAAATGGGCTGTTTATCAAACTGCAGGTTAGCTTACAAGCGGTTATAATAATGTGAAGATAAACACAGAGGAGATGTCACTCTGGAAACGAGAAAGATAACTGAAAAACTTGAGGAAAGTTCCAAACCCAAGGAATACCTCAAACCCGGTACTAAATTAGAAGGAAGATATAAAATCCTATCCACCGTAGGCCGCGGAGGGATGGGGGCAGTTTATCGTGCCCAAGATCTCCGGTTTTCCGTCAGCAAGGTCGTGGCGGTCAAAGAGATGATCAATCAGGCTTCGGATCCTGAGATCCGGTCTACGATCGTGGATAATTTTGAACGCGAAGCAAATATCTTGGCCACAGTGAACCACCCGGCTATTCCTACCATTTATGACTTCTTCACCTTGGGCACCCGATCTTACCTCGTGATGGAGTTCATCCACGGAAAAAATATGGAAGCCATGCTCCAGGAACGGGGAGCGCCATTTCCAGAAGAGAAAGTGATTACCTGGGCTGTTTCCGTCTGCGATGTGCTTGACTATCTTCACACCCATGACCCCGAACCCATTATTTTCAGAGATATCAAACCAGCCAATATCCTGATCGATAAGGACGATCGAGTCAACCTGGTTGACTTTGGGATCGCGAAAACTTTTCAATCCGGCACGAAAGGGACCATGATCGGCACAGAAGGATATTCCCCCCCAGAACAATATCGGGGAGAAGCATCGCCCAAAGTGGACATATACGCCCTGGGAGCCACGCTACATCACCTGCTCACGAACAAGGACCCCAGAACCGAACCACCCTTTACCTTTGATGAGCGCCCGATAAAAGAATTCAATCCCAAAATTTCCACCTCGTTGGAAACCATCGTCAATACTGCCCTGCAGTACAATCCCCAGGATCGCTTTGACAGCGCATCTACCATGAAAAAGGCCTTGATCGGCGCAGCCCAACAAACCGGCATGCTCACCGAGGACCTCTCGGTGTCCCAGGCTACGCAATTTTTTCAAGATCAAACCCACGCCCCTCTCTGGACGTTTACAACTGAAGATGAGATTCGCGGCACCCCCACTTATCACGACGGTGTCCTTTACATCGGTTCCTATGATCACAACCTCTACGCACTCAACGCTTCAAACGGTGAATTTGTCTGGAAATACCCCGCGGATGGCGGGGTGGTCACCAAACCCGCCGTTCATGAGACAAAAGTGTATTTTGGGTCCACGGACCAATACGTCTATTGCGTCTCCACACGGAATGGCAAGATGGTTTGGAAACAATCCACAGAAGGTGCCATTTACTCGTCCCCTTATATTGCTGAAGGTCACCTTTTTATCGGATCGGATGATGAATACCTCCACGTGCTCAACATTCTGACCGGGAGGGAAGCCTGGAGGACAAATTTGGGATCCAGGGTGAGATCCAGCCCCTTGATCGTCAATGACAAAATTTACATCGGCAATGAAGGGGGGGATATCCAGTGCTACGATTTTAGCGGAAATATCAAATGGCGCACGTCCGCCAAACGGGCTGTGATGGCCTCCCCTCACCACAAGGACAACATGATTTATATCACCTCCCTCGATTCTGTACTCTACGCCATTGATGCAAATTCAGGGTGGGTTGTCTGGCGATTCCGAATGGACAGCGGTTCCATCTCCACACCTGATACCAATGAAAATCATGTTTATGCGGGTTCCACCGATGGGAAACTGTATTGTATAAATTCAAAATCCAGCAAAAAAGTGTGGGATTATCAAACCGATAACCAGGTCAACAGCTCACCTGTTTACTACAAAGGCGCGCTGTACTTTACGAATGCAGATGGATTCATCTACAGCCTTGATGCACAAAATGGGCGCCTGCGCTGGAAATATGCCACAAAAGGCCCTATCACTGGGTCTCCCCAGATCATAAATGATGTCCTGTATGTTGGATCAACCGACCACAACATCTACGCTTTACCAGCTTAACCCCTGCCCTCCACCTATCGTTTGACCCTTTGCTACCATGTTTAAAAAAATCATAAACAAACTTAAGGACTTCACAAAAGAGCCCCCAAAACAAGCTGAACAGGAAACCTCACCGTTGGATGAAGAGCTTGTACAGGCAGCACGAGCCAAGGAACGAAAACCATACCAGTTGAATGTGGGGCATGGACAATCGGTTGGGGATCCAACGGGACCACAATGAAGACGCGTTTTTCACTTTGACAACCATGTTAGCCTATAATGAAACAGAACTCCCTATTGGTTTTTATATTGTGGCTGACGGCATGGGAGGGCACCAAAATGGGGAAATTGCCAGCGAGTTGGCTATTCGCTCTATTGTCGAACATGTCTTGCATGAAATCCTCACCCCCCTGCTGAGCCTGAATCCGCAGCCGCAAAATTCCTCATTTCAAGAAGTATTCCACACCGGCATCGAACAAGCGAACACTGAAATCGTCCGCAATTCTTTTGGTGGAGGGACCACGGTCACCAGCGTGCTGATCATTGGCGAGCAAATGACCATTGCTCATGTAGGAGACAGCCGGGTCTATGCCGTGGATCCAACAGGCGTTTTAGAACCCTTGACCAGAGATCACTCGCTTGTGAAACGCCTCCAGGAATTGGGACAGATTAGTTCTGAAGAGGCAGCCATCCACCCCCAGAGGAACGTTTTGTACCGGGCTCTCGGCCAGGGGGAACCCTTTGAGCCAGAAATAATCTCCATGAAACGACCCGATGAGGGGCATTTGCTTATTTGCTCAGATGGCCTGTGGAATATCGTCCAAGAACAGAAGATAAGCGATATTATCCTCAACAGCCCGAGTCCCCAAGAAGCAGTGAGCCTTCTGATTGACGCTGCCAATCAAGCCGGAGGACCGGATAATATCTCCGTGATCCTGGTTGACCTTCCCGACATGAAAACATAGCTTTCCTGATGTCTGAAAAAACGGATTTTTACAACCGATTAAATCTGTCCCCCAATGCCTCCGAGAAAGAAATCAGGAGAGCCTACCGCCAGGCTGTGAAAAAGGCCCACCCTGATGTCAATAAACGGGATGGGGCCACAAGGTTATTCTTAGATATACAAGAAGCCTACAAGGTCTTATCCGATCCTAAATTGAAAGAAGCCTATGATGAAGGCAGAGAACCTTCCGAGCCCTCCAGGGTCAAAACAGCTGTGACCTACAGCAGGCCGGCTTTAGATAGGATTGATGAACCCCAAGTCATATACGCCCTCCTGCATATCATCACTACGCAGAAACAGCAAGAAAATCCCGAATTACCCATTAACGTCGCCATCGTGCTTGACACTTCCACCTCCATGCAGGGGAGGCGGATGCAGCTGTTAAAAGCAGCCACAAGAGAGATCACCAGGGACCTGAACGAGGAGGACAGGTTTTCCATCATCACCTTTAATGACCGCGCAAACGTTCTCGTCCCCAGTTATCATGAACGCAATGAGTCTCAAGTGGAAGCGAAAATAAACAGTTTGATAGCAGAGGGGGGAACGGAGATATTTCAAGGACTGGAAGCTGGATTTCATGAAGTCAGGAATGTGATCACCCAGAACTACGTAAATCACATCATCTTAATCACGGATGGACATACTTATGGGGATGAAGGGAACTGTCTGAATCTGGCGGAGAAAGCCGCTGAATTGGATATTGGTATCAGCGGGTTAGGCATCGGGAACGAATGGAATGATGAATTCTTGGATGAAGTCACGACCACGGCTGGGGGGCAAAGCTTTTATATCGAACACCCAAAAGAGGTCAAGGATTTCCTGAAAGGCACTATTTCAAACCTGAAAAAGTCGTATTCAAGGAACATCACATTAAATATTAATAAATCCGCTGGCGTTAATTTGCTGTCGGTATTTCGCCTTCTCCCGGAGGTAACTCCCCTTTCCCCGACAGCGCAAATTCAACTCGGGAGTTTAAAGTTCGATAAACCACACCAATTGTTATTGGAACTGTTAGTCAAACCTCTTCCCGAAGATATCGAAACCTTTTTAATAGCAGACGCCCATCTGGAAATAAAACGGAAAAAATCATCCTTCACGATCCCCCTCGCGCTCAATCGCCCCATCAGCTCTCAGGAAGACGAACCGGTTCCCCCTCCAGATATGCTGTATCGGGCTATCTCCCGATTGACACTCTATCGACTGCAAGAAAAAGCCCAAGAAGATCTCAAGAAAGGGAAGCCGGATGTCGCTTACCAACGGATGATCAACCTGGCCTCGCACCTGATGTCCAAAGGGGAAGACAGCCTGGCAAAGACAGCCATGGAAGAAGCTGATCATATCAAATCCCATCACACATTCAGCCCTGAAGGAAAAAAACAGATTAAGTACGGCACCCGAAGGATGATGCTCCCCGGGAATATCCCCGAAGATTTATCATGATCACCTGTAAAGTCTGTAAAAACCAGGAATATATCGGCGCTATATTTTGCAGTGAATGCGGTTCAGCGCTTCTTGCGGAACATCATCTCGATGATGATACCGTTGTCTACCCCCGCAGGGAGGGTGACCCCAACTATATGGACATCCCCCACCCTGAGAAATCGATCCCTGAAGGGAACATCGCCCTTTATCTGCCTGATTACGAAACCTACTTGGATCTACCCGAAGAAAATGAATTTACCCTGGGCCGTTTGATAGAGGGGCAGGTCATCACCCCGGAAGTCGATTTGGACCCATATGATGGTTTTGATAACGGTATTTCCAGATTACACGCCACGATCAGAATCAACCCTAAAAAGAACTCGATTCAAGTTTTAGACCTTGGATCAGCAAATGGCACCCGTGTGAACGGATATGAAATTCCTGCCAACTCAGAGGTCCCCCTTACTCACGAAGATATATTGACGTTAGGGAAACTACATTTGAAAGTGATTATCCCTGAAAAGTACCGATCCTAATGGAAAAAAACTATGTCCACATCAATCATCCTCCACATTCAAAATACAGAACCCGTTTTGGGAGAAGTCGAAGAGCTCCCCAAGCTGACCGACACGATGGTAAAAGTCAGCAATCCCCGCCAACGCGACGGGAAAGACCTCATTTTCCTGCAACACAACGTGGTAACCGTCTACTGGCCGATTTCCCAACTTAACTTTATAGAGATCCTGCCGGGAGAAGAGGAAGAAGAGATCATCAGTTTTGTAAGAGAGTAAAAGATATGGCAGACAACATGACAAACTATAAAATCCTCGTCGTTGACGATGAAAAACGAATGGTTCGCTTCATCCAGTTGAACCTGGAACAAGACGGCTTCCAGGTTATAACCGCATATAACGGAAATGAAGCACTGGAACAGGTCCGAACCCAGCTTCCAGATATGGTATTACTCGACATCATGATGCCTGACATCGATGGATTCGAAGTGTTAAAGAAAATTCGGGAAGTCAGTGATGTCCCTGTGATCATGCTCACCGCAAAAGGGGAGGAAGACGATCGTGTGAAAGGGCTGGAATTAGGCGCTGATGACTATATCGTGAAACCGTTTAGCCCTCGAGAATTGGTGAGCAGAATCAAGGCTGTCCTCCGCCGGACGAAAACCTTTCAAAAGGACCAGGTGGATGTGGTTGAAGTGGATGACCGCTTGAAAATTGACTTTTCTCGCCGTGAAGTTTGGGTGGAAGGAGAAAAAGTCGACCTCCGCCCTACTGAGTACAGATTGCTCTACCACCTGGTCAAAAACGCGGGTTGGGTGAACACCCATGAACAATTGTTAACCAAGGTGTGGGGATTTGAATACCGGGATGAACCTCATTACGTCAGGTTATATGTCAATTACCTGAGGAAAAAACTCGAAAAAGACCCCTCCAATCCTGAATACATACTCACGGAGAGAGGGGTAGGATACCGGTTCGTTGATTTTCGAAGGGACGATGATTCGGAGGAAAAGGTAGAGGACGAAAAAAGCTAATATTATCAAAGCTCCAATCTCAAACGACCGTACCAAGGAAACGCATATAAAACACATATACATTTCCAAGATTCATCGGATATGATTGGAAATGAACGAAGAATATGACTGCGGTCTGATCAGCGTGCTTTCCACCGGCTTTCCGCAGTATTTAGTTCATAGCGAAGTCCTTCCTTGTCAAACCGCATCTGCGATATAATACTTTAAGAAAACCCGGGGAGAAAGGACAAACTAAAAAGTTTTGAAGTCTAGTTAAATGACACCTTGTCTGTTGAATACTCGGGTTTTTTCCGAGATCGCAGGGAGAAAAGAAAAACATGACCATTCACAGAATTTTATTAGTAGATGATCACGAAGTGGTCCGGCTGGGCTTGAAATCACTCCTCAATCGACACACGAAGTTTCAAGTCGTTGCCGAAGCGAAGACCGGCTCAGAAGCCGTTGCAAAAGTAGATCAGTACAATCCAGATATCGTGATCATGGATATCAGATTGCCAGGTGGGTCAGGTATCGAGGCTTGTGAGGAGATCACAGAAAAATACCCTGAAACCCGTGTCATCATGCTCACTTCTTATGCGGAAGATGAAATGCTCTTCTCATCGATTCGCGCGGGAGCCTCCGGGTATGTGTTGAAACAGGTGGGCAATGATGAGTTGGTTGACAAAATAGAGGCAGTAGGACGGGGGGAAGCGATATTAGATCCAGCTGTCACACAACGCGTCTTCAAAGAGGTCAGAAAAGCCGCGCGGGAAGAGGAAGCCTCCGCTTTTTCCGATCTCACGGACCAAGAAAAACACGTCTTGATTCATGTCTCAGAAGGGAAAACAAATCGGGAAATCGCCAAAACACTCTATTTAGGAGAAGGCACTGTCCGGAATTACGTGAGCAGCATTCTATCCAAACTGGACGTAAGCAACCGTGCCGAAGCTGCAGCCTACGCTGTAAGGCACAACCTCCGGAATCACCTGGTGCACCTGACCAAAGATTAATCCCCACCCCATATAAGCAGATGAAGGATGGCGAGATGCCATCCTTTTTTTTATTCAGGTGATGGTTGATCTACAATAAGGTAATTCGACACGGCCCAACCATTTCTTCCCGGCTGAGCTGGGGCTTCCAAATACCACCATTGATACCCATCCTGGTCCACAGGGCCATCTTGTACAAGGAAGACTTCATCCTCCAGTCCCAGGTAATTGATGTCCGCCTCCAGTGAGGGTTCTACCCGGAGGCGAAGCCCGTCTCCTCCGGTTCCGTCAATCTTCACATATCCCCCCACTTCGATCCCTTCTTTGGGCACAGGGGTAGGTGTCTCTGCTTCCGAGATGGGAGATGTGGGCGTTAATGTGGGCTTGGGGATCACCGTTAATTCCACGTCCCCCTGAAAATGATCCCCATCAGGAGCCGGCATACGCTCGACAACAACGAACAAGCCTGCTAAGAGAATGAAAGCCACCACGATCGAGCCTAAGATGACCCAAGGATTAATATATTCCCTGATCATGCTTCCTCACTAAATAATTCCGGATTCAGAGTTTCAGGAACTAACACTTTTAAAGCCTTATGCTGCATGTTAATCCTCACCTCCTGACTTTCTGGCAGGGGCTCACCATCAACCTGGAGGTAAAAAGGCTTTTCTGAATACAATTCCGCGTTTTGACAAAAGAAATGTTTTACCTGATCAGAATTGAAATGCTGCCCAGAATAAAGCATCCACATATGGAAAAGCGCTTCTGCCAGTGTTGTTCCGGAAAAAAGCCACAGGTCCATCTGACCGTCATTGATCTTTGCGCTCGGGCTGATCTTCGCAATCCCTCCAGCGTAAAGATGAACGTTGGTGACCACTGCGAGCAAATAGGTGCCTTCGATCAACTCATCCTGAATGACGATCTTAAGTTCCATTCCCTCCCAATTCCGTGCTAACCAAGCAGCGTTTGCCGCATACTGCGGGAATGCGATATTCTTTTCCAAACGCGTTCTCGGTTCAATATGGTGTACCACAAAAGCGTCCAATCCCATCCCGGCCCAAAGCAAGAAGGGGGTTCCCTGACATAAACCGACATCCACCCACCGTTCTTGACCCTCCGCAAGCATCTTTGCGCTCTTTTCCAGAGCTACCCAGTTTGTCCAGGATAAAACAGGCAGACCGAGCTCTTGAGCCCAAACATTGGCAGTTCCCGCAGGCAGCACACCCAAAGCGGTGTCGCCCCCCAGCAAACCTGCCACGGTTTTGTTGATGGAGCCATCCCCTCCCGCTACAAAAACCGCTTCATATTCGTCCTGGACAGCCTTTTCTGCCAATGTGGTCGTATGATCCGCCCCCCTTGTTCGTTCAATATCAATCTCCCACCCCCGCTTCTGCAGCTCCCTGGAAGCTTTTTCAACCATGGGTTTAGAAGGAAATCGACCCGCTGTTGGATTAAAGATGATCAGTCCACGCACTATGTATGTTCCTCCCACCCCAAAGGTAACTGCATTCAAGTTTACTGTAACACATCATCACCGTCAATCTGGGAGTGGTACAATCCAAACAGATGCAAAGAAAAGGGATGAAAAGCATGAAAGACGTGCTAAACGAACGCTACCGGATGGAAACAAAGCTCGGACATGGGGGGATGGCCATCGTTTATCAGGCGACTGACCTCATGCTTGAGCGGGTGATTGCGGTTAAACTCCTCAAAGAAGATTTTTCTAGTTCACCCGCTTTCCAGGAACGATTTAAACAAGAGGCAAAAGCAGCTGCGAATCTCTCCCACCCCAATATTGTGACCATTCACGATTTTGGGTTAGATCAAAAGCGTTTATTTATCGTCATGGAATATGTCCCTGGAACGGATTTGAAACAGCGTATCAAGGAAACCGGGAACGGGCTCTCGATTGAAAACGCCTCGAGGCTTTTTATCCAAGCCTGCGCTGGAGTGGGGTATGCTCACCGCGCGGGTCTTGTCCACTGTGATATCAAACCTCATAACATGTTAATCACCCCTGATAACCGATTGAAAGTGACGGATTTTGGCATCGCACGCGCTTTAGCCTCTATTAAGCCGGATGAGATCACCAACGCCATCTGGGGTTCCCCCACTTATTTTTCTCCCGAACAAGCTGCTGGGGCCCCTCCTTCCCCTGCGTCAGATGTATACAGCTTGGGCGTTGTCCTATACGAAATGGTGACGGGGAGACTCCCATTTCCACCCTCGAATCCGGAGCAGTTAGCTTTGGATCACCGTCATAAAGATCCCCCTTCCCCGCGGGAATTCAACCCCCAAATATCTAAAGAACTGGAAAGGATTATCCTCAAGGTGCTCTCCAAAGAACCCAGCAAACGCTATCGAACAGCTGACCAGCTGGGCAGGATCATGATCAACTTCACACAATCAAAAAAGCAGGAAGCCCAGGACAAGCGCTCTCCTCAAAAATATCACCTGGACTATTCGCCTCTGGCAAAAAAAGAGCAAGCAGGGCTTGATTGGATCACCATCCTGGTTGGACTCCTGGCGCTGATCGCTGTGGGAGGCTTGATCCCCTTTTGGATGTGGGTATATTTCCAAATCAATCCCTGACCTTCAACTTAAAGGGTTGAAAACAGAAAATACTCTCCGTAAGATGGTTGGGATGATGACCCAACCATCGACCACAACTTTGCCCTCTGAGGAGAGCTTCTTTGACAAAACAAAACCTCCCGCTCAGCTCCAGCAGCATGTTATAGTATAATGTGGCTTCGCAATAAAAATGAGGATGTGTGGAATCATGAAAGACGGATATTTGATTGCCCCCTCCATTCTATCCGCTGATTTCTCTCGGCTTGGCGCCCAGATAAAGGAAGCCGAGCAAGCTGGAGCAGATTGGATTCACATCGATGTAATGGATGGACATTTCGTCCCTAATCTGACCATGGGGCCCTCTATCGTCAAAGCTTGTCAAGATACCACTTCTCTCCCCCTGGATGTACACCTCATGGTAGAAGAACCCGAAAATTTACTGCATGATTTCGCCCAGGCAGGAGCGGATGTTTTAACCGTGCATATTGAGACCTGCCCCCACATCCACCGGACATTGCAATCGATCCAAGAGCTGGGCTGCAAGGCAGGGATCACGCTCAACCCGGGGACCCCGGCTGGAAGCATAGAAGAGGTTTTGCCGTTTGTTGATCTGGTTTTAGTCATGACTGTCAATCCGGGCTACTCAGGCCAGACCTTTATCCCTGAAATGGTGCCGAAAATTACCTGGATCAGGAATGTCCTTGATGAAGTCAACCCGGAGGCCAAAATTGAAGTGGATGGAGGATTAAATATCCAAACCACGCCTGAAGCCGTAGAAGCCGGCGCAGAAATCTTCGTCGCAGGAAGCGCTGTATTTGGTCACCCGGAAGGTATTCAGGCCGGGATTGCCAGCATCCGTAATGTGCTGCCGCATTGAACCTTTTTAAATGATAAATGGGTTACAAGTTGCCAATACTGCAGCCTGCAACCCATTTAGATCGTAATAGGAATTTATGTATCTTTTATGGTTACACTTTCGTCAAGGTCCGAATACAACGAGTGCATAAAGTTTTCCGAACCTTTTTTCCATCTTCGTAAACCGTTACTTTCTGCAGATTCGGTTTAAACTTACGTTTTGTCGCTTTTTTCGACCAAGGACGATTTTGTCCAAATTGTGTGGTTTTTCCACAATGCTCGCATTTAGCCATTCGAATATCCTCACAGTACCGATGAGAAAACTAATTTCCAGTTACACAAAAACAAGACTTTTTCTTTCTCAAGCGAAATATATTATAACAAACGTGATTTTCCTTTTATCAAGCCCGCCCATCATACCATAAATAAAATCTTCTATCAAGAACCACCCCCGCCAAGTCGTGTTATCATCCATGGAAAGGGGGTAGAATACAACTAAGTTATGATAAAGTTCACATCCTAAGGATGGAGAAAAGTGTATGAACAATCAAACGACAGATCTTGGTGAAATCCACATTACCCCGCAAGCGATCGCATCCATCGCTTATCAGGCAGTTCAACGCTCTTACGGTGTCGTCGGTTTAGCTTCGAAAAACATCGCTGACGGTTTGGCACATGCTCTGGTCCACGACCCCACACATGGTATTGATGTGGAATATAAGGACAAACTGATTAACATCGACATTTACATCATCATTGAGTACGGTACACGGATCAAATCCGTCGCAGCCAGTGTCGCCAACACAGTTCGATATCAAGTTGAAAAATCACTGGGGCTGCCCGTAAATGAAATCAATGTCCATGTGCAAGGTTTGAGGATCAGCAATGACGGATGACCCCAGAAGTAAAAATCACGGCAAGGTACATCAGGAGCGTTTTTAATGCAGAATGAGAGTTCGGATCATACACACCAATATATCGATGGGGCTTATTTCAAACAACTCATCTCAGCTGCCTTAACATGGTTAAGGACAAATCAAGAAACCGTCAATGCCTTAAACGTTTTTCCCGTTCCGGATGGAGATACCGGCACAAACATGGTACTCACCATGCAGGCTGCTCACGATGAGATCAACACCGCTAGCGAGACAAAGGTGGGAGCACTAGCCCAGAAGCTAGCTCACGGCGCCTTGATGGGGGCCCGGGGGAATTCCGGAGTGATCCTATCTCAGATTTGGCGCGGTTTCGCTAAAGCCATTGACAAGGCTGATGTTCTCGACGCACCCCATCTCGTAAAAGGCCTGGTTCAAGCCAAAGAGACCGCTTATAAGGGTGTGGTCCGGCCGGTAGAGGGAACGATCCTTACCGTTTGTAAAGATATGGCAAAAGCTGCACAAAATGCGCTTGATGAAACCAATAACCCCTTCTATATTCTGGAAATTGTCAAAGACGCAGCCCATGAATCAGTAGAAAANACACCGGAGTTATTGGATGTCCTAAAGGAAGCCGGTGTTGTAGATGCCGGAGGAAAAGGGCTTTTCTATTTATATGAAGGGATGATCCGCTTCATGAATAAGGAGCCGCTGGACATTGAACCGGTCCATGTGCAGTCGCTATCAGCAATTGGCCGGGAAGAAGCCCGACTCGCTTCAGAGCCGGGGCAGGATTATGAAGTTGTCGTTGATTTCCGCCCTGATCAAGATTTAGAATTGAGCGCATTTTACGACAAACTGGAAGAAATTGGGACATCCATTCAGGTAGGTGAAGGGGATGGACTCTACCGCATGCATATTCATGTCCCCACAGAAAAGCGCTACGACCCTATCGAATATACCATGTCCCTCGGTACGGTCTCAAAGGTTCAAATTGAAAATCTGATGGAACAGGTCGAAGGCCGTACAGCGAAAGAAGATGAGGAAAGTATTAAACTACCCTCGGTTGAACCTGGAGAGATTGCTGTGGTCACGGTATCTCCTGGGATTGGATTTTCAAGGATTTTTGCCAGTCTGGGGGCTTCCGCCATCATAAAAGGGGGCCAAACCATGAATCCCAGCACCCAGGAGATCCTCTCTGCCTTTGAAAATTTGCCCACAAATTCTGTGATCATCCTGCCTAATAATAAAAATATCCTTATGGCAGCAAAATCCGCTGCTGAAATGACGGTAAAAGACGCGGTGGTCGTCCCAACCCGAACCCTGCCTGAAGGGCTGTCCGCCATGTTGCGGCTCATGCCCGGGCATGAATTGGATGAGGTGGTTGAGGAGATGAAATCAGCCATTGACGATGTCAGAACGGGAGAAATCACTACCGCTGTGCGGAGTGTGGAAATCAACGGGCAACATGTATCCGAAGGAGAAATTATTACCCTTTACAATGATGAGTTGATCACCTCCACAGAGAGCCTGGAAGAAGGCTGCCTGCGGTTTCTGGAGGAAGCGGATNCTGAATCCTTTGAATTGATCACGTTGTACTACGGGGAAAATATCTCGAAACAACGGGCCATCGAGATTGCAGATCTGATCCGTGAAAATTACCCCGATCAAATTATCGAACTCCAATATGGTGGACAACCTCATTACCAATTCATCCTTTCCGTTGAGTAAAGAAAAATTGATCACCTTGTTAATCGTGTCTGGAATCCCCAGAAATATCTCCATAACAGGCACGCAATTCATACNGAACCCCNTTCATTCCCTTTCACCGCATTGAAAAGGATCATACCTTGTCGCTTGCCATCGTCACTGACAGCACGTCAGACCTCCCCCGAGATATGCGAGAGAAGTACAATATCTATCAAATCCCCGCCGTGATCATCATTAACGGTCAGATGGCTCATGATGGAGTGGATATTTCACGAGAAGAATATTATCAAAAACTGCCCAATTTTAACCAATTGCCGACAACTTCTTCCCCTTCCTCAGGAGAATTTCAGGCTCTTTACAAGAAAGTATTATCGGAAGGGTATGAAGAAATCCTCTCGATACATGTGGCCAGTGAACTGAGCGGCATATACAACGCAGCCCGTTTAGCTGCAGAGGAATTTGGGCCCCAAATAAAAACCATCGATTCCGGACAAGTATCTCTTGGCTTAGGTTTCCAGGTCCTGGAAGCTGCGAAAGCAGCCCGCAATAAAATACCCATCAAGGAGGTGATTGATCTGCTTGAATCTCTGCGGGAAAAAATTTATGTCTATGCCATGCTGGATACAGTAAATTATATTTTGAGAAGTGGAAGAATCCCTTGGGCAAAAGCCAAATTAGGCGCACTTCTCAACCTGAGGCCGTTGATACAATTGGAAAACGGACAGGTCTTCAACACGGGGATTTCTCGGACAAGGAAGCGAGCCATTTCCCGTTTACATCAAAAAATTCAAGAACTCGGGGCTTTAGAATATCTTGCTGTGCTTCACACAAACGCCGAAAAAGAAGGAAAAGAATTCTTAGCCTGTTATGATCATACTTCGCAGCACCCCCCTTTGTTGGTCCATGTTACGACGAGTATTGGGACGCACGTGGGACCAAAGGGGATAGGTTTCGCAGCAGTGGTAAAATAAAAGACAATGAAAAAATCCATCGCAAAATTACGGAAGTTTTTTAGACTAGAAGCAAAACGCGGTTACGACAATAAAGCTGTTATGGGGGGATTGGCCAACATTTTATCCTCCTGGGAAGGGGAAGCCCGTGAGGAAGGGCTTCCAGAACGCCTTATTCAGGCGGTTGGCAGTCGTTTGCGCGATTATCACCAACTCAGTCAAGAATCCCGAAAAACCGCCCTCAACGGAATCTGGCAAAGGGTTCAAAAAACGACCGGGGCGGTGCGCAAACCGGAACCTTTACCCTCTCATCAACCTGAAGTGGAAGAGGTTCAGGAAAAAGACCATCCCAATCAGAGAGCATCAAAAATCGCAGACCGGGTGCCTGCCTATGGCAAACCTGATGCTGAATCCCCCCAAAAAACTGAGCTGAGCATCGATCTAGAAGCCTCAGTAACGGAAATCAAAGGCATTGGCCCCAAAAGGTCTCAGGCATTGGAGCGCCTGGGGGTTCACTCAATCAGCGACCTGATACATTTATTCCCCCGGCGGTATGATGACTATTCGAAACTAAAGACCATTGACAAGCTTCAGTACGGCGAAGATGTGACGGTCATCGGATCTGTAAAAGATGTCTCAACCCGCACCGCTCGAGGTGGGAAAATGAAGATCGTGGAAGCGGTGATCAGCGACAAAAGCGGCTCCCTCCGGGTGACTTGGTTCAACCAACCCTGGATTGCCAATCAGCTTTCACGAACCCGTCAAGTGGTCCTTTCCGGGGAAATCGAACAATATCTGGGCCGATTGACCATGAATAGCCCCGATTGGGAACCGCTCAATGCGGATCTCCTCCATACAAATCGGATCGTGCCTGTTTATCCCCTGACCAAGGACATTTCCCAAAAGTGGCTGCGGAAAAAAATCTATAAATCAGTGCAAACCCTCAGCCCATTGATCGGGGACCCTTTACCAGAAGGCTTGAGGAAGGAAGCGGCGGTGGTTGATTCCACAACCGCCATTAAAAATATCCATTTTCCAATTTCCGAGCAGGCGCTGCAGGCCGCAAAAGAACGTTTAGCATTTGACGAGATTTTCATGCTCCAAATGGGCGTCCTGCGCCAAAAAATGGCCTGGGAAAGCAGAGAAGGCCGGATCTTCACCGTCTCAGATGATTGGGTCAGTAAACAGCTGGCAGAGCTGCCTTACCAACTTACGGGGGCCCAACAAAAAACATTAGCACACATCCGGGAGGACCTTGCCTCCGGTGTGCCAATGAACCGCTTATTACAAGGGGATGTTGGATCGGGGAAAACAGTATTGGCTGCCCTGGCTATGCTCATCATCACCTACCAGGGCGCGCAGGCTGCTCTGATGGCCCCCACCAGCATTCTTGCGGAACAACATCTTCAAAGTTTGAAGAGAATCTTACTTTCCGAAGGCAGCCCTCTGGGTGAGGAGGAGGTCCGATTACTGATCGGTTCCACCCCTGAGAACGAGAAGATATCCATCAGAGAAGGTTTGGAAAGCGGGAAGATCAAAGTCGTCATTGGCACCCACGCGCTGTTAGAGGACCCTGTAAACTTCATGAATCTCCAGCTCGCGGTGATTGATGAACAGCACCGCTTCGGGGTGGAGCAGCGGGGGACCCTGCGGAACAAAGGTGAAAACCCGCATCTCATGGTCATGACCGCCACCCCCATACCCAGGTCCTTAGCGCTGACCATTTACGGCGACCTGGATATTTCTGTAATTGACGAGATGCCTCCTGGCCGACAACCGGTGGAAACGCATGTCCTCTATCCTCAAGAACGGGAAAGGGCGTATACCTTGATTAGAAGTCAATTGGAAGAAGGGAATCAAGCCTTCATCATCTATCCCCTGGTTGAGGAAAGTGATAAAAGCAATCAGAAGGCTGCTGTGGAAGAACACGCTCGTTTATCCGAAAATGTATTCCCCAATTGCCAGGTGGGGCTTCTTCACGGCCAGCTGCCCCCGCATCAAAAAGAGGAGGTTATGGAGCGCTTCCGAAAGCAGGAAATCCAAATTCTGGTTTCTACATCCGTTGTGGAAGTCGGAGTGGATATCCCAAACGCCACCATCATGGTCATAGAAGGCGCTCACCGCTTTGGCTTAGCTCAACTCCACCAATTACGGGGTCGTGTGGGACGGGGTGAGGAAAAAGCTTTCTGCCTCTTGATACCCGGAAGCGAGAAGGGCATTGAAAACGAAAGGCTCCAAGCCATGGCAAAAACCAACGATGGTTTCAAGCTCGCAGAACGCGACTTGGAACAGCGCGGCCCCGGACAATTCTTAGGCACCCGGCAGTCCGGATATTCGGAATTGAAAATGGCAAAGATCACAGACCTCGCCTTGATCGAAAAAGCACGCCACTTTGCGGAAAAGGTTTTCCAAGAAGACCCCCATCTGTCCCAAGAAAAACACCGGCGATTGAAGAAAGCGATGGCAAAGTTCTGGGCAGAAGAAACCATGGGAGATATCAGTTGATCGCCTTTTTGAAAAAGGTATCATCTAAACGGAGATAATCATGATAAGAGCAGTGTTTCCAGGTACATTTGATCCCGTTCATTATGGCCATATCGACATAGCCAAACGAGCTGCGCGCTTATTTGATGAAGTAGTCGTTGCGGTTTACGACCAACCTCTAAAGAGGCTGCTTTTCTCCCCACAAGAGAGGATTGAGCTTGTGAAAAAAACCCTGAATTCAACAGAAAACCTAAAAGTCAGTGGATACAGTGGGTTGACTGTCGACTTCTGCCACGAAATTGACGCCCAGGTGATTGTCAGGGGGCTCCGGGTTTTCTCGGACTTTGAATATGAATTCAGGATGGCCTTAACCAATGAAAGACTGGCCCCCGATATTGAAGTCGTGGCTTTCATTACCAATAAAGACCACACTTTTCTCAGCGGCTCCACCGTCAGAGAAGTTGCCTCCTTAAATGGAGATGTCAGCTCCTTCGTGCCGGAGATCGTGGAGAAAGCTCTTAAAAAACGATTCGAAGAACTTGGGAGCGATCAAAACATCGTCCCTCAAAGTTCCCTCAGAGACTGAAGTGATTGATTGGCCCTGATTCATGATATACTTAGGTAACAAAAAATTTGGGGAGGACGCATCATGGATATCCTTCATCTCGTCGACCGCCTAGAAGAGCTGTTCAACCGCAGCAGATCTATCCCGTTCACGCATAGCGTCATCGTGGATGAAGATAAAATGCTGGATATCATCGATCAAATGCGGGTTGCTATCCCCGAAGAAGTTAAAAAATCTCAACAAGTTCTATCCCAAAGAGACCGGATTATCGCCCAGGCCAAGGAAGAGGCCAACCGGACGATTAACCTTGCTCAAGAGAAAAGTGAACAAAAAGTTGACAGGGACAGCATCGTTCAGGAAGCCAGGAAAAAAGCCCAACAAATCAAAAAGGAAGCGGAAGTTCAAGCCACAGCGACGCGAGAAGACGCGGACGAGTACGTCGCGGAAACGCTGACGAACCTGGAAATTGCCCTAGAAAGGGTGATAAATCAAGTGCGGAATGGGATTAAAATTTTAGAAGAAGAACAAGTAGTAGCCCAAGAAGAGCAAGAGTAATCATTGGGACTTTGCAGGTGATCTTATCGTGCCCGGGCATCATCCCGGGCATTTTCTGTTAACCGTGTTCCCCCCATATCATGGAGGAATCTTCTCCCCTTTTGAAAAATTGAGAAAACACCCAGTCTCCCAGGCGGGGAAAGAGCATGTTTCCCCAAACAGCGATCCATATCGGCCAGGGAAGAATGATCCGGCGCTTCTTCGTCCTGATCAGGCGATAGATCGCTTGAGCCACCTCCTCTGGCTCCAACAACATCCAGGGAGGAGTCGTTTTCTCCGTCTCCCAGCTCACACCGGCATGTTGGTCGAATTCGGTGGCCACAGGTCCGGGATAGATCATACCCACATGGATCCCCTGATTCTGAACTTCCCTACGCAGGCTTTCCGAAAACCCTTTTACACCAAATTTTGACGCGGTGTAGATAGAATACGTCGGAGGGGCAACCCAGGCAGCAGCCGAGGATACTGTGATAATTTGACCTTGTCCGCGATCCAACATGGTGGGTAAAACCAGTCGGGTGACATGGATGGTTCCAGTGAGGTTGACCGCAATCTGGTAGCTGATATCCTGGAGAGGATCAAGCTCATCCAACCACTTCAACCGACCCATCCCCGCATTATTGATTAAGATATCAATTCTTCCATACTTCTCCCCCACCTGATGGACCAAATCCTTAACCTGAGGTAACTTGGAAATATCCGCTTGAATCGAGGATGCAGTTCCGCCCTCTGAACGGACCTCCTCCACTAACGCTTTCAAACGCTCGATCCTCCGGGCGGTCAAAGCCAGGCGAAAACCTTTCCGACCCAGAAGCCTGGCCGTCGCTGCGCCAATCCCTGAAGAAGCGCCGGTGATCAGAACCACGGGTTTTGACACTAGATCTCCTTAATCCTTATGGTTGTCATGGACAACGTACCCCTTTTACTCATATCAACACAATTTTACCAGAGCAACACAAACCCAAGGCAGATCTGGCTATCTCCTCTTTTCTGAGAGCTGATTGCCAGCCGTGTATTCAAAGAGAAAATAAAAAAGTTCCTGCTGATGTCTCCGCCGCAGGAACTTTTTTATGCCTTATCTTCCGCCCGATGCTTTCCTTACCTTGGAAATCATTCCCGATTCAAGTCGTGATGCCCTTTCTCCGCATCAGAATCCCCCCGGAGCAGAGCAACTGCATGAGGTAAAACGGGCAAGACGACTTCCAGGTTCTCCACCGCAGCTTTGGGACTACCCGGGAGGTTTATGATCAAGGTAGCATTTCTGATCCCCGCTTCGGCTCGGGACAGCATGGCATGAGGAGTAATATCCATACTCACCGCCCGCATCGCTTCTGTTAACCCGGGAGCGTTACGGTCCACAACAGCCCTGGTCGCTTCAGGGGTGACATCGCGGGGAGCAAATCCAGTCCCTCCTGTGGATAAAATTACATCCACCGCTTTTTGGTCTGACCAGGTCCGAAAGACATCTGCGATCTTTTCCATATCATCGGGGACTATATCCGTCCTGATCACTTCCCAACCTTCAAGGGAGACCCTTTCAGCCACAGCAGGGCCCGAGATATCTTCCCTTTCCCCGGCAAATGAGCGGTCAGATACAGTTAAGACAGCGACCTGGAAGGACACGTTTTACCACCTTACCTGATCAATTCTTCCCATTCCCCATGCACCCCATCGTCCGTCACCCCAAAATAATATCGATATCCCTGCGGGGTGCGCTGAATGAGATCATAGCTATAATATTTTCCCCTTTTATTGCGATCCAGGAGCCCGACATCCCCATTCCATTCCACATCCATGCGGTTGGGGTCCTTAGGCATTTGGGCATATTTGGAAATCGCGTAATGCCATAAGCGGCGAGAGGACTTCAAGGTCACATTTTTGACCACATTCCCGTTCCGAAGGTCGCGAACCGTGTAGTACTTCTCACCACCCCGTTGGGTGACAGAAACAATCTCCACCCCTGTTCGCGGGGGGTCTTCCGGTTCTGGCTCATCGGATACCATGCGATACACATCTTCTGACCCAGGAATGGGCAAGGGTGTGCCCTGGACCATAGTCGAAGGTTCCCTGGTTTCCTTTTTTCCCTGTAAAACCAATTCCACGATCTCGTCTCTGACCGCCATCTCTGTCTCCGTCTCCGTACGCAAATAGACTTTATTGTCATCCACAGCGTAAGGCGGATCTTCTCCACGCGGGATCATGACCTGGATCACGTTCTTATTACTTGTCTTATGGGACTCAAATTTGCAATCCAGCTCGGGGGTAATCCGCTTGCTGATTGCAGTTTTTAACTTTTGAACCGCCTGGTTGGGCTTGGAGATCCCCTCTACGGGTTTTTCACTGTCCTCCGAAACACCGATATACAAGGTGCCTCCATTGGAGTTGGCGAAAGCACAAACATCAGCGATGATGGAATACAGGTGTCCCCCGCGAACGGTCATCTTTTCATGGAAATCTTGAACGAACGTAACCCCTTCCCCGCGAGCATCTTGAATGAAATCATATGCGGGTTGGGAACCGTGTCGATGGGGTCGTGTTCTTGAAAAGTTGTTGCTCTCAAACAGATCTCTGAGGGCTTTATAGGAACGTTCAGGAAGGCGTACGTCTGTGGCCCGGTCCCCTACCCCGAGTTTGTTAGGGTGTTCTGAGCTCTTCACCAACAAGTGAGCATCAGAACCCTGAATGCAGTGCATGCGCCGGGGGTACTCAGGTTTGTTCCCGCTGAAGAAAGACGCTGTCGCATACCGGCCTTGCTTTTCCAGATCCGTAACCTCTAACGCCACCAGATTGGGATCTTGCGTATACGCTATTTTCGTTTGTCCTCCAAACGGGAAACGCCGCATTGCCACCCCGTTATTGGAATTGGCATGGGCAGCAATCGCCATCCCGCCTGCTTCATTGATCAAGCGATAGGCCGTCAGCACATCTACACTGGCGCCCACAGTGACAGACCCCTGATCCAGCTTTTCGGAGGGGATGTTCATCTCCAACAGCAGGTGATCAATATCTCTCACTGGTTTATCCTCTGGAAAAATGGCTAAGATATGGAAACCAAAAGTAGCGGTAAATTCAAATCCCGGGAGCACTAAAACCCGTTTCAAGAGCCGTTGATACTCTTTCAACCGGGTCTCCTCTTCCGGCAGCAGCCGATTCAGTTTTTTCAACAGGTTTAGCTGATCAATCTCTTCTTTCATCCGCCTATAGCCGGCCACCGTATTGTGATCCGCAAAGGCGATCATGTCTAAACCCCGTTTCGCGGCCTGCTTCAAAATGTCTAAATAACTTGCCTCTGGCTGTAAATAGTCGTCAGACGCAGGTGTATGTAAATGCAAATCCATTGTGTACCAAGTCATGTCAGAACTTTTTTTGTTACTCACTTTTCACTCTCTATGCTAGAACGATCCGGTATTCCAGAGAGATCCCCCTCTTTAATGCGTATATCAGAATTTCCGCAATTTGAAATATCTTCTTAATACCCGAACGTTATCGTCGGACATCAGCAGTCATATATGTATCAGGCATCATGACACGCTTGTCGAACCCAAATTAAAATGGATGCTGATGGTGAACGTATTTCAATCAAAAGAGGAGAAGTGAATGGAACGAATATCACGTTCCTGGTTTTTCCTGCTGCAAGAGAGGAAAACATGTTCATTATCCAGTCTCCAGAAGCTTTGATCGAACTAAGTTCACTAATGTATCTGGATCATAGGGCTTTAATAAAAAACCGTCTGCTCCAGCTTGTAATGCTTGTTCCCGAAAATCCTCACCCGATGTCATCAAAACCCGGGTATCGCGCCACTTGGGCGTCCTGTGTATCATTTCCAAGATATCATACCCGTTGGTTTTCTCGCTCTGATCATTCTGAAAATAAACATCCAACAAAACCAAATCTATGGGATGCGATTCCAATGTCTCCTCAACCCCCCTCTTTGTGGTAGCTGTAAAGACCTGATAACCTTCTAATTCCAGGAGCATTTTCAAGGAGGTTAAGATGGACTCTCTGTCTTCGACAACTAATAATTGAGACATAAGAAAAGTTAATTTCCTTCGGAAGGGGAAGGTGAGCCAGAAGCATACTCATTTCCCAAAGCTGCTTCTAAAACATCCTCGATTGTTTCCGCGAAGATGAAGTCAATCGCCTCCATCACTTCCTCGGGGATTTCCTCAAGATCCGTTTGATTCCTTTTGGGTAAAATCACCGTTTTTGATCCAGCTCGATATGCTGCGAGCACCTTCTCCTTTATGCCCCCCACAGGCAGTACTTGCCCGCGCAAAGTTATTTCCCCTGTCATACTGACATTGGATCGAACCGGTTGCCCTGAAACCAAAGATACCAAGGCGGTAGCCATGGTTACACCAGCGGAGGGGCCATCTTTAGGTTGAGCCCCAGCCGGTACATGGAGGTGGACATCTTGATCTTGATAAAAATTTTCATCCAAGCCCAGTTGGTCCGCTTTCGACCGTACATAAGAAAGAGCAGCCCGGGCAGATTCTTTCATGACATCTCCCAGTGAACCAGTCAGCTGGAAATTGTTTTTCCCCGGCATAATCGAGGCTTCCACAAACAGCACTTCACCTCCTGTAGATGTCCAGGCTAATCCAGCAGCAACACCGGGAACGGAGGTTCGCTCTTCGATCTCTTCATCGCCGTAATATTTCCGGCGCCCCAAAAATTCTCGCACGGACTCGGGCGTGACCTCCATAGCTTCACTGTGGCCTTCCGCGATCTTTGTGACTACTTTACGGCAAATCGCCCCAATCTCGCGCTCCAGATTCCGGACACCTGCCTCCCTCGTATACGAGCGAATAATGGTCTGCAAGGCTTCATCGGTGAAGGATACTTCTTCTTCCCGCAGCCCATTCTCCCGTTTCTGACGGGGAATGAGGTAACCTTTGGCAATCTTGATCTTTTCTTTGTCAGTGTATCCCGTAATTTTTATGATCTCCATCCGATCGCGGAGGGGAGAAGGTATGGGTTCAAGCAAATTCGCTGTGGTAATGAACATCACTTTTGATAGATCATAGCCCACCTCCAAATAATTATCTCTGAATTCTGAGTTCTGTTCCGGATCAAGGACCTCAAGCAAAGCGGAGGTTGGATCCCCCCGGAAACCCTGACTGAGTTTGTCCACCTCGTCCAACATGAAAACGGGATTATTGGACTCTACCCGCCGCAAGGATTGGATGATCCGACCAGGCATGGACCCGATATATGTACGACGGTGACCTCTGATTTCAGCTTCATCCCGTATCCCTCCCAGGGAGGCACGAATGAATTTGCGCCCCATGGATCGGGCGATGGAACGCCCGAGTGAGGTCTTCCCCACCCCTGGCGGCCCAACGAAACAAAGGATCACACCCTCCCGCACCTGGCGGATCTCATCTTCATATTCCTCTTCAAATTCATCTGCACGCTCCTTTCGTAATTTGCGCACAGCGAGGAATTCCAGGATCCTTTCCTTAACGTCCTCCAAGCCGTAATGGTCTTCATCCAATACTTTCCGCGCGTGTTCGATGGACAAATTATCTTCCGTGGTTTCGGACCAGGGCAGCGAGACCATCCAATCTAAATACGTGCGAATGACACCGTATTCCGCGGACGCCGAGGGAATGCTTGACAAGCGTTCCAACTCGCGTTTTACCTGCTTCTTTGCCTCTTCCGGCAACGCTGCTTCTTCCATCCGGCGCTGAAATTCTTCCACTTCAGCAGTCTGTTTATCCCCTTCACCTAGTTCAGAACGAATGGCTTTCATCTGCTCACGGAGGAAGTACTCGCGCTGGACTTTTTCGATTTCCGATTGAGCCTGTTTTTGGATCTTCTGGCCAATTTGAACCATCTCCAACTCTCGAGTCAAGAAGCTGACCAGTTTTTGAAGCTTTTCAGAAATCGTATTGAGCTCCAATAATTCTTGGGCGTCCTCTAAATCCATGCGCTGGAAGTTAGCGATGGTGTATACGATTTGAAGCGGATCTTCTAATGACATCACCGCATCGACCAGTTCCTGGGGAATTGAAGAGACCATATCTGTGATCTCTTTAAATTGGTCCTGGACCTGTCTGACCAGAGCGTCAATCTCAATCCCGGTTTCGACCTGGCTGGAGTTAACTTCGATCTTGGCTTTTAAGTAGGGCTCTGTTTCCGTGATCTCCAAGATGTTAATGCGTTTTATCCCCTGCACCAAGAGCCGGATGTTACCATCTGGAGTCCGGAATAAACGGTGTACATTTGCCACAGTACCCACGCGGTACAGATCCTCGGGACCTGGTTTTTCATCCCTGGGATCCTTAGAAGCCACCAGGCCAATCAGGCGATCATCATTGGAAACCACATCATCCACCAGCTTGATGGACCGGGGCTGGCCCACAGTTAAGGGAACCGCTGTTTCCGGGTACACCACCAGACCCCGTAAAGGTAAAATGGGGATCTCCCGGGGGATCTTCTCAACCTGATCCCCTGATTCATCAAAATCGTCTTCCTCTCCAAGACCTTCTAAATCGGGAATGATCGCTTCTGAGAGGAAATCCTCTAACGTAAGATCCTCCCGGTCAAACCATTCTAAAAGATCTGAGATTTCAGCGTTCCAACGTGATGCTGGCATGAATAACTATTCCTTCACCTCAACGCGTTGAGGGCTCCTCTTCGGTACTGTCAACTCTAAAAATCCGTCATGATACGCCGCTTCNGCTTTTTCAACCATCACCGGCCTGTGTAATTTCACCGCACTCCGGAATTTTCCATAACCAATTTCTAATTGATGATACGCACAATCCCTTTTGGGGCTTGGACGGGTCCCCTGGACAAGCAGGTATTGTTCGTCAAGTGTGACCGACAATTCTCCATTTCCCATCCCCGCGATTTCTACGCGGATGAACAGGTAATCTTCGGTTTCATAGACATCTGTAGGGGGGAACCACGCATCGGATCCGGAAACAATTTGCCAAGCAGATCGGGCGTTTTGCAGAGAACGAAAGACGTATCGATCTGCATTTATGGGTTTCACCTTCAAGATTACATCTACCATTGATCACATGCCGTACTAAAGGGAGGTAACTTTACCATCCGAAAAATAATTTTAGCACACAAAGAGGATTCTAAATTTCGAGAAGGGGGTTTATATACAAGGTTAATATTGGCCATAACCCCTTAAAAACTCCACGTAAGTAGTACCCCCGGCAGGATTCGAACCTGCAACCGTCGGATTAGAAGTCCGGTGCTCTATCCATTTGAGCTACGGGGGCATACCGGGGAAGAGTTGAGGCAACCATCTCCTTTCCGTCTTTTTTAGGTGGGTCGTATTCCTCTATAAACCCTTCGTCCAGAAATGGTCTGTAAGATTTTTTTCGGTGAGCGATCAAGTTCTTCTGCCAATTCTTCAGGGGTCATGGGTTGATTACCATTCGCCAAAAACAAACGGAAGATCGCTTCCGTCAGACTGGTTTGTTTGGTGATAAAGGAGTCCTCTTTCGCGCAGTGTGAGATCAGTATGTGCTGCAGTCCATCCACTTCCTGCACCTGAGCGGTTTCCGGGTCAATCCAATCCACTTTCTCGTCGCCAGCTAAATCCGCGTACGCTTCTTTATGCTCGGGACACAAACAACTCCTCAGGTGAACCCGCCAGGCTCGATCATGCTCCTGCCACCAATCGAAATCAATATGGTATGGCGTGTCAACGGTTGGTTTCAATAAGCTAGAAAGCTTGGGTTTTGGCACCCGGGTACTCCTTCCTCTCTAACGGAAAGCGTTATTTGCCTTCCGAATCGTCAAACTGAAAATGCAAATCTCCTACATAAATGAACCAAGGCCGGGTCTCTAACAAGGACATCAGCGGTCCCGGGGGACATCGCTTGACAGTATTTACCGCCGCGTAAAGTTCTGTGACATGCACATGGCCTTGGGGGTTGAGTTTTGTCAATTCTCGAACGGTGTCGACCACAACGCGCTCAAAGGGGGGAGGAGATTTTTGATTCTCCCGCCACACCTCATCCACGGGTTCCACATCAGGCACCACAATTGCCATCCGCTCATTGTAATCCGTGGTCACAATCTGTTTCAATGTGGCAAATACCAGTTCTCCATCTGAACCTACCAGAATGGTCCTCATCCAGTTTTTGGTCGCCCTTGAGCTTTCCGATTGGACGATCACTTCACCATCATTTTGACCGGGCTTTATGTGCACGATACCGCCCGGGATGAGACCCTTCTCTTCATACCAGTCTCTTAATCCATAAACGTATTTTTGCTTTCGAACAACCCAGCCGGGAAACTTCTCTCCTGTGTCTCCATCCACCAGCGTGAACCGAATTCGCGGTGCTTCGTATGCGGTGGGAAACAAAGGCTTAACACGAGCTGATAATGGCAGGGTTCCCGCTCTCCAGTGAGGAAAGATGAGATTCACCGCTACCTCTCCCTCTCCCCTGGAAGGAACATCATCCAGGTCGTTTAACTCATCATCCAGGGATTTTTCGAGTTCCAGCATCTCGTCGGTCAAAGTTTCACGATCGTAATCGATGCCTGAGTACCGGAGGTACAAAGGAGTTTTCTGCACACCTTCAGGCTCCATAGCTTTTAAGTACCAGGCCACAATGCCAGCCGGGCCCACTTCATCAAAACGATCATCTTCCTGTAAAGCCAGGTCAAGAGAAAACTCAACCAAGTTGGGGTTGACATCCGCTTCAAGCTCAATTTCATCCAAAATGTCCTGCGTAGAAAGGGGTCCTCCNCCATTCAAATCCAAAACAGCTTCTGCCAAATTCAAATGNCCAATNTTGACATCCACCAATAACGCTTTTGGAAACCACCTTCCTGCTATCTGGACAAATTCTTCTTTGTCAAGGAGTCCTTTTTCCACTCGGTCTTCAAGCAGAGACCCCTGCTCTTTCAGGACAGCTTCTTTTTTCAAAGAGTCGGATTGGGAAGCTTCCGGTGGTTCATTCAGGGGATGATCATCAATGCCTGCTGCGAATTCAAGCTCTTCCCCATCCTCAAATTGGACTTGGATGACATCAAATTCTCCAATCGTCGGATTGCTCCCCTTCCGGGTCCCTACCACTTCCCCTTTCTGCCAATTTAATGCGGGGAAAACCAAACCTTGCCCAGGATCATATTCCTCTTTGGGAAAGTAAATTTCCCTCCCATCCAGGCGCTGTTTTTCCAGGCGTTCTTCTTCACGCTCAATACGCTGCTCAACAAGGATAGGAGTCATCTCTTCCGTCGTCAGCGGAGTTTCATGATCCAGCAAGTGCTCATAGAGGAAATCGATATCCTCTTCCTCAAGTTCAAATTCCTCCCAATAATCTTCACGCAGGGAGAGTAATGATGTAGCCATAGTTCTGCCTCAAATACATTGATTCAATGAAAAGGTATAGAAAAGTATTGCCATTCAGCCTGTATATTATACTCCACACATCCAGCAAGACAACCGGCTCCGGTGAAATTTTGCCTTTTGTGATTCAGACACATTCCCCAAATGTCCTCACGGATATCGGCTTTCCAGCCAGTCCACGGGATTCACCGGTATGCCCCCCACCCATACTTCCCAATGCAAATGGGGACCTGTGGAGCGGCCTGTATTTCCGACTTTGCCTATCAATTCCCCCGCTTTGACGTTTTGGCCTTCAGCGACCAGGATATCTGATTGGTGAGCATAGACTGTGAACACTCCCCAACCATGGTTGATCATGGTCACCCCGCCGTAAATCAGGGAATCCTGCCCCGTATAAACCACTTTGCCAGGTGCAGCAGCATAAATATCTGTACCTACCTTTGCGGCAAAGTCATACCCGGAATGATAGTAATGATATCCGCTGCCATTAAATGATCTCCGAGTGCCATATTCACTATATGGAGACCCTTGATTGTTATAAATCTCTGGTACCGGGACAGAAAAAGTGCCTCGCCAACTTTTTTGATTCTCCATCCGCGAAGCGTACTCAGCTAATTTATCATGTTCCTTTTGAGTCAGTTCAACCGAAACGGTTTCTGGCGGTAATCCATCAAGGGACATGAATCCAAACCCTCCATCCCTGACCCTGACCAGCTGACGATGGGAAAAAGGTGTATCATCTTCCAGATGCCCGTGCAGGGAAAGGAGTGTCAGACCCGTTTCCGCCCTGGCATAGATGCCTTGCAGCGCCACATATCCGTCATCCGTGGAGAAAAAGTGCAGCTGGTGGTCACCCAAACGGCCCCCCAGCTGCGTTCCAGAAGGGGCCGTGATCCGGAATATGGCTGTATCGCCCTGCGCGAGTCTGTCGGGTTCATATGCCACGTCTTCAATCTCACCGGGAAACCCTCCTGGGCCAGGGTCTTCTCCCCCGGGAACGCGTATAACCTTTCCAGGAATTAAATCCCACGTCCCTGCCAGGCCATTCCTGGTAACCACCTCCCAGGGATTGGCCTGCTCTTCCACAGCGGCTTCTAATAAAGATTGTCCTGCTGAGAGAGATTTTCGGTATCCTTTCCATTCAGCTAATTTCCCCTCTTCGTCGGCCAATAAGACAACCGAAACCCCTTCATATAACTCGAGGGGAGAGGTCAGGCGATTTAATTTGATCAACCTCTCTGGGCTGATTTGGTAGCGATTGCTTAAACTATCCAGGGATTCACCCAGGGGGACCGTTTTCGTCGTCAACACCCCCGACATACCTCCCAGTCCTGGAATAGACAGCTTCTCTCCGGGATGGATCGGGCTTTCTTCAGTGAGATCATTTACCTCAAGTAGGTCCTGATAAGAAACATGGAAGCGCCGGGCGATATTCCACAGCGTGTCCCCGGATTTTATGATGTACACAGGTTGAGCAGGGACATCCTCCTGCGCCTTAACAGGTTGAATCATCCCCAGAATAAAGAGGATAGTAAGACTAACGAGAAGATATTTCTTCAAATTGTAACGTCTCTCCAACGATAAATTCATCGAGCCTATCTGATGCTAATTCCAACACATAGCATGCTGGTGCTTTCGGTATATAAAATGGGTGCCATTTCCGAGCCAAGCGGCGATCAACGATTTTTTGTTCACGGTCCAGCCAAAACACAGCTAAATTCATACTCACACCCAGCATGTGGATCGCTGTGTCAAGACGACTTTCCCGGTTGAAAACCAATAATAAGCCTTCCTCACGATCAAGATGCTTACGAAAAGTCAACCCTCGTAAGCGGCAGAAAAAAGACTGACAATACCTGGCTCGAATTGGGGGAGAAACCGGTGCCTGGGATTTCTTAATTAAAACTTCTTTCATAAATCAGAAAGAGAATAAAAGTTAGTCAGGAATTCCCCTCAGTCTGAAACCTGAGATAAGACATACTTCACGCGTTCAGACAACTCTTCCGGGCGAAAGGGTTTGGTTATGTAATCATCAACCTTTGCGACCTGTAAACCTAACACCTTATCAATGCTCTGCACCTTAGCAGTGACTACTATCACAGGGATGTCTCTTGTCTCCTCATCCTCTTTTAAGTGCTGGTAGACCTGCCATCCATCCATATCTGGCATCATTAGATCTAACAGGATCAGGTCAGGTGTCTCTGCTTTCACCATTTTCAAGCCTTCTTCACCACCATTCGCGCCCAAGACTTCATATCCTTCCCGGGCCAGGATTAATTTCACGAGGTTTGTGGTTTCCGGTTCGTCTTCAATACAAAGTATTTTTTTCTTTTCTGGCATATGTAACTGTCCCTTCTCTGCGCTTAGGATAGTTTACCATAGGTGGGGAGCAGTTTCATCCCTGCCTCCCTGAAAAACATATCCGGATCACACACTTCAGGATCCCGGTTATTTTATTGGATATGTGCCCTATCCCTAAACACCAGATTTTATTTCACTCCAGGCCTGAATTCTGGGGATTATTATACACTGTCTTATTAGAAAAACCGCCACATCCTCTACCAATTGCGAGAAGAGTGTAAGCCGATGAATGGAATCCTCCAGGCATATAATCAGGAGCCTTTTCAACCCTGAATGGCTCGACCCCAGCGTAATCACCCTTCCCTTGCCACCTCTTTGCCCCTAGACTATAATCACAAAGCAGTCCTAATCCAATGAAAAATAAAAAGGTAAGAACATGATTGATGTAAATGAACTCAGAAAAGGGACTACCTTCAAACTTGATGGAAATATCTATAAAGTGCTTGAATACTCCCACCACAAACCTGGACGGGGGAAAGCGACCATCCGGGTAGAAGTCAGGGACCTGCGCAGCGGCGTCAGATTGAAGAAAAAATTTAACTCGGGGGATTCTGTCCAGGACATTCGATTGACATACAGAAACGCGAAGTTTTTATACAGGGATGGGGATACGTACCACTTCATGGACACAGAAACTTATGAGCAGCCAGCACTGAGAGGCGAAGCATTGGGGGACGCGACGAAATTCCTGCAAGAAGACATGGAAGTGAAATTGACCTTCTATCAGGGAGAACCCCTGGATATTGACCTGCCTACAACCGTCGATCAAAAAGTCGTCCGGGCTGACCCATCCGTCCGTGGAAACACCGCGACCTCGGTGACCAAAAGCGTGACAACCGAGGGGGGATTAGAAGTGGATGTTCCCAATTTTGTTGAAGAGGGCGATATCATCCGCGTGGACACGCGCAGCGGAGAGTATGTGACCCGGGTCTGACCATAAACAGCCATCAGGATCACATCTCTTGGAGGTTAAGACATGACCTCAGACACGTTTTCATTCAAAATGGGATCATTCCAGTTCACCACGATCGCAGATGGGGTGAGCAAACGTGATTTCCAAAGCGTCGCGGACCTATTCCCTGACGCCCCCCGCCCCGATTTTCTCAAAGCTCTTAAAGAAGAATACATAAACCAGCAGCCTTTGGATTGGTCCATGAACTGCCTTTTCGTACAAACAAGAGATCACAATATTCTTGTGGATACAGGCATAGGACCGCGGGAAGACGGCAAGAGCGGGCAGCTTATGGACCACCTGAAAGGGATCTCGGAACCTTCCTCGGTCGACACGGTGATCATCACCCACTGTCACGGGGACCACATTGGAGGACTGGTCAATGCGGAAGGCGATTTGACGTTTCCCAACGCTGATTACTTGATGCAGGAGTCGGAGTGGGAGCATTGGATGGGTGAGGGAGGAGTCGTGGAAAAAGCAAATCAAGAATATGCTCAAAACCTGCGCTCGAAACTTCACCCCATCCAGGAACGAACTGACTTTTTCAAAGGGAAAAAAGAACTCCTGCCTGGCATCTGGTCCGTCCCCGCCCCGGGGCACACTCCCGGGCACATTGGCCTGTTGTTTGAAAGCGAAGGTCAAACCCTCCTCGACCTCAGCGATACGCTGCACACCAGAGTACAATTCTCACATCCTGACTGGTCTCCTCGATTTGATACGGACGGGAAGAAAGCAGCTCAGACACGAAGAGAAATGTTAACTATCGCCGCAGAAGAAAATCACCTCACCCTTTTTTATCACCTGGCGCACCCCGGCCTGGGAACCATACAACAGAAAGGGGAAGGTTTTAAATGGCAGCCCAGGGAGGGTGAATATTAACACCGGACATGGATCATGAAAACACCAGCTGGACAGGAATGCCGTTACTTTTATGGAGATTATCATCGCGGCAGGAACCGCGAAGAATGCCGTTTATTAAATTCTGCGAATCCTCCCCAAGAATGGAACCCGCAATTATGTTTCACGTGCCCCGTCCCGGGCATCCTGCAAGCCAATGCCTGCGAACATATGAAGCTTAAACCCACTGTCCATCGCCCCCTTTTCATCCTCAAACCTCGGGTAAAAATAGAAGCTTACTGCGAGAAAACAAAGCGGATGGTAGAAGAACCCCATGTGGGATGTGGGGAATGCCACGATTTACCCGATGTATTCCTGGGGCAAGATGAGAGATAATTCCTAAAAGAGACTAATACACAGGCCATCAACCTGTTTTTTCATCGCATGGAACGCCAGCAGGTCCAGCGACCTATAAGGACCCTTTCCGCCCAAATCTCCTTTCCAATAAATCCACCGGGAGATGGATCATCGTCGGCCGTCCGTGTGGACAGGTTCGGGGTGACTCACAGGCTTCTAAATCCCGCAACAAGGCTTTTTGTTCTGTGGAAGACAACACCTGCCCCGCTTTCACAGCTGCTCTCTTGCACACCCGAGCAATGATTTTTTGTTCAATTTTCTCTGCCAGAGGGCTTTCATCTACTTCCAACTCCTGGACCACAGACCGCAGCGCTTCAGCCGGGGAAACATCCCCTAAGAGGGATGGAATAGCTCTGAGGACAAAGGTATGGGGACCGAACGCTTCGACATTGAAACCCAAGCCATTGAGCAGGGAGAGCTTTTCCTCCAACAAATCAGCGGCAGCTGGAGGAAATTCCACCTGTACCGATTCCAGAAGCCTTTGAGAGTGGACGGTATCACCTCTTTCCTTGAGAAATTTTTCAAATAAAACCCTTTCGTGAGCGGCATGTTGATCGATCAAATACAGACCATCCGGTCCCTCCGCGATCAGATATGTCGCGGCTACCTGGCCAATCAACCGGAGGATGGGCGTTTTCAGGGAAGCGGCTCCTTGATCGGACCCCTTTTCTGACCCTGCGACATCTGCTTTTTCAACTTCAGCTGACATCCGCCAGGCAGGGTCAACGGCTTGGTCAACATCCCTTCGCTCAGCACCTCTCCCCCCCCACAGATTGCGACCCCAGGGCTTTCCCACTTCTGGAACAGGGGTATTTGCCAGCAGTGCGCGACGAACCGCTTTGCTGACCCCTTTGAAGATCTCCCCTTTGTTTCGAAACCTGACTTCCGCTTTGGCAGGATGGACATTGACATCGACCCTCTCTGGGTCCACATCCAAGAATAAGACAGCGATCGGGAACCGCCCTTTCATCAACATGGTGTGATAGCCTTGCGTGAGGGCTTTGTTGAGAGCGATATCTTTCACCGGCCTCTTGTTTACAAAAAATTTCATTTCCCTGCGGTTGGAACGCGTCTTGCCCGGCGGGCTGATGAACCCTTCAATCCCCATTCCATCTTCTTCAGCGACCACAGCGATCATCCGTTTGGCTGTATCCACTCCATAAATGACAGCCAACACTTCCCGCAGATCGCCAGCTCCGCTGGTCTGCATCGTCGTCTGACTGCCATGCCCCCGCAACTGGAATCGGACTTCTGGATATGCGAGAGCGTAATTCGTCACCACTCTGTCAATGTGGCGGCGTTCCGTGCGATCCGTCTTAAGAAATTTTAGACGTGCCGGAACATTATAAAAAAGGTTTTCCACCCGGACTACCGTGCCTGAGGGACATCCTACCGGCTGCACTTCACAAGCCTCTCCGCCCTCCACCCGGAGGGCACCACCCACTTCATCTTCTTTTCTGCGGGATGTAATACTCATTTGGGAAACGGAACCAATGGAAGACAAAGCCTCACCCCGGAAGCCCAGTGTTGAGACTTTGAATAAATCATCCGCTGTGCTCAATTTGCTGGTTGCATGCCGCACAGTCGTCAGTGGTAAATCCTCTCTTGAAATGCCCCTACCGTTGTCCGAGACCTCAATCAGCCCTTTCCCCGCCCCCTTTACCCGGATCTCAATCTCCCTGGCTCCAGCATCAAGGGCGTTTTCAATCAACTCTTTGACCACGGAGGCTGGCCTTTCTACCACCTCTCCTGCTGCGATTTGCGAGGCCACTTCATCAGATAAAATCTTGATCGCCATGGGCATATTATACCGGAGGAGGAACCCGGGGGAAATCAATCAAGACCAGGAAAATAAGATCCTGCTCGACTAAGCCAGGATCTGATCCACCATCAAGTATAATGCAGTCATGACATTTACCACCCTTTTCTTCGACCTGGACGCCACGCTCTACCCAGCTTCAAGCGGGCTGTGGTTTAAGATCAAAGACCGTATTCATGAATTCATGATGGAACATTTGGGCCTGTCAGAGCAAGAAGCGAGCAGCCTGCGCGAGGATTATTATCTGCAATATGGAACCACACTGGATGGGTTGATGCGCCATCACCATGTGGATCCTGAAGGGTACCTCAGATTTGTGCATGATATCCCCCTAGAGGAATTTATCAGCTATTCTCCCACCCTAAAAGAAATTTTATCAAGTTTGCCTCAGGCATTATGGGTTTTCACGAATTCCGATCGCGAGCACGCAAAACGCGTCCTGAATATACTTGACTTAGAGCATGTATTTCAAGGCATTGTGGACGTCTACGCCATGGATTTTAAGGCGAAACCTCATCCCGGGGCTTACCGAAAAGCGCTCGCCCTCGCCAGGATCCAAACCCCTTCACAATGCGTCCTCTTTGATGATTTATCTCAAAATTTGCTCCCCGCCAATGAACTTGGCTTTTACACAGTGATAGTCAACGAAAATAATCTGGATGATCACCCAGCTGATGTACACATCCACTCCCTGCTTGATTTGCGTCACAAACTGCCTATGCTATGGAAAGGAGTGGACTGAAAGGCTAACATCACTCCTTTTACCTTCCACATCCAACGATCAGCAGTGAACCCCTTCAGATCTGGTTCCATACCCGTTTGGTCGTACCCGCAGCAGACCAACCCTCACAAACCACCCTAAAATATACATACTTTTGACAAACTTCTTACTTCATGTTAACCTCATTGTGCTATCTTAGATATTGAATCCCATACGAAAATGGAGCAAGCAATGAATAGAAAAACACGCGTCCTTCTGGGAATTATCGCTAGCCTAATATTAATTGCAGGCAGCTTTTCAACGGGTTTGATTGTCGGTAACGTTTTTACTCCGGAAAGCATCTTACCTGAGACCCTTATCGAAGATAGGTCTCCAGAATCTTCAATTTCACTTCCCAGCCAAACCACCCCATCAACGGAGGGAGACTCAACCAGCAGAGAAGAATTATTTGAACCCTTCTGGCAAACATGGGAAATCATCCATGAACAATATGTAGACCAGCCAGTAGATGAAGCATCCCTGATGAGGGGAGCCATTTCTGGCATGCTGGATTCCCTGGATGACCCTCACACATCTTACATGGACCCCTTTCAATATGAACAGGCCAATATACCGATGAGTGGTGAGTACGAAGGGATCGGCGCCTGGGTTGATCCGACAGGAAAATATCTCGAAATCATCAGCCCCATGCCTAACTCGCCTGCAAAAGAAGCGGGGTTGGAACCCGGTGACAAAGTCATCAAAGTAAACGGTGAAGACATGACGGGCATAGACGGAAACCTGGTCATCAAAGAGATTTTGGGACCCGCGGGGACGGATGTGGTGCTGACCATAGAAAGGGAAGGAGAACCTGAACCTTTTGATGTAACTGTTACCCGAGAAAAAATTACCATCCCCAGTGTGGAATATCGGATGCTTGAAGGTGAGAATATCGCCTATCTGCAGTTGATTACTTTCGGACAGGATACACGCGGTGATTTACGGGATGCATTACAAGACCTGCTTTCTCAGGACCCGGATGGATTGATCTTTGATCTCAGGAATAACGGCGGTGGGTATTTACAAACCGCTGTGTCTGTTGCTTCAGAATTCATCAATGAAGGCGTCATCCTTTATGAGGATTACGGGGAAGATGAAGATATGAAAACATACCGGGCCCAAAGAGGGGGCTTGGCGACCGATATCCCTCTGGTGGTGTTAGTCAATGAGGGTTCAGCTTCCGCTTCTGAGATCGTTGCCGGTGCCATTCAGGATCTTGACCGGGGAGTGCTGGTAGGAACGACCACTTTTGGAAAAGGATCCGTCCAAAATTGGATTGAGCTTGACAACGACCAAGGCGCAGTCCGGGTCACGATCGCCCGCTGGTTGACACCTGACAGACGCCAGATCCGCGAGGAAGGCCTCACACCAAAATTTGAGGTGGAATTAACAGAAGAAGACATACAGAATGAAGAAGATCCTCAACTGGATAAAGCAATCGAGGTCATGAAAGACCTCTTAGAAGAATAAGAGCAGGAAAGGTTACTATGTTTTATCTTAACCCCCAATATCTACTTTACATGGCTCCCGCTTTACTGGTCATGTTCCTTGCACAATGGTATGTGAAATCTACCTATCGCAAATGGGGCCAGGTACCTGCCCGTTCCCGGATCAACGGCGCGGAAGCTGCCCAACGGTTGAAGTCATCCGGTGGATTGCACGACGTCCAGATCCAAAGCGTACAGGGTGAACTCAACGATCACTATGACCCCAAGAAAAAGGTACTCAAACTTTCACGGGATGTTTACCAGGGCCAGTCTGTCGCTTCTTTGGCGATCGCTGCCCACGAACTGGGCCATGCCATGCAGGACAAAGAAGGATACCTGCCTTTACAATTCAGATCCATGCTGGTTCCCGCCGTGAACATAGGGTCCACCCTGGGCTGGATTCTGATCATGGTCGGTTTATTGATCAATCTTACAGGACTGGCATGGTTGGGAGTGTTCGCGTTCTCTGGGGGCGCGGTCTTCGCTCTCGCCACCCTACCTGTAGAAATTAACGCCTCAGCCAGGGCGAAGAAACTGCTTAACCAATCCGGCCTTATCCAAGGACAAAAGGAAAAAGAAGGTGTAAACAAAGTACTCAATGCCGCTGCTCTGACCTATGTGGCTTCCTTATTCACCGCTGTGATGCAGCTTTTATACTGGATTTCCCTGGTCTCTGGTTCCGGCGGCAGACGGCGTCGATAACCAGAACAGGCGGAATTCGAGAGCGCCCTGAAGGGAGAGATGGACATGAAAAAGTCCGTTTGGATTATAGGATTACTGCTCCTGAGCATGACCTCTGCAGTAATTGGAGGGGTAACTGGAGGTTACTTCTCCTATACAATGTTGGAGGGTCAGAAAGCAGCGCAGCCGCTATCCACCGAGACACCCCTCCCTACATTTCCACCCACATCAACACCAGCCCCTACCCAAATCCCAGCATCGGATTACTCAACTACGATCACAAATGTCGTGGAAAAGACCTCCCCTGCGGTGGTCACTGTCGTTGTTAACATCCCCGGAGAAGTCAGCATCTTTGGACAGGCTCCCGATCAAGAGGCAAGTGGAAGCGGGGTGATTATCTCACCAGATGGGTATATCATCACAAACAATCATGTTGTGGAAAACGCCAATGAAGTCGAAGTCATCCTTGCTGGCGGAAACAGATTCCCCGCAGAAATCGTAGGCACAGACGCTTTCGACGATTTAGCAGTTTTGAAAATCGATAGAGAGGAAGCATGCTTCCCGATCAAGTTTGGGAACTCAGAGATGCTCTCTCCGGGAGAAACGGTTATCGCCATCGGGTCACCCCTGGGAAGATTCCAGAACACGGTCACTGTGGGTGTGGTCAGCGCTACAGACCGCGATCTGCGGGTGAATGCGAACTATCAGATGGAAGGCTTGATCCAGACAGACGCTGCCATCAATCAAGGAAATTCAGGGGGCCCTTTGTTTAACCTGAAGGGAGAGGTGATCGGCATCAATACCCTTATCGTCCGCGGGGGCGTCTCCACCGTGGCAGAGGGTTTAGGATTTGCCATCCCTTCCAACAGAGCTAAAGTCGTCTCGGAGCAAATCATCCAGCAAGGTTACTTTGCACGCCCATATCTGGGTATCAGGTGGGAATGGATCACGCCAGGGATCGCTGACGCCTACAACCTTCCTGTGGAATGGGGAGCTTACATTTCTGGCGTGGCTCAAAACACCCCTGCTGAGGAAGCAGGATTGCAAAAAGATGACATCATCGTCCAATTTGGTGACCGGGAACTTAACGAAAACAACCCGTTTATCAACGCCCTGTATGACCATTCCCCGGGTGAGAAAGTCACTTTATCTGTGATAAGGGAACAAGAAACAGTAGAAATTGAGGTTACCCTCGGAGAACAACCTGGGACTGATTAGTGGGCAGGCTCATTAGACATCATATTGGATAAAATTTTGCCCCTCAATCCTCCTTCTTTTTTGCTTAACAAACGCTTTGACCTTTTTTCTTGAATGAAGACGAAGCACTCTATCATCCCCCATCCTCAAGCTGATTTCAGGACCCAAAAGGANAGAAATATAATAAAAAGCTTTCATAATCCTTTCAATGATGTCAGGATGATCCCGGAAAACCAATAAACCTCAAGTCTCATATCCCCCATTTACCCCTCAAAAAGAAGATTTGAAAGGAAGAAGAACGTTCCTGTAAATGTTTGATGCTATAATCTCCCCATGCGAAAATTCATCATAGCCATCGCCATATTGTTCGGGATCGTTTTCATCGCTGGTCATTTCTCTGAAGTAGAAAGGATATGGAACACTCTACAGAGGGGAGATTGGCGGTACCTTCTCCTCTCCTTCATTTTGGTCTTTGCCTGGTTGGGAACCATCGCGGGTTCTTATAAAAAAATCTTTCATGCGGTCGGCATAGACGAAAAATTAACCCGCCTGGGGATTTTATCCGCTGCAGCCACCTTCATCAACACGGTCGCTCCCTCCGCGGGGATTGGAGGCATGACCATATTCATCACAGATGCCCAACAAAAAGGGAAATCCGGGGCCCGGACGATGGTCGCCGGTGCCCTTTACGTGATTTATGATTATCTGGGATTCTTTTTTCTTCTGGGATTGGGCTTAATCGTCCTCTTCCGGCGGAATAATCTGAACCTAACGCAGATTATCGCCTCTGCCATTTTATTATTTATCTGCGGGGGAATGAGTTTCTTGCTTTACCTCGGCCTCAAATCTGAGGAAGCCCTTTCCGACGCCCTAGCCTGGTTAGCAAAAACGGGAAACCGCTTCTTTCACCTTTTCTCAAAAAAGGATCGCTTCTCTGTGGAGAAGGCCCGGAATTTCGCTCACGACGCGGTGGAAGGGATCGCTGAGTTACGGCGCAAACCCACTGATCTCATTTACCCGCTTCTTTTAGCCTTATCCAATAAAAGCATTCTTTTCCTGATCTTCTTTCTGATCTTCAGGGCCTTTCAGGTCCCTATCTCCATCGGCACCCTGGTCGCCGGGACCAGCCTGGCATATTTGTTCCGCATCGTTTCCCCTACCCCATCGGGTGTAGGTGTGGTCGAAGGGCTGCTCACGTTAGCGCTTCGTTCCATGTATGTTCCGGGAAATGATGCCCTGGTCATCACCCTCGCCTACCGGGGGGTGACGTTCTGGTTTCCCCTTCTCATTGGAGGCATCGCATTTCGTTGGTTGGGGTCTCCCAGCGCGTCTTAAACATGTCAGGAAAACCGTTCATCGCTCCGCTTATTTTCAATGTCACCTCTCACCCGGTCAATCCACCCCGCTCTCACCCCGTCGGGCCGGTCAAAATATGGGACATAGGGTTTCAGGTCGAGAAGGGGCGTCTGGTCGAGTACATCCACGTTTTCAATTTCTAGTACGTTCCCCTGGATTTTCAGGAGTTTCACTACAGATAACCCTATGGGGTTGGGCCTTAAGGGGGCTCTGGTAGCGAATACTCCCCTCTCCCGGTCATCTAAAAAGGGTGTTACCGTTAATTTATACTCTTCCACACGATCAAAATGATAGAGCAGAATTAAATGGGAAAACCCGTCTAAGTCATTTAAGCCGGATTGGTATCGGGCTTGGATCACGACCTTTCCCTGCACACCTATTGCAGCGCTGGGTTGAATAGGCATTCCTGTCGCTTTCGTAAAAGGGCTTAATATCCTCCCTATGGGTAGATATTCTACGGTATCGATCGCCACCTTTCCCTCCTCTAAAGCGGTATGTAATTTCCCTGAAGGAGAACAGCTGAAAATTATTCTTATCGGATTGAAGACTGAAGGACCAAGCGGACCCCGGCGTGATGGATTTGAGAGAAATTTCCACCCTGACTGAGGACCTTAAAGACGGCTGGGATATCTTCAACTACTGATCCAGCCAACAAATCTACCCCGTAGTCATGCAGCACCGGGCTCAAGGGAGTGGTCGGACCTAAAATGATCACATAAGCATCAGACTTGCACAGCTCTAGGAGTTCATTTAAAGTCCCGTTGATAAATGTCATCCCGGTAATTGCCACCACATCCGCCTTCGGAAGGATGTCAGGGGCTGCCTTGGCCGGCAGATCAACCCCTTTGGGGTCCAAATCCAGGACATAAAAATCTTCTACCTCTTCCTGCACACGACTCACGAATGGGAAATGGCCGATGAGGGCCACTTTCTTCCCCTTCCCCCGCCGGATGATCGCTTCCGAAGCGTTCTCTTCCACCCATCTCTGAGGTTGGTGGTCAATCAAAGCGTTGATAGCGGCACAACCCAGACTCCGCCTGATAGGGATCTTAGATTTAATCCAGCGAGCCATTTCAATTCCCGAGATCGTTTCCAATTCTCCCGCTTCTGGGATAGCTGATGAACCATCGTGGGTATGTTCCGTGGGGAGAGAGGTCGCCAAGCCGCACTGCTCACCCTCACCCTTTTCAACAACCACCGCGGTCCAGCGCAGACCAATACGTACTTTTTTTACCTCACGGTCCATCAGCGTGTTGAGAATGTCATCTGTTAAATTCATACCGCTCCTGTCCTTTTTCTGACCTCAATATCTCGGGATGGGCACCCTCAAAAAGCCCCCGTATTCCAAGCAGGAAACCATCAAAACTAGACATTGCCATATGGGATGATTCGCTGCCAATGATCATAGAGACACACCCCATCTTTTTGAAACCTTTCCCCTCATATTATATGATCTTTTCAGTACCACATCGATCAGGTATTCGCCTTGGGGACTCAATGGCAAATCGGGCTTGTCCCAAAAAATCATTCCAAAAACGCCGTAAAAGTTAACAGGAACATGCTCACAAATCCCCTTCCCAAAAAGCACATGCCAGGAGACAAGAACAGCCATAAACGAATTTGACCAAAAGCGTCTCCCACGGTATAATGTCAAGCTGTAGTTGAGCAGGTTGCAAGAAGGAGGCAATTGGAATGCCAAAAAGAACATATCAACCGAAAAAACGACGCAGGGCACGCAAACACGGATTTCGGGCTCGCATGAAAACAAAAGGTGGCCGAAAGGTACTTAAACGCCGGAGAGAAAAAGGCCGCCACAAACTCGCCCACAAGGCAAACAATCACGTGAAGAAAACGAACTGGAAGGCTTAGCTCTGCGGCAAGTCAAGAATATATCGAGTGAAACGTAATTTTCGACTTACAAGCTCCATCGATATCCAGCGGGTGCGGCGCTATGGTTCCTCAATTGCCCACCCGCTTCTTGTTTTATATTTCTTAGAAAAGGATCAGAAGGGGAAGCTCTTTGCGGTTTCCGCGGGGAAGTCGGTCGGCAAAGCTGTCAAGAGAAATCGCGCCAAACGTCTAATACGGGCAGCGCTCCAAGACTTAATCCCCCAAATCAAGGACGGATGGGATATCGTCATCGTGGCCCGGAAGCCGTTGGCCTCTGCGAATTGTCAAAAAACCAAAAAAGCGTTAGAATCTCTTTTCGAGAAAGCAAATTTGCTACATCATGCAGATGAAAACTGAGACAAGGGTAACAAACGAACATATCCACCCCCCAGAAAACAAGTATCCCCTGGAAGAGCTTGAAGTTTCTTTCCAGACCTTACCCCGTATCCCTTTGTTAGCACTTATTCGTCTGTATCAGAAGTTCATTTCCCCAGCCATCCCGGGTAACACATGCCGTTTTTACCCTACCTGCTCACATTACAGTTATCGGGCCATTTACAAATACGGGGTGCTTCGCGGCAGCTTGCTGGCCATCTGGCGGGTATTGCGTTGCAATCCTTTCACATCTGGCGGCCATGATCCCGTTCCTTGACAACTATTGAAAAAGAAACCATTCATATGAAAAAATATTTGATCCTCATTCTCGTCATACTTACCCTATCCATCACCGCCAGCGCGTGCAGCGGAAGAAGGCTCACTGCGTCTGGCTGGCCNGGTCTGAACACAGATCAAGACACAGCGTATTTAGCTGCAGGCCAGCATGTGTACGCGGTGAACCTGGAAAACGGCACATTGCGCTGGAAATATCCCCCTGAAGCTGATAATGATGTCACTTTCTTCGGGGCACCAGGGCTGACCGACGATGGACAACTTATCGTCACCAGCTATAACAGTAATATATACAGCCTGGATCCGGACACTGGAAACGAAAACTGGTCATATACAGAAGCGGAAGAGCGCTTCATCTCCGGCTCCCTGGTGACCTCGCAAGGGATTTTCACGGGCTCCGCAGACCATAACCTGTACGCGTTGGACTTCCAAGGAAACCAACTTTGGCCCCCATTTGAGACCCAAGAGCAGATCTGGGCTCTACCCAACACAACGGGAGACTGTGACTGCGTTTACCTGGCTTCCATGGACCACCATCTCTATGTGATCAATATTGATGATGGATCTCTGCGTTGGCAGACGGAAGATTTAGGCGGTCCCATTGTCAGCAAACCAACTCTATCCGAAAATAATACCGTCTTTGTGAGCACATTCGCCAATGAAATCTTAGCAATTGACCCTGATGAGCATGACGTGCTGTGGCGTTTTGAAACAAAAGATTGGGCCTGGGCCAGCCCAGTCCCTGATGGAGATCAAGTCTATGCCAGTGATTTATCCGGCACATTTTATGCCCTGAATCAGGAAACCGGGGAATTAGAGTGGCAGATCCAGCCGGGGGGGAGGATCGTTTCTGCCCCACTTATCACCGAAGAGATGATCTACTTTGGCACAGATGAAGGATCCTTCATTCTTACCAGCAAGGATGGAACCATCCAGAGGAATCAAACCTTAGAAGGCAAGCTGTACACCAGCCCTGTTCACGCCGGGGACCTTATCCTTGTTGCCCCTACCGACAATGAAAGCCTCTTGATCGCTTACGGTGAGGACGGGGTCAAGCGATGGGATTTCTCCCCTTCTGAGTAACTCGTCTGGGTTTTGGAACGTTTAGAAAAAAATTAGTCACTACAAAATGGAATAAACTATGTGGGATGCATTTATCACCTTCATGATCAACATCTTATTGTACATTTACAACCTGGTCGGCCAGAATTTTGGCTTGGCCATCATCCTCTTTACCATCCTGGTCCGCCTGCTTATGTACCCTTTAACCGCTCGTCAGGTTAAAAGCAGCAAAGCAATGCAGGATCTCCAAAAATCAAAAAAGTGGCAGGACATCCAGAAAAAATACAAGGATGATAAAGAGAAACTGGCCCAAAAACAGATGGAAGTTTACCAGGAGATGGGCATCAGCCCGTTTGGGTCATGTTTGCCGCTTCTTCTCCAGTTTCCGATCATCATCGGCCTTTATCAAGCCATCATCCGCACCCTGGCAGTGACCCCCGTGCAGCTGGTGAACCTTTCCAAACATATCAACGACGGCGCCCAACTCATCCCCATCAACAGCCAATTCCTGTGGATGGAACTAAGTGAACCGGAAAGATTGCAGATATTTGGAATTGGGGTGCCCATTTTGGCCATCTTGGTTGTGATCACATCTTACATTCAAACGAAAATGGTATCCACCAGCGCCCCCGGGGATGATGGCGGTCAGGGAGCACAGATGAGTCAAGCGATGAGTCTATATATGCCCTTTTTCATGGGCTACCTCGCCCTCACCTTTGCCTCCGGTCTAGCTCTGTACTTCATTGCCACAAATTTGACTACGATCGCTCAATATGTGATCCTTGGACAGGCAGATTTTAAAAACCTGATCCCCAACTTTTCATCATCATAACGAGAATCTCCTATCCCGAGATAACCCGCGAAGAGGTGTTATGGATAATAGTCGCGCCACACTGGAAGTCATTGCCCAATCCGTGGATGAAGCCATCCAAAAAGGTTTGAAAGAATTGGGTTTATCCCGAGAAGCTGTTGAGGTAGAGGTGCTGGACGAGGGAAGCCAGGGCGTATTAGGCATTGGTTCCCGGCAAGCCCGGGTCCGGATCTCATTAAATACGCCTGAAAGCCAACTCAAAAAATCAAAAGAACAACCTTTGGACGAAGAATCTAATGAAGCAGCTGTCCTCGCTTTAGCCGAACAGGTCGTCAACGAACTACTTGAAAAAATGAACATCTCCGCCAATGTCTCAGGCGAATTGGGAGAGAAAAGCGATAACTTACCCTATCGACCCATCAAAATCGATATCACTGGGAAAGATCTTAGTATGCTGATTGGCAAACGAGGAAAAACCCTGAACGCTTTGCAATATGTAACACGCTTGATCATGGGCAAAGAATTAGAGCGCGGGATTCCCCTGACCATAGACGTGGAAAGATACCGGAAAAGAAGAGAAAATCAGGTCCGCCAATTAGCCCAACGGATCGCTCAGCAAGTCGCTCAAACCCAACAGCGTCAAGCCTTAGAGCCCATGCCCCCCAACGAGCGGCGGTTTGCGCATCTTGAATTAAAAGATCATCCCGATGTCTACACGGAAAGCACCGGAGAAGATCCACATCGAAAGGTGGTCGTTTATCCCAAACAATAATCAAATAAGCAGCCTATCAAACACGGGTAGGGATCCCTACCCGTGTTTTTCGTTTAATATTTAAGTTGAAAACAGGTACAAACCCTTAATGTCCCAACCATATTTTGAAAAGGTGCCCACTTCTATGTATCACCCCCGCAGACCACTCCGGCAACCTCGAAAGGAAAAGTCGTTTCAGGTATAATGCAAACATGAATAGATTGGCAGAGAATGATGTCATTGATTACCTTGTCCTGGGTCACGTCACTCAGGACATTACACCACAGGGAAGCCACTTAGGAGGAACAGCAGCTTACGCATCATTACTTGCTCATCGAATGGGGTTAGAGGTTGGTTTAGTAACAGCTGCCGGTGATGAGATCTCACTTGCCAGATTAGAGGGGGTACGGATCCGAAAATCTGCCCATCACCTAACCACGACCTTTGAAAACCATTACACGATCAACAAACGCGTTCAACATCTCTCTCAAATCGCTCCCCCTCTCAGCTACCAAGACATACCTCCTTCCTGGAGGAGAGCGTCCATCGTTCATCTCGCACCCGTGGCCAAGGAAATTCCTCAAGAGATGATCCATAAATTCCCTGACTCGTTTCTGGGTATCTCTCTTCAGGGTTGGCTGCGTCAATGGGATCAAAACGGAAAAGTATACCCCTCGCCGTTGGATTTTTCTCTCCAAACCTGTCCACCCGATTCTGCTGTCATCTTGAGCCTTGAGGATGTTGGAGGCAAAGGGGACTGGGTTTTCCAGTACGCTCGTGAATGTCCACTACTGATCGCGACCCGAGGGAAAGAAGGGGCTGATATCCATATCCAAGGACATGTCCATCATATCCCTACCTCCCCCAAAAAAGAACTCGATCCCACCGGAGCAGGGGACATTTTTGCCTGTGCCTTTTTCGTTCACTATGTCAAACATGGAGCGCTGCTGGAAGCGGCCCAGTTCGCCACCAAATTAGCGGCTGCATCAGTGAAACGTTCGGGCTTAGAGGGCGTGCCGAGCAGGACGGAAATTCAATCTCTTCAAAAGGTTTTGTAATCATGGGAAAAATATATACGATCGCCAATCAGAAAGGGGGCGTTGGTAAAACAACAACCACAATCAATCTCGGGGCTTACCTGGCTTACTACGGTCAACGGGTGTTATTAGTGGATGTAGACCCCCAGGCCAACGCCACCTCCTCTCTGGGCATAGATAAACATGACATCAAGGGGGGAACCTATGAAGCTATTTTGGAAGATACCAGCATACGCCAGTATATACTTCATAACCCTCGGCTGAAGCTCTCCATCCTCCCTGCTTCACCCGATTTAGCAGGCGCAGAAGTGGAGTTGGTCAATGAAGTCGGGCGCGAAAGCCTTCTCAAACGGACCCTGGTTCCCTTACATGAAGACTATGACTATATCCTGATCGACTGCCCCCCTTCCCTCGGACTCCTGACATTAAACGGGATCGTTTCTGCCAAAGATGGTATCCTCATCCCGGTCCAATGTGAGTATCTGGCCATGGAAGGATTAGGTCAGTTAACCTCGACCATCGACCGGGTAAAACGGGCCTTAGCCCCAGATCTGGAAATCCGGGGTGTGATATTAACCATGTTCGATGGTAGAACGAATCTGGCCAGCGATGTGGTCAAAGAAATCAAAAAACATTTTCCCGAACAAGTTTTTGACTCCGTGATCCCCCGGAGTGTTCGGCTTGCAGAAGCACCCTCGTACGGGCTTCCTATCTCCCTTTACGCCACATCCTCAAAAGGCGCCAAGGCTTATCAAGACCTGGCCAGGGAAATCATGCTGGGAGATGGATTGCGCGTTCCTGAGGTATAATACACACGTTCATGAACCAGCCTTAAAACAAACTATCCAATACAGGGAAGACTAGCAAGTTATGGCTAAAAAACGTCCTGGATTGGGTAAAGGGCTCGAAGCCCTGATCCCATCCAAATCTCCTGAAGACGAATTCGTAGAGCAATCCGGCGTCATGGAAATTCCCGTTGAGGCCATCAAATCAAACCCCCACCAACCACGGCGGGGCTTCAATCACGATGAATTGCGGGAATTGGCTGAATCCATCCAAGAACACGGCATCATCCAGCCCCTGGTACTGCTTAAACGGCAAAGCGGGGAGAAAGAATTCAGTTTGATCGCCGGGGAAAGACGTCTAAAAGCCGCAAAAATGGCCGGCCTGGAAACCGTGCCTGCTATCTTGCGGGAAGCCTCAAACCGGGACCAACTCATTGTGGCCTTAATTGAGAACGTTCAGCGAGCTGATTTGAACCCCCTGGAAACGGCTTCCGCCTATCAGAAATTATCCCGGGGGTTCGAATTATCCCATCAAGAAATCGGACAGCGGGTTGGGAAAAGCAGAACCACGGTCACCAACACCCTGCGACTCCTTGATCTGCCGGATATCGTCCAACAAGCCTTGAGAAACGGCCAGATAAGCACCGGACATGCTCGTGCCTTACTTTCCCTACAAAACACCAAATCGCAGGCAGCTGCGCTTCAAACGGTCCTCACCAAGGATCTAAATGTCAGGCAAACTGAATCTCTTGTCAAGAGGTTACAGGGGAAGAAAAAAGAAAGAAAGCGAAAACAAGAAACCCAGTCCCCTGAGATCCAGGATATCCAAGATCAGCTGCAGTCCATCCTGGGAACGAAGGTCCGTTTGCAACAAAACAAATCGGGAAATGGGACCATCACAATCCATTTCTACTCTGAAGAGGAGCTCAACTCCCTCCTGGACCTTTTCATGGAAGAATGATTTCAAACAGGGGGAGAAACGAATGAAAGAACAGATATGACTACCCACATCCTCAGCAACGGGAATATTTACACCCTTGACCCATCGCGTCCCAGAGCCTGGGGCCTGATCATCGAAGATGGTATGATCACAGGTCTCCTCCATCGGGAACAAGATATGGGGACCCGCAGTGATGTCAAACATGAAAACCTTGATGGGAAAACCGTATTGCCGGGTTTCACAGACGCGCATATCCACCTTAAACAATACGCCTTGACATTACAGAAAGTTGATTGTGAAACGGACACGAAAAGCGAATGCCTGCAGCGCATTCGCGGACAGGGCAAAAACACAGGAGCCCGGAACCTGGGTTCTGGGACACGGTTGGGATCAAAACCGGTGGGAGGAGGGTTATGGGACACGGGAAGAACTGGATGAGATCGCCCCCCATCATCCAGTCTACCTGACCGCGAAATCGCTTCATGCAGCCTGGGTCAATTCCGCAGCCCTCACCTCAGCCCATGTTACCAAGGATACACCTGATCCTCCAGGCGGGCGCCTTTCCCGGGATCGGAAAGGAAAGCTGACAGGGTTATTATTTGAAAACGCCATCCCTCTGGTCGCGGATCATATTCCCCAGCCCAACCTCCAAGAGACAATCCGGGCCCTGCATGATGCCCAACGGTCTCTGTGGAGCATGGGAGTGACCGGAGCGCATGATTTCGACCGCCATTTAAGTTTCGCCGCCCTTCAAAAATTGCAGGACAACGCTGACCTAAAACTTCGGGTGACGAAACATATCAATATCCAGAAATTGAACGCGGCAGTTGATATCGGTCTCAGAAGCGGTTTCGGGAATTCCATGCTCCAAATCGGGGGTATCAAAGCTTTCGCGGACGGTGCCTTGGGGCCGCAAACCGCAGCCATGCTCACCCCTTATGAAGGAGGTGAGAGCCGGGGTGTGCTGCTTTTGACTGCAGAGGAAATCGTTCAAAAAGGCATCCTTGCTGTCCAGAACGGCCTCAGCCTGGCAATCCACGCTATCGGGGACCGCGCCAATCGCGAGGTGTTAAATGCGTTCAAACGCATCCGCGATTACGAGAATAACCATCACCTACCCCCTCTCCGCCACCGGATAGAACATGTACAGTTACTCGACCCCGCAGATTGCGATCGGCTGAGCAGATTGGAAATCATCGCCTCTATGCAGCCTATCCACGCCATCTCCGACATGCAAACCGCCACGCGTTATTGGGGAGCCCGAACCCAATATGCATACGCCTGGCGGACCTTACTGGATCACCGCACCCACCTTGCTTTCGGATCAGACGCACCGGTAGAATCCCCTGATCCCTTCCTGGGAGTTCACGCAGCAGTCACACGACAAACGCCCTCCGGAAAACCGGACTCTCAAGGATGGAGGCCGGAGCAGCGGATATCTCTGGAGGAAGCGCTGGAAGCCTATACGACAGGTGCTGCTTACGCAGCTGGACAGGAAGATCGGGTCGGGAGACTCAAGCCCGGATACTGGGCGGACCTGATCGTCTTAGAAAAAGACCCCTTCTCCTCCCCCAGCAAAGACCTTCTTTCCACCCACCCCTTGGCCACCATGGTCAACGGGGAATGGGTCTGGCGGCTTGAAGCATAGTAAACATAAGGCTCAAGTCTGAACCTTTCACACTGCATAAGCACAGGTTTGTGAAAGGAGTGCCGAGAGCAATCTTCTACCGCAGTCGACGGAGATCCCCTTCTCTGATAGTCACCCCCTCCTTATCCAAATGTTCCAAAAAATCCAACATATAACGACGGCTGGAGTCAAAATAATCCCTGGCTTCCGCCACCTTGATGGTGTCCTTTTCCTCCAACCACGCCTTAATGTCCGCAACCATCTTCTGATACGTTTCCGGCCTGAAGACAACTTCCGTGGACACCGGTTTTAATTCACCCAAAGAAACCAATGCGCTATACACCTCTTCTCCCACAGCTTCCAAACATTCATCGATAGTGGGAGGTGAAGTTGGGCTGCGCTGAAACTTTGCCATCAGCGCTTCGATTTGTTTCTCCTGATCAGGGGTAAAATGGATCTGATGGGAAGGCAGCGCGACAAGAGGCCCTTTTTGGGTCAAACGGTGTTCCTGAGATAAAGCGCGTAAAGCCGCCTGAAACACATCTTCTGAAATTGTTGACTGGCTTCTCAACTCCTCCCTTGGCATCCCCAGACGGAGCGGGAATCTCTCATGATATCGTTCCACCTCGGAAATTAAACCCGTCAGGGCGTTCTCCCAGTAATCCTGATCCGCAATCAACTGGTCCTGTTCCTCTCCATCTTCAATGAAGATTACAGCATCCCCCTGAGCTATACGTTTCAGAGCCTCAGCCGCGGTCTGGGGATCAATGCTGGATTGAGTGATTAATTCTCGGCGGTTAAGGACGCCTGCACGTTGGATGATCTGCTGTAAAATATCCTCAGGATCCCCACCGGACAAGGCCCGGAGATGATCCAAAACTCCTTTGTCAAACCTTTTATGCCGGTAGGCTGGCTGCGGATCAAGGACGATACCCCCTCCCATGGTTTCAGACGGAGAGGGACGGCGCAGGATATAGCGGTCCCCCCGCAGCGCCACGATGGCCTCCTCTAATTCCAACTGCAGCCATCCTGTTTGACCCGGTCGCAATTCTTCATCTCCCAACAACCGGATCCGAGCCATGACTTCATCCGCCCCGATAAAGAGTTTTCCCGGGGTATTGTGGGAAAGTGGTTTCAAAACCTCAGGCAAGAGTTTAAAACTGACATCGATCCGCCTTGTAGGCTGATAATCTCCGGGATGCGCCACCACATCCCCCCTCTCAAGGTCATCGACATCCACCCCGGAGATATTGATCGCTGTCCTGCTCCCGGGAAACGCCTTCTCAACCTCCCTATTATGAACCTGAAGACCGCGAATACGTCCGATGGTCTTCTCTGGGAGTATGGTGATCTCATCTCCGACTTCCAGCACTCCATCCAGCAGCGTCCCGGTAACTACGGTGCCAAATCCAGAGATTACGAAGGCCCGATCGATCGATAACCGTGCACGCCCCAGATCTGGGCGAGGAGAACGTTGGGAAAGCGTTTCCCCCAATACCTTTATCAATTCCTCCACACCTTTCCCTGTTTTCCCCGAGACCCGCAGGATGGGGGCATCCCCCAATGTCGTTCCCTGCAAACTTTCCCGCAAATCCATCTCCACCAAATCCAACCATTCTGGATCATCCACCACATCCACTTTGGATAGGGCCACTATCCCATCCTCAATACCCAGGAGATCCACGATCGCCAAGTGTTCTTTTGTTTGGGGCATCACCCCTTCGTCCGCAGCGACCACAAACAAAACAGCATCAATCCCGCCAATCCCTGAGAGCATATTTTCGATGAAATCCCGATGGCCGGGAACATCAATGATGCCGACTTCCTCACCGCTCTCCAACGTCAAAGAATCAAAGCCGAGGACAATGCTTAATTCGCGTTCTCTCTCTTCCCGTAAGCGATCTGGATGAGTTCCCGTGATAGCTTCAATCAGGGTCGACTTTCCGTGATCTACATGGCCTGCAGTGCCGATGATATGCATAAAATTACTCGATGACTTCCAACATACTTATCTGTAAGATACGGGGTTTCCCCACCAACATGGTTCAGGGTTTCCGCTTAACATTCATCTCATTAACGAATGCTGTCCATGATCTCTTCATGATTTGCTACCCACTCCCGGATTAAGGACAACAAAGCCTGCATCTGCTTTTCCAATTGACTGCTCAACTGGCGTATTTGATCATGCATCTCTTGAGTGCCGTCTTCCAATATCGTCAACCGTTCACCCAGCTCTCTGTTCTGGCGTTCGATCTCACTTCTATGCTCGTTCTGGGTTAATGTGTAGTTGGTCCACCGTTTCTGATCGTCTGCCTTGAATGAGGTCCACTCCTGACGGAAGCGTTCCTCCGCCAAGCGCTGCATTTCTGTAATCTCATTTATACGTCTTTCTACCTGCTCAGCAAGATTATCTGTCTGTTCTTTCGCACGTTTCACGATTTGATGCGTGGAATCCAGCTTGCGGACCTGGTCCGCAACTTCATCCGCCCTTCTTTCAAAATCTGAAAACCGAGTTTTCCAATTCTTCCATTTTTTCTCTCGTTCTGCAGCTGCCAGCGTATGCTGCTCGATAAATTCATCTTGCTCTTTCCTCAATTCCCGCCTGATGCGCTCCAAATCTTCCACTCGAGTGGTGAGTTTCTGCAGGTCCGCTTCCCGGACATCCAACCGGCCCCTTTGTTCGTCCAGACGCTTTCTGATCGCGGTCACCTCACCCTGAACATCCGTGATCCGCTTCAACTCCTGTTGGCGCTCTTCTTTCGCAAGACTCATCTGCCTCTTACGTTCTTCAGATTCCCTTTGGAGGGTATTTATGTCTTTTCGAACATCCCCGATGGTATTGTGAAGTTTGTTCTCTTCTTCGATCCTGAGGGACATTTGCCTTTCGATTTCCTCAACTTTCGAGAACTCTTCACGCAGGGTTTCCATCTGCGTTTCTTGGCCTTGAATTTGGGTCCGAATCACATTTTTTGTTTCCCTTATCCACCCCTTGACTTCTTTTTCAAACTCCTTTTCTTTTCGTCCCTGTTCTACGCGAAATCCGGCTAACTCATCATCCAAATCATCCACCCGAGTTAACGCCATTCTTAACCTGGTGACCTCGCTGTCTAACTCCTTATTTTTTTTATCAGCAGCATCCAGCTTGCCTTCCAAGGATAGAATCTTATTTTCCAAATCCTTAATCTTTTTACTCTCTTTTCGATGCTCTTCATCAAGCCATTCCACTTGTTTTGTAAGCTGTTCAAGATCCATGACCAAAACTCCTATTTTGAAAGCAAATCAAGCAAGGTGATTATAGCACGGCAGGAAAATACTTCACCAGCACAGGATCAGCGAATATTTCTCCTAAAATTGCAAGATGCTCCGCAGGGGTGACACCCAACCTAAAAGAAGGTGGGGCACCAATCCCGTCGCCAATAATATCAGGCAGATCAGCAGGATGGCTGCTGTCTTTACCCCTAATGGTTCCTCACTTTCAAAACGTTTTCCGCTCCGTCCGCTGAGAATAGATAAGGTTCGGATCCCACCGACCAGCAGCCCCAGATTGCCGATAAAAAACCACCCCCCTGACCAGGAAGGGTTCTCCTGCAACATCGTTCCCAGTGCCCAATGCAGTGGGAACCCCCCCGCTAGGGGTAAACCCGCTAGCGTGAAAATTCCACACAACAAACCTAACGAGGTGATAGGAGCTTTCCAAGCCAAACCCTCCAGGTGAGGGTAATCAAGCACCTCCACCTTTTTTTGGAAGGAAGAAAGGGCGAAGGACCAAATCCCCAGACCCAACCCCTGGATGACGAGCATCGCAAAATAAACCTGGATCCCATTCGGTTGTAAACTAAAAGCGACCAGGGAACGACCCAGCTCAACGATCACCCCTACTCCCATCATACGTCCCACATGGGTGACGAAAATTGCGGAAACTCCTCCGATGACGATCATCATAAAACCAACCCATTGGACAACTCCCAAGGCATCGACCCACTCCAACACCCAATGAGATTGGGATAGATATTTTAAAGCGAACAACAACACACCGTTGATATAAAAGAAGAAAATAAAAGCGACCGGGAAAGGAGGGTTCTCCTCAGCGGTCATAGAGATCCAGCTCGTGAAAGGAAAAATACCCAACAGGAAAGAAAAGCCCAAACCCATGAGCACCATGGTGCGCTGGATCAGCGCCTTGTCTACCGTTTCCAGGTCAACCCAGCTCAACAACCACGCTGCAAATAGAATACATATCGTGCCTAAAACTTGATAAACCAAGAAACGTAGCGCCCCGCTTGTGAGAGAGACCCCAGATGGGGAGAGCAGGATCACAGATAGCATCGATAAAAACCCAAAGAAGATAGCTGCATAATAGATGGGTTCCACTGCATATCCTGTGACAACCAAAGCAATGGATATCAACCCCAAGGGATAAAGTTTGGAAGGGATGGATCCTGCAATACCTAATAAAAACCAAAACGCTAATAACAGATAAACAAGGAGCAGGAGGGGACGTTCCGCATTTTCCAGCACTAACCGGCGACCAAAAAAAACCAACTGAGCCCTAACCTCCCCGCGGAAAGGTCCTACGCTGAAGGTTTCATCAATGGGAAGTATGCCAGCCAGGAGAGCAAAAAACAGCGCGCTGCTAAAACCCATCCAGCGAATGAAGAGTGGCTTATTAGAAAGCAATAAAAGTCCAAAAGCAATCAAGGAGGGAAGGAAAATCCAGAGCACAGGGGCGTTCATTCCCTGACCTCCAGGGTAGATATATTTAATACATAAGAACCCAGAAAAGCTAATCCCAAGTGATTTGCAGCTAACAGGGCAGTCAAGAAAATGGAGGCTTCCACAGTTGCATAAAGGATTTCAAAACCCGATAAAACCGTCAATAAACTAACGATGATACGCGTCGATTGAACAGCCAGCCCCAAATGAATCAACCCCATTCCAAGCAGCAATAAGCCTCCCAAAACCTGATGCTTTGTGGCTCCAATAAACCAGGTCATAATCTGCGGAAAAAATGAGGAAATAGATAGGGCAGCCAAGACCGCAACCAGGCAGCGGAATAATGTGTTTGGGAGTTGAACCGAATCCTGGGTGACTTTCCAGCCCCCAGAACTCCAATAAGATACACTCAATACAGCCACTGCAAACCATCCAGCCACCGCTTTGATCAACGCACTTTCTAAAGGCCAACTTTCCAGTATCAACAAGGTCACAATCCCATACTGGAGGAACAATAACCCCATCATTCCCCGCCAATCGTTAACCAATATCAACCCCAGGGAAAATATGAAACATAAACCAACCACGAAGGAAAGGGTAAATTCAGGCATTCATTTATCCTCCCCCTCGAAGGGCCAGCAAAGAAAGCAAGAAGAACACCCCAATTAAAGACCAGATCACACCACCCCTTCCCTCTAATAATCTAAGGATGCCCATGATGATCACACCCATTATCCTGCCCAAATGAAAGAAAGCGGAAGATATGTGGCGCGGCATAACTGCAAACCTAGCGCGGATATCACGGACCCAATGAGGCAGGCTGAGGTCCACCCTCCAGATTAGAATAAGGGGGAGGATCGCAGTATAGGGGATCGCAAACCACCATCCTTCTTTCCAAAAGTTCAAACTTCTTGAGAATAAATCCCCAGCTGCGCCCAAAAGGAACTGCGTCAACAACAAAAACCCAAATCCCGCTATCATGGGAATCCAAGATGATCTCTCTGATCTCCTCTCTTCACTTTCTCCAAGGAAGACAAATCGTAAAGCCCCCCAAAAAAGGAAACCATAACCTAAGCCAAACATGACACCCCAAATTCCCTGCGAGAAAAGATCATCCCCCACCCAAAGCGGTGTAAAGGGCAGCCCGCATAGCCCTAGAATCAGAAGCACAAAGGCGTAAAATTTTGATTTCCCTCCCACATTGCCCAAATAGAGTATATTACCTGATAATATCAAAGCCAGTCCCCAGGCAAATGTAGCCCGAGGGATTTCGAAAACTCCGGCAGCGAAACTCAGGGTAAAAATCCCCATCGTCCAACTTCCTGCACCATGTAACGGGTCCGGCGCCAGCCACCATAAAATTGCACAGATAAAAAGTATGATAACGGCAAGGGTCAGCAAAGGCGTACGGTAAATTTCTCCTATTCCCATCTCCGCTGCTCGGGTTACCAATGACAGACTTACTGCCGCAGGCACGGTATTGTTGGCAATAAATAACCCCCGTTTATCTTCCCACTTTCCTGTGGAAATTGGAGATGGAAACCAAAAGACCAACCTGAAAATCGCAGCCCCCAGGATAAATATTCCATACGTAGGCTCCATCTCCAAAAATGAAAAAGTGCCGTTTTCAGCGAAGGTCTGAAAGCTGGCGTAAATCAATAACAGCGGGCTGATCATCCGGTAGACAAAAAAAAGTGCAAATTGACCATGATTTAGCGGCGGATTCCTGGTGAGCAGAAAAAGCGTAACCCAGAGAATATCCATAAGTGTCCAAGACATCAGAAGCGTTAAAGCACTTTCCGAAAATACTCCTAACATCCCTACGAAAATCAAACCTAAGACCCATGCCAATTGGTAACCTTTTCTGCTCATCAGCAATGTGCATGAAAAGGCAAAACCAACCAGTGACACCCCATAAATCCACGTGTACGTATCCAATAAAAGCGTTGGGCGCGTTGGAAAAAATGACTCTAGATGCCAGGGGAAAAAGGGAAGACGGAGGAGATTCTCAGGTCGGGACAGAATAAGCATAACCCAAACAGCCAAAACCCCACCTCCGATCAAAACATCAATGGAAGCAGATTGGACCTTCCACCAAGCGGCAACCAGCGCCACCACAGCGATGAAAAACAGGAGTCCGAAGGAGGTTTGAAAGACCATATACTTTATGATGAAACTTTTTTGACCCCACTCTGGTCAACGTCAGACAACAAATCCTGGATCTTTTGCCCCTCTAAAGGATGGATGACTTCTGGAGCTATCTCCGCCAGGGGGACGAGGACGAAAGCGCGCTCCAGCAACCGGGAATGAGGAATTTGTAAAATGTCATCCTGGTAAACCTCCTCCCCGTAAAGGAGGATATCGATATCTATAATCCTCGGACCATATTTGAAAGTTTCCTTCCGTCCCATCCGCTCTTCTATGCCCTTCAAATATGAAAGTAATTCTCTCGGTTTCAGTACGGTTTTCCCGTGCAAAACCTGGTTTAAGAAATCCGGTTGATCTGCATACCCCCACGGTTCTGTTTCGTAGATAGAGGATTCCTCTAGTATTTCGATACAGGGAGAAAGGAGCTTTTTTGCGGTATCCAAATAATCATTCCTCTCGCCGACATTGGATCCTAAAGATAAATAAACGTCTACTTTCTCAACATCCGCCATGAAGGGGCCTCACTGCTGAAGTATATTTTATCTCTGATTAAGGATATCATAAGCAGGATAAATTGCCAAAAAGACCGAGAGTGTCTACAATAGGTAAATGATTTAGACTTAGGGTAAACCAATTGAACCTTTATGAGAAGGAGAAAACATGGCCCAAGCGAGATTGAAATTTCCCCGAGGTTTTTTATGGGGAACTGCTACATCATCCCACCAAGTGGAAGGAAAAAACACCCTTAATGACTGGCACACATGGCAAGAAGAAGGCCAAATTCAAAACGATGACAATCCCGGATTGGCTTGTGATTGGTGGGGTGGCCGATGGAAAGAAGACTTTGATCGCGCTGCAGAAGCTGGCCAAAACGCCCACCGCATGTCCATCGAATGGAGCCGTGTGCAGCCCACACCGGACCGGTGGGATGAGGACGCATTAGATCATTATCGAGAGATGATCCGGGGCCTGACCATCCGGGGCATGACACCCGTCGTCACCCTGCATCATTTCACTAATCCCAAATGGATCGCAAGGAAGGGGGGATGGGAAAACAGAGATACAATCCAACACTTTGTCCCTTACGTGGAGAAAGTGGTCGAAGCCCTCAGTGATTATGTCAAACTTTGGTGCACAATCAACGAACCTAATGTTTACGCAACACTGGCATACTTGTTTGGCGATTTCCCACCCGGCAAACAGGATTTGGGATCCATGTTCAAAGTGATGACCAACCTGGTCCGAGCCCACGCTGCCGCGTACCATGCCATTCACCGAGTCCAGAAGGATAGCAATGCGGGTATGGCGGTCAATTACCGGGGTATGGCGCCTGCTCGAAAGTGGCATCCACTGGACCAGTTTATGGCTTGGTTCCAATCAAAAATGTACAATGACTTTTTTCCCAATGCCGCTTATGCAGGCAGGCTGACTTTCCCCTACAAAATCATCCACCTGCCCGAAGCAAAAGGCACACAAGACTACCTGGGCATAAATTATTACACTCAAGAACTGATTTCCTTCTCATTACAGCACAGAAAAGAGCTATTCGCCCACCGCCATTTTGACCCCGATTCAAAACTCAGCAAAACAGGTTTCATCGCCCATGAACCAGAGGGACTATTTCAGGCTTTGAAATGGGGAAAACAATATGGGATTCCCCTCATGGTCACCGAAAACGGGATTGAAGACCCTGAGGATGAGATCCGCCCCCAATACATCGCAGAACACATCTATCAGCTCTGGCAAGGGATCAATTACAATTGGCCTATCAAAGGATATTTTCACTGGACCCTCGTGGATAATTTTGAATGGGAGAGGGGTTGGTCTCAAAGGTTTGGTTTATGGGATTTAGATCTTGAATCTCAGGCCAGGACTCGCCGGAAAAGCGCTGATCTGTATCAAGAAATCTGCCAAAACAATGAACTCACCTCCGGCATGGTTGAATCCTATGCCCCTCAATCGCTAGAGAGGCTGTTCCCCGGTTAAGGTTATTGCGGTTGTCAGGTGAATTCCCGTCTGGTATAATCGCGTTCGCAGAAAATTCGTGGAGGGGTCGCATAGTTGGCTTAGTGCGCGCGCCTGGAGAGCGCGTATCCCTTCTGGGGATCGTGGGTTCGAATCCCACCCCCTCCGCTTGACAAAAACATCGCTCAGCCAGAGCTGGGCGATTCTAATTTAAACTATCCTACAATCATCTATCTAAGTAGTATGGGGAGGTTCAGAATGCTTTTCACCCCAGGAAGAATTGGCTCTTTACTGCTTCACAATCGGCTGGTCCGTTCCGCCACAGCAGAACGCCTGGCTCACGATGATGGTTCTCCTAAACCAAAATTGGAGGAGTTATACAGAACCCTCACTGAAGGGGAAGTTGGATTAATCATCACCGGCCATGCATACATCGCTCCGCAAGGTAAGTGCCACCCGGAAATGACCGGTATTCATAATGACGATCTCATCCCCTCTTTAAGGAAATTAACGGAAGCTGTACACGAGTTGGAAGGACGAGTCGCAGTCCAGATCAATCACGGGGGCGGAAAGTGTTCTCCAGAGACGGTATCATCCCCTCTGGCCCCTTCCAAACTAAGTTCTCCCATTTTCAAGCAACAAGCCCGGGAAATGACCGAGGATGAAATTGAGGAGACCATAGATGCCTATGCCCAAGCCGCCCGTCGGGCAAAGGACGCTGCCTTTGACGCTGTTCAGATCCACGGCGCTCATGGCTATTTGATCAGCCAATTTTTGTCCCCCCTCAGCAACCACCGCACAGACCGGTGGGGTGGGAATATAGAAAACAGATCCCGATTTTTAAGACGCGTGTGTCAGGCAGTGCGCCGGGAGGTAGGAAAAGACTTCCCGCTTCTGATTAAGTTTGGCATCGCGGACGGTCAGGAGGAGGGCTTATCCAAGGAGGAAGGCGCAGCTATCCTATCCCACTTTCAGGAGTGGGGCTTAGACGGTGTTGAAATCAGTGTGGGATTCGGGGGAAGAAGGTTAAGAAGCATCCACAAGGGAGTTACCAAAGAGGAAGAAGAGGCTTATCTTCTGCCCCTGGTCAAGAAAGCCCGAGAAAACACAGAGCTACCACTCATCGCTGTAGGCGGGTATCGTTCCCGGAAGATCATGGAACAGGTGTTGGTGGGGGGATGGGCAGACTTCATTTCCATGTCCCGACCGCTTATCCGCGAACCCCACCTCCCTAAAAGGATGAAAGCTGGAGAACAGGAAAAGTCCAACTGCATCTCTGCCAATCACTGCTGGCCGGAGGAAGACGGTAAGGGGATCGCATGCAAATGCCCTCCCCTTTCAGAAACTGATATCGATACCTGAATTATTCACTCTCTCGATCCTAGAGAAGTTCTGCAAACAAATTCATGGGCACAGCTGAAACCCCCACAATGCCTGGACCAGTGTGAACCCCGAGGACGGGGGTGACACGCAACATTTCAGATCGCTGTATGTTCAGGTTTTTCTTCAACGCTTCGAGCAACTCCAAAGCTTCCGCTTCCAATTGGCCGTGCAGGACTGTGATCCACAGAGAACGGTGGCCATACATGCTCTTGAGGTGTTCTACCATCTCCGTGATGGAACGGCTCAACGTGCGTTCTTTTCCAATCGTAGAGTATTTCCCATCCTTTTTATCCACATGAATGATGGGCTTAATGTGAAGTAAGGAACTCAAAAGTGAACGAACCCGTCCGATCCGACCCCCGTGTTCTAAATATTCCAGGGTGTCCAAAGTATATACAACCTCAATTTCACCTCGTAACTTTTTCAAGAGATCTAATATCTCTTCCAATGCCCAACCCGCTTTGGCAGCCAACGCAGCACCGATGACCTGAAATCGCTGTCCGCCAGATAATGTCATAGAATCGAATATAGTCACAGCGGATTCACGCATTTCCTGGGCTGCAGTCCGGGCAGACTGAATGGTCCCACTCAACCCAGCAGAAAGATGGATTGAGAGGATATTCTCCCCGGAATCGATCACTTTTTGATACATCTCCTGGAATAACCCAGAGGAAGGCAACGCGGTGGAGGGAATAATGGGTTTCATGTCCACTAAACGTTGATAAAATACATCCGGTAGAATGTCCGACGTTTCCACTTCCCCCTCAGGGAATTGAATGTACAAAGGGGCAACCGTCAACCCATAATATTTTTCTTCCTCTAAAGGAAAATTCGCTGCCCGATCAGTAAATATATGCATGTTTTGTCTCCTAAATCATGTAGGGTTCTCTTTTCATATCGTTTTCCCCCATTCCCCATCTCCCACAAGTTAGATGGCTCCCATTATACCAGACAGCCGGCGGACGTGATATGCCTCACCAGCGAAGGGAAAAGTCACTATAAAGTCCATGGTGTATAATCCCTGTGTCAAACATCCACGAAATCGAACGGGAATGTATGTTATGAGGAACTCTCTCCTTCTCATCCTTGGACTAATCGTCGTGATCATGCTCCTTGTCAGTACAGTTAGTCCTGAAACATACCGGGGGCAACAAGGAGTGGAGAGCAAGACGGATTCCCCCACGCTGGAGAGGACACAAACAAACACTGACAAACCTCTTCAAAAACAATCCGGGAATACACAAGGGATAAAAATCAGTGCTGCTGTGATCGTCCTGATCATTCTCGGGGGAATATTATTACAGAAAAGAGATGAGTCTACATAGTTCTCGTAAGGATTTCCTCAAGCCNTTCCCAAAGGGGGATTCAANCAGGATAAAATTTCCCGGCTTCCATGCTCGGATCAAGTGTGTTGACACCCTTAAACAGCTGCGGTATCATGGCTTTAGCTTCGGGTGGGTCCGACGCGGCAGAGATCTACGAACCGTGCCAGGTCCGAGAGGAAGCAGCACTAAGGAGAACCCTCTGGGTGCCGTCGGTGCACCTGCCCGGGGCTATCTTCATTAAGCAAGCCATTTGCATCTACTAAATCCTATGTGGAAATCACTGTTTAAACGTGTCCAGAACATTAAAAAGAGAGGGGCCCACTGGATAGCCGTCTCCTTGATCATCATAGGGCTGACTGCACTCTTTTTCAGCCTTCACAAGGAAATCACATTCACCCTCAATGGGAAACAAGAAACAAGCACCACTTTTGCCCTCACCGTGAAAGGATTTCTCCGCCAGCAGGACATCCCCATCCGGGAGGATGATGTGGTCAATCCCCCCCTGAACCACATCCTTTGGGGGAATAAACATATCAGCATCCAACGTGCGAGCGAAATAACTGTCATCCAGGATCAAGAGACAACCCAAATCACGACAACGGAAAGAACACCTGCTAACATTTTAGCTCAGATGGAGATACTGCTTTACCCAAAGGACCGAGTCATCGTAGACGGTCAAAGCGTAGATCCGGACTCCCCCCTGCCTTATCATCCCTATTACACCCTGCAGGTGGTCAGGGCGACCCCGGTCACTGTTCATACAGAAAACGGGGTTAAAGCATTTACAACCAACGCATTGACATTGGCAGAAGCGCTCTGGGACGCTGATATTCTCTTCCACGAAGGGGACGACCTTTCCCTCTCACCCCAAACCGCTTTAACGGGAGAACCTGTCCAGGTCCAACTCACGCGAGCAAAACCATTGCGAATCATCCTGCCCGAGAAAACCGTTCTCAGCAGAACCACAGCGGAGACTGTAGGTCCTGCGCTCACGGAAGCAGGAATAACACTACAGGGGCGAGATTATTCCATACCGGAAGAAACTGAACCCATCCCGGAGAACAGAGAAATTAAAATCGTCCGTGTCGAGGAAAAGGTGCTTCTGGAACAAGAACCGATCGACTTCTCCAGTAAATGGCAGCCCGTAAATGACCTGGAAATCGATCAAAGGACCATCGTTGAAGGCGGAAAATATGGCCTCCAGGCCAGCCGGGTGCGGGTCATCTATGAAAACGGGGAAGAAGTTTCCCGGATGAAAGAAAAGGAATGGACGGCAAAAGAACCCCAACCCCGGATCATAGGCTATGGGACAAAACTCCTGAATGGAACCGTAAATACGCCAGAGGGGGAAAAAAGGTATTGGCGAAAAATCACAGCCTATGCCACATCTTACCATCCCGGGGTGGAATGGTTACAAGACAGGACCGTGACCGGATACCTCGTTCAGAAGGGGATCATCGCTGTGAGCTTAGAATGGGTACCCTATATGCGGGGGCTGAAGGTCTTCATCCCCGGATACGGTTTGGCGCAAATCGAAGATTCGGGTCGGGGTATTCCAGGAAGATATTGGGTCGATTTGGCCTACAAAGAAGAAAATTATATACCCTGGTCTCAATGGGTGGACGTTTACTTCCTCTATCCCGCGCCGCCTCCGGAAGACATCTTATATGTCTTGTATTAACCCCTGGCCTTACCTTTAGGGGGAGAGAACTGGATCACACTCCAGCGGCCATCCACCATCCACCTGGGATCTGCTGTTCGTGCCCTGTGTATCTCGCTGGGGGTTAGTCCAACTACCACATCCGCTTTGAGCACCCTCAGAGCCACTAAAGACGCCGGAAGGTAATCGACAACCGAATCGAACGGCAGCTGGAAATTCCAATGCCTATCTCCAAGTAGACGACGATAATTTGCATCCCCTTTGCTGACAATGAGATTCGTCTGTCCCAGAAAACGAACCAACCGCTCGGGAAGATCCCAAAAAGCCAGAGGAGAATTCCAAAAGAAATCAGGGTGGAGAGTTAATCTGGCTGCTGCAGTGTGGCCCTGCAAACGATTCCCAAACTCGCATATCCGATCTCGTTTACTTGCCGATAGAACGGAGATAGTGTGCTCAACATCCTTGACAACGGCATCAGAAACAAACGTGGGGTGTCTTTTCACGTGAAAACGGACTTCGGAAGCCCAACCTCCGGACAAAATCAGATCCGCAAAAGCCAAATCACTCACCAATTCAAATCCAGCATTATCAATGAGGAAGTCCACAACAAGTTGACTTTCACCTCTTTCCTGAAGGATAAGGGCTGCCTGTTCGCTGTCATCCGCCAGGAGGTGGTCATTGGCCTTATCAAGATCAGTATGATCAGGCGTCTCTTCGCTGTCCGCAGGCCAGAGACTTAAATCCCCCTGGTTCCCCCACAGATTGAGATACATCATCTCCTGGAAAAACTGGAGACGTGGCGGATCGCTTTCCAGCCCTTCCCTCACCTTGCTGGCCAAGGGAAGAATCACGGTTTCCGCTTTTCTAAGACCTTTTTCCTTTTGGCGCCGGAATGGATCAGGTCCGCCTTCAAAATAATTGACCGCTTCCATGATCCGGCGGTAAAAGTAATGTTCCACGAAAAACCAGGGCGGCTGAAGCCAGTCCTCCCCTTGATAAGGCGCAATGTATGCCTGCCATTCCCCCGAATCTGGCGCATGGTGATCCCGAAGATGACGGATGGGACCTTCAGGAATTTCTGATCCCAATTCAATTAAACGGTCATCAATAGCAGCAGGGAAATCGTTTTCCTCCCGGGTGCGGCTCAGGATGGCGGGCAATCTTTCTACAATGGATTGCTCAGCCCAGGTCCCTTCTTCGCTGCCTTTCAACGGCTCCGGGATTTGATTTTGTGGTGGGGACATCTTAAGGAATGATTCTCCTTTATGATCACTAATCAGATCTGATCGTTTATATTTTACAACGTTGGAAAGTGTACCATACAGAATGATATAATACGCACGCCATGAATGAAATCGAACCGATTAACATATCCGCTCTCATGCAAAAATACCAGCTTCGCCCCAAAAAGAAACTGGGGCAAAATTTCTTGACTGACCCCCAAAGTCTGGAACGGATCGTGGAAATCGCAGACATTTCCCCTCGGGATACTGTGTTGGAAATCGGGGCTGGGCTTGGTCATCTGACCCGGTACTTAGCGGAATCAGCCAACCGTGTTGTCGCGGTCGAATTTGACGAACAGCTGATCCCTCCCCTGAGGGATGTGCTGGCAAAATATGATAACGTGGATATCATTCAAGGCGATATCTTATCCCTCGCCCCGAATGACATCATTGACGATAAGAACTATCTGGTCGTCGCCAATATCCCATACTACATAACTTCAGCGATCACTCGCCATTTATTGGAAGCTGAAAATAAGCCTAGACGGCTGGTTCTCACCGTACAAAAGGAGGTAGCCAAACGCATGTGTGCTGTCTCCGGGGACATGAATATCCTGGCGCTCAGCGTGCAAATTTATGGTGAGCCGTACATCACATCTCACATTCCTGCTGCGGCGTTTCATCCTCCTCCAAAAGTGGACTCCGCTTCCGTTCGAATCGACCTCTATCGCCAACCAGCCCTTCCGGAAAAGCTGTTGGACACCTTTTTCAAGCTTGTCAGAGCAGGTTTTCAACATAAAAGGAAAACCCTGCGCAATTCTTTATCCGCAGGTTTGGGTTGGCCTAAAGAGAAAGTGGAGGAAATGCTTGAGAAATCAGATATCCTGGCCCGGCGAAGGGCGGAGACGCTAAGCTTACCAGAATGGATTATCCTCACCAGACAGCATGATAAAATGGAAATCAACCAGCATAAACAGAAAGGATAAAACAATGACAGATGCACGAATTAAAAAATTGGCCGATTTACTCGTCCATTATTCCGTTGACGTCCAGCCGGAGGAATGGGTTTGGATCTCAGGTCACATGATCGCAGAACCTTTGGTCAATGAAGTCATGCGAGCTGTGCTCGAAGCGGGAGGTCGACCCACGGTTCACTTAACCTCAGATGACCTGGATGAAACCAGATTACTATATGCCAATCAAGATCAATTGGAATGGATCGCTCCCACCACAAGAACTATTTATGAAGAAGTTGACTGCTTGATTCGACTCAGGGCAACGGAAAATACCCGGTCCTTGTCCGGGATTGAGCCCCAAAAACAGCAGACACGCAAAAAAGCCAGGAGGGATCTGACAGCAACGTACCTGAAAAGGTCTGCTGAGGGAGAGTTAAAGTGGGTCCTCACTCAATACCCTTGCTCTGCATATGCCCAAGAAGCGGATATGAGTTTGCAAGATTATGAAAACTTCGTATATAACGCCACCTTCGTTGACCAAGAGGATCCAATCCAGGCCTGGCAAGACGTTCATAAAAAACAACAAAAAGTCGTGGATTGGTTAGAAGGAAAAAATGAGGTCAGCGTTAAAAGCCCCAATGTAGACCTTACCCTTTCTATCGAAGGCCGGACATTCATAAACTCAGATGGAAAGAATAACATGCCCAGCGGTGAAGTGTTCACAGGGCCCGTGGAGGACTCAGCCAATGGGTGGGTGGAGTTCACCTATCCTGCCATCTCAGATGGCAGGGAAGTATCGGGCGTAAGACTCGAATTCAAAGAAGGAAAGGTCGTCCAGGCCAGCGCAAAGAAAAACGAAGCCTACCTCCTTTCCCAACTGGATACTGATGAAGGATCACGTTACCTGGGAGAATTCGCCATTGGCACAAACTATGGCATTCAACAATTTACAAAAAGCATCCTGTATGATGAAAAGATCGGGGGCTCCTTTCACATGGCTGTGGGCGCTGGATACCCTGAAACAGGAAGTAAGAACAAATCCAGCATCCATTGGGATTTCATATGCGATATCAAAGAGGACAGTGAAATCCGTGTGGACGACGAACTGCTTTATAAAGACGGCAAATTTCAGATCTAACTTCTCCCTTTGAAAATAGAAACGCTCACCTCTGCTTGCTTCTGGTGAGCGTTTCTATTATTTAACCACCCCCCTCCCCAGATGGGGAGATATCCGTCCCCTGATAATAAAGATGGAAATGCATCTCGCGATCAGGAATCCCCTCTTTCCTGGGCTAATTGCTTGGTTTTTTCCACATATTCCAAACTCTGGTGGCGGAAGTACGTGTTATACAAGGTAGCGTAATGACCCTCTTGAGCCAATAAACTCTCATGGTCCCCCTCCTCGATGATCTTCCCCGAATCCAAGACCACGATTCGATCTGCTGATCTCACTGTAGAAAGACGGTGGGCGATCAGCACGCTCGTGCTGTCCTTCAAAACCAAATCCAGGGCTTGCTGTATCTGCCATTCAGTAAAAGGATCGATGCTTGCGGTGGCTTCATCAAGGATGAAAATCGCTGGGTGTTCTGCTAAGACCCGGAGCAGCGCCACCAATTGGCGCTGGCCCATGGAAAGCTGTCCTCCCCGTTCACCAACCTCGGTTTTCAAACCGTCAGGCAGGGTTTCCAGCCAATGTCCATCCCCGATTTCCATGGCCAGAGAGCGGATTTGATCCATGCTGAGTTCTTCATTTGCATATCGAATATTATCCGCAACGGTGCCGGAAAATAAAAATGGCACCTGGGAGATCAACCCCAGCTGCTTCCGATAGGCATGTAAATCTAATTTGCGGATATCATAATTATCAATAAAAATTTTTCCTGATTGAAACTCATAAAACCTAGCAATCAATTTCGCAATAGATGATTTTCCGGCCCCCGTATGACCTACCAAAGCGACGCTTTCACCGGGGTGAATGTGCAAATTGAAATCGCGAAATACACACTCCTCCTCCTCATAACTGAAATTTAAATCCTGAATCCGGATTTCACCTTCCAACCTACCGGGAATTTTTTGACCTCTCTGGATCACGGCAGGCTCTGCGTCAATCAGGGCGAAGATGCGTTCCGAGGCGGACAGTCCCTGCTGGACCTGGGCCCAAAAGGCGGATAAATTCAACACCGGAAAGAAAAATCTGTCCAGGCTGACTAAAAAAAGATACCATGAACCCACTGTGACCGCTCCCTGAACAACATTCAGGCCTCCGACATAAACCAGCATCGCGGTTCCCACACCGCCCAGGGCGTTTAACGCGGGAAAGACCAAGGCAAGCACGAATCCCCGCTGGACATTCATGTGATATGAATCCTGATTCGCTTCGTCAAAATCCTCGAAAATTTCCCCTTCCTGGCGGAAGTTCTTGGCCACTGCAATCCCGCTCACCGTTTCCTTGATAGTGGCATTGACTTTCGCCATGGCCCGCATCCCTTCCCGGGTCACCTTGCGGGCAATCTTTCGGAATCCCAGAGCGACAAAAAACAAGAGCGGCAGGAATCCGATCACATACAAGAACAATCGAAATTCAATCCGGGCTAAAACCACCCCTAAGATAACAGCCTGTGTCAATTGGGAAATCAGATCCGTCACCAAGACGATCAAATTGCCAAACTCCCGGGTGTCCGATGTGATCCGTGAGACCACCCGTCCCGAGGAAAACTGGTCGTAGAAAGAAAGGTCATGATTGGCTGCTGACCGGAAAGCGCGGGTGCGTAAGGTCATAACCACATCGGATATGACCCGGATGGAAAGCCGCCGACGAATCCAATTCGCACCCCACGTGATCACCCCACTTAAAAAGACGAATCCCACCAGTAAAAAGATCATCTCGTCCTGCGCGTTTTTCGACAACCTGTCAATACCATCTGAGACGAGAATGGGCAAAGCTGCCCCAGAACCCGCAATCAAGGTGATCAATATCGAGATCCAAAATAAACGGGTGCCGTGAGGTTTTAAGTATTGGACGATCCTGGATATGAGCTCCGTATCTTGATACTCTCGATCGTATTCTTCAGTGTCTAAAGAAGAAAAGAATCCCATATATATCTACCTGTTAAACCAATCATTCATGATCTCTATAGCCCAGCTATGCCAGACCCCTTTCGTTCACTCGCTGAAAATTCGGCGATAGGCCTGGGAAGTCTCCATCAAATCGTCATGGGAACCGCTGGCAGCGATCTTTCCCCGCCGCAGCACGATGATATGATCAGCCCACCTGATCTGGGACAAACGGTGGGTGATGATCAATGTCGTCCGGCCTTTTGCCGCTGCGAAAATCGCCCTTTGGATTTCATCCTCCGTCTCACTATCAATTGAGCTCGTAGAGTCATCCAAAATCAACACCTGGGGATCGGTCAGGAAAGCACGGGCTAATGCCAAGCGCTGGCGCTGCCCTCCAGAAAGGGTCACTCCCCGCTCGCCTAATTCAGTCTGATATCCGTTTTTGAAGGACAGGATAAATTCATGGGCTTGAGCGGATTTTGCAGCCCGTTCGATCTCCTCCTGAGCAGCCTCCGGCCTGCCAAAAGCAATGTTCTCAGCGATCGTATCTGAAAAGAGGAAAATATCCTGTTCAATGATCGAAATCTGACGACGAAGGGCTTCCAGGTTCCAATTCCGGACATCCACACCGTCGATCAGGACCTGGCCGCTGTCCACATCATAGGTCCGGTTTACTAATTTTGCCAGAGTCGTCTTCCCGGAACCAGTTTGACCCACAATAGCGACGGTTTCTCCAGGGTGCACTTTGAAATCGATTCCTTTAAGTGACTCCTCATCCTCAGGGTAGGCAAAATCTACCTCACGGAATACCAACTCCCCTTCCATCTTTTCATCATACCCCTCAACGTTTTGATCTAACTCGGTTTCTTTGTTGATCAGCTCAAGGATCCGCCTGGCACCGGCCACACCCAGAGACACCTGTGAATAGGCGAATAAGGAGACGAAGGTTGGGAACCTGAGTAAAAGCAGCAAACCAAAGTATCCCACGATATCACCGACGTTGATGAACCCATTCTGGAAGAGGTAAATTGCATGGGCCAGGCCGGCTGCTTGCGCCACCCCCATCAATAATAAGGGGATGAAACGCGCTTCTACATCTCCCTGATGAACCCGTCTGTCGCGAAAGTCACGCGCATTTTCAGCAAACCTTTCCACTTCATCCCGTTCATTCGCCATCCCCTTCACGGTTTCAATGCCGTCCACTGCTTCCGCCAGCCGGGTATTCAACGTCCCAAATGCTTTGCGAACTGCATCCGAGATCGGGCGCAACTCGTATAAATACTGCCACAGAGACAAGATATACAGCACGAGAAAACACAGCGGGGCGATCACCAGGGCGGGATGATACTGCAGGGAAAAGAGCAGGGGGACGAGGATGAAGTTTGCTGATCCAACCACGAGATTCAGCCCCGGACTGAACATGAAATTAATTTCGCGGACATCATTCGTAGCCCGCGCCATGACATCCCCGACCGGCTGCAAGCTGTGGTAGGTCATACTCTTCCCAAGCATACTGGTATACAGCTCATGACGGATATCCCGTTCCATCCGCTGACCGGTGAGTTCTGCGCTGAAGTTCCGACCGAACTGCAGCAGCCCCCGGATGAACTGGGTGACTAGAATCATCAGAGCATATCTGCCCAGACGTTCAACTGCAGGGGGATCCTGTAATAATGCATCCATCGAACGACCAATGATCACAGGGACAACTGCGGCGAGTGCGGCGTTGCCAACGGCCCCGGCCAACATACCCACACCAAGATACCAATACCGGACAGCGTGAGCCGCGATCCAGCGAATGGGGGCCGTGCGGGCCTTCTGGATCTTCTCCGGGACCTGTTTTTCTTCAGGCAACGTGAATTCAGAACTTTTCATCAAGGCTTCAGTCATGATTACGCCCTACTCATTTATCTGTCTTTTTTCCAAGAAAGACGGCTTTTTCCGGATCACATTTCATGGATGTGGAAGGGAACCCTGCTGCAATTCATCCTTGATCCCTCTAACGGTGGATGATCCTTTGCTGTCCCTCAAGCGAAAACCTCTCCCTCTCATCCTTGGCATTGTAATCGATCCCTCCCGATTAAGATAGGCCCCCCAAGGGTTCGGTCAAGAGCCTGGCTCCTGCGATTTTATGGACATGGGGACAAATCATCGGAGATTACCTCTTCCATAAATGCCATGGCCTCCTCTTTCGTGGTGATTTTCCCCACAGCCTGTTCCTCGCGAATCCTCTCCAGTATCCTCCCAATATGGGGACCAGGACCTAAATCATAGGTTTCCATGATATCATCTCCAGTGATCAACCTGGGAGGGGAAATGGTTTGGTCATGGGCTTCCCACCAGGCTTCCAACAGAGTTCGGGATGCATCCAGGATTCGGGGCCCTTCTTCTGGCGGAGAACCTGTACATTTTCGAGCTAAAAAATCCACCAGAGCAAGAAAAACACCCTCCACTCCCGCTTCCGAATAATTTTGGAAGTAGCGGTACACTTCGCGCGATGAAAGTGACCCGGATCGCCCTCCAAAGATCTGGACTTCACGACAAGCCCGCATCATATATGTCAAGCGTTGAGCTTCTTGATTGCTTAACCGCAGATGATGGGCGCTTCTTCGCAGATCTGTCTGTGACTCTTTAAATGCAGCCTTTGTTTGTTCCCCGGGCAGGAATAAAGCAGCCAAAGACATCAACCCAACCATGGAGCGTTCCGGGACCAGGTTGATCTGCAAATGTTCTTCGATCTTTTTTCGAAAGCGCCCTAAACGCAGAACTGTCAAACCCATCACCCCACTTCTTTCAGCTTCAGGATCATGTTCCTTTCCTAACAGATCCCACAACATTTCTGCATATCGTAAGCAGCGTTGATTATGTGGAGAAAGAGGAGGGAATCCCGGCAGCAGATAGGGAAGGACGCCCAATGAGGAAAGGGTTTTCAGCGCTGGGGCTTGCTGCGGCCCCTCCAGGATCCGGAAAAATTCATCCCGCAGCCTTTCGGGGGATTCTGTTCTTAAATGAGAGAGGGAACGACGGATCTGTGATTTAACATCTCCGGTGATATGGAGTTCGTACTGCACAGCCATCCGGGTTGCTCTCAGTATACGGATGGGGTCATCCCGCACAGCATGGCTGGAACAAGCCCGGAGAACCCCTGCCTGAAGGTCAGGGATTCCGCCCAAAGGATCAATGACCTTTTGGGGCTCCTGAACCCGGACCGCCATGGCTGTGATCGTAAAATCTCTTGCCTTCAGATCTTCTTCAATGTTCGCGCCCTGAAGGGCGGTAAAATCCAGCACATGGCGATGCCCATCCTCCTCCCGGATGATGACGCGCGCTGTATTCCGTTCTTTATCCAGGATGAAAAATGCCCCTCCCAGTCGATCTGCAACATTCCGCGCCCAGGGAATGGGATTTCCCTGCAGTGTGAAATCAAGGTCATGCGTTCCCTTACCCAACAAGGCATCCCGCACAGCGCCGCCTACCAGGTAAGCTTCGGAGGCAGAAAGGATGGGTTGAACTTGGTCGAAAAGGGGGGGAAACGACAATGATTTCATGGAAAGGTAAGGATCCTGGTCAGGTCGAGGACATTAAAACTGCTGGCAAGGTTCTCGAGGCTTTTGGCGCGGAAGGGCTGAATGGCCTGAAAAGTGGGGAACGCAAATGGATGGGTGATTGATGATGAATCTCAATCAAGCAGATGCGGTGGGCGCCCTAACAACACCCTCACAAAACACTCTACTTTTACTTTGGTGGTGTGTAGCGCTCTTCATTGACGACACCGATAAAGGGGAGCTCGCGATAAAATTCATCAAGATCCAGCCCATAACCGAAAACGAATTTGTTTGGAATCTTGAAGCCAACATAATCAAGGGGAACATCCACTTCCCGTCGTTCCTCTTTATCCAAAAGGGTACATACCTTAAGGGAAGCCGGCTTGCGGGTAGCTAAGAGCTCGAGTACCGAGTTCAATGTGTTGCCGCTGTCCACAATATCTTCCACAAGCAGGACGTTTCGCTCTCGAATATCTTCGTGGAGGTCCATGGTCAACCGAACTTGACCTGACGATTGGCGAGTTCCCACACCATAAGAGGAAATGGCCATGAAATCTATTGTGTGGGGGACGGTAATCTCCCGCATCAGATCCGTCAAGAACATAACGCCCCCTTTCAGGATACAAATCAGATGAATATTCTCACCCTGATAATCCTGGCTGATGACCTCCCCCAATTCTGCGACTTTATCTATCAACTTCGCTTCTGGGATGAGCACCTCTTTTAGAAATTCGTGGTATGTTTGCATCATTGATCCTTTTTCCGGGGCACCTGGTGATGTTCCCGACATCGCGCCTCATAAATTTCAGCTGCTCCTACAATGACTATGGGGTCGTTGTAATCCGCTGGCTCCCCATTCACCAATCTTTGGGTCCTTGTCGCTGCTTCACCGCAGATCATGCAAATTGCATATAATTTGTCAACCTCTTCCGCCTGAGCCAGCAAAATGGGCATGGGTCCAAAAGGTTCCCCGCGAAAATCCATATCCAGACCTGCCACGATCACCCGCAATCCTTCATCCACCAGGTCCTGGCAGACAGGTATGATATCCTCCCCAAAGAACTGGGCCTCATCGATGGCAACCACCGTGACATCATTTTCGAGATGCTCCGGTATTTGGGCTGCTTCATCAATGGGAAGGGCGTCATATTCGTTTCCGGCGTGCGAGGTCACTTTCTCCTTTTTATAGCGAACATCAAATGCGGGTTTAAAAACCATTACTCTTTGTTTCGCGATCGTCGCGCGGCGCAACCTGCGGATCATCTCATCTGTTTTCCCACAAAACATGGGACCCGTGATCACTTCCATGCGACCGTTGTAATGTTTCATGTGTTCCCTTCCCCTTATCTGAGATCAGAGGGTAACTCCATCCAAAATAAAAACAGGCAGATATATGCATCTGCCTGTATTTTATCAAAGTTTATCTCCGCTGGGCTTTTAGACCGTGATTTCTTCCGCTGCTTCAGGAAGATCATAGTCCGCACTGCGCAGCGCTTTCTTGATATCAATCAAAGATTTTCTTCCAATCCCTTTCACGTCCAGCATGGCTTTTTCACCGCCCTCTAAGACTTCCAGGACGTCTGCCACAGTCTCAATTTCCGCGTCCGCGAGTGCATTTTCCACACGGGTTCCCAGGTCCAAGGTCTCAATGGAAACATCCGCGGAGACTTTCTTTTCTTGCCTGGCCTTTTTTTCTTTCTGAATTTCCTCATGGACTTTCAATTTTTTATAGAAGCGATCGACCTGGCCTTCTGTGTCCACAATGCGCTGTTCCCCGGTGAAAAAGGGATGACATTCTGAACAAACGTCCGTCCGGATGACTTCCTGAGTCGATCCTGTCGTCCATGTGTTCCCGCAAGCACAAATGACCTTCGCTTCCGGGTAATACGTAGGATGAATATCTTCTTTCATGATCAAACCTATCCTGTTAATCTACCGGGATTACGTTCACTTGTTTCCGCCCACCGCGGATCGTCCGGTAAGAGACAACCCCGTCCGAAGTTGCGAACAAAGTGTCATCTCCACCACGTCCTACATTAAGACCGGGGCGAATGGGCGTTCCCCGCTGACGCACCAAGATGTGACCGGAGGTCACCTGCTCTCCAGCATACTTCTTTACACCTAAGCGTTTTGATTCACTATCACGACCGTTGCGGGTTGACCCGCCGCCTTTTTTGTGTGCCATCTTCTACTCCCTAATCCGTTACAATCTCATCAATCGTCAATAACGTGTACCGCTGTCGATGTCCCTGTCTTTTTCGATACCGGACTTTCGGTTTATATTTAAAGACCCGAATTTTCCGGCCTTTAATTTGATCGGAAACAGTTGCCTTGATCGTCACACCCTCCAACAAAGGAGTGCCGATTTTTATATCGCCGTCATCGACAACCAATAGGACCTTTTCCAAATCTATTTTATCATTTACTTCAGTTGGGTAGGCGGTCAACACGAACAGTCTCTCCGGGCACAGCTTTGTATTGCTTCCCACCACTTTCCATTATTGCATACTTCATATATTCCTCCAATCTTCACTTCACCACAAGCGCTGCGTTTGGTCGATCCCTCCCGCCGGGCTGTGGGGAAGTTGGGGGTCCAAACAGGGTCATCCTGCTTTTTTAAAGTTGTTCTCTAGACGCCGTGCCATTATACCAAGAAGGATGATTATGTCAATGAAAAACGTGCCTAGGAACCTTTCTTGGCGCGAAAGATCCAAAACCCATTATATAAACCCTAAATAGACCCCAAATGATGAACATTATGTCCAGACCTGAATCTTGTCACTTCAAAAATACCCTTTTAGACCATATAATCCAAGTAGCGTGAAAGGAGAATCCTCAAGCTCATCTTATTTGCGGTCCATCTCCTTTCAACTTTTATTGGCATCAAATCGAAAGGAGCCTATCGATGGCTGTTACCGGCTGGATAGAAGTTGATGATTTATATTGCAAAGGATGCGGCCTTTGCGTGGATGCTTGCCCACAGGATGTACTCCGCTTAGACATGGAACGCTTAACCCCAAAGGGATATCACCCTGCACAGATGACAGAGGAAACTTGCACTGGCTGCGGTATTTGCGCGGTTGTGTGCCCTGATGCTGCGATCACCGTGTACCGGAAGACACCGCAGCGCCGGTCAAGAAAGGCTGCAGGAAGGAGGACCTAAACAGTGGCGAAAGAATTACTAAAGGGAAACGAAGCCTTCGCAGAAGCAGCGATACGTGCAGGTGTGGAAGCTTTTTTTGGCTATCCCATTACCCCCTCCACGGAATTTTTAGAGCATATGGCGAGACGGATGCCCAAACTCGGTCGGGCGTTCGTACAAGCGGAAAGTGAAGTGGCGGCGATCAACATGGTCTACGGCGCCGCCTGCACAGGAAAAAGAGTGATGACAGCCTCTTCCAGTCCAGGGGTAAGTTTGATGATGGAAGGGATCTCTTACATCGCCGGCACCGAGGTCCCGGCTGTGATCGTCAACGTCATGCGGGGCGGCCCCGGCTTGGGGAACATCGCCCCCTCACAGGGGGATTATTACCAGATGATCAAGGGTTATTTCCCCATTGTGCTGGCCCCGGCCACCGTTCAAGAAGCGGTTGATTACATCTCCCTGGCATTTGATCTGGCGGAGAAATACCTTTCCATCGTGCATGTAGTGGTCGATGGCAATATGGGACAAATGATGGAACCGGCAGAGCTCCCTCCCATGCGGGAGATCTCAGACGAAATACCCGAATGGGCGGTTCGCGGTGCGAAAGATAGGGACCCCAATATCCTGACTTCCATCTACATTGATCCGGAGGACGAAGAGATCACCAACCTTCGACTCCTGAGGCGTTGGAAAGAGGTGGAGAAAAACGAGGTCCGATTCCAGGAATATCAAATGGATGACCCGGAAATACTGGTGATCGGTTTTGGCACCGCAGGCAGGGTCGCGTCATCCGCTGTCCGGGACGCCCGGGCTGAAGGGATCCCGGTGGGTTTACTGCGGCCGATTACGCTCGCCCCCTTCCCCGAAGGTCGGCTGGAAGCATTATGCGACCAGGTCCAAAGAATCCTGGTTGTGGAGATGAACTCAGGCATGATGCTGGACGACGTCCAAAAAATCGTCAAAGGCAAAGTCCCTGTCGAGTTCTACGGCCGGTTGGGAGGCGTCACCCCCCTTCCGGATGAGATCCTGGATGAAATCCGCCGCGTTTCGGAAAACGAAGAAGAGATCAGCGGAGATCCGCGAAATGAATGGATGGACCGCCTAGAAAAAATGAGAACGGGAGACCAATAATGGTGGAAGCGAAAACAGAAGTAATCTATCAACGACCCGAATCCTTTACAGATGTCCACACGCATTACTGCCCCGGGTGCACGCACGGTGTAGCCCACCGCCTGGTTGCCGAAGTCATTGACGAAATGGGCCTGAGGGAAAAGACGATCGGGGTAGCTCCCGTTGGCTGCTCCGTATTTGCCTACAATTACTTTGAAATGGACTTTGTGGAAGCAGCCCACGGGCGCGCACCTGCCATGGCCACGGGCATAAAACGCGTCCTCCCCGATAACACCGTCTTCACCTATCAAGGAGACGGCGATTTAGCCTCCATCGGCATCGCAGAGATCATGCATGCCGCTGGCAGGGGAGAAAATCTCACCGTGATCTTTATCAACAACGCCATTTACGGCATGACCGGGGGTCAGATGGCGCCAACCACACTGCCGGGGATGAAAACCACATCCTCCCCGTACGGACGGGATGTTGAACTGGCTGGATATCCCCTGAAAATGGCTGAACTGCTGGCTCAAATGGAAGGCTCCGGGTATATCGTCAGACGCAGTTTGCACGATGCCAGCAACATTCGAAAAGCGAAAAAAGCCATTCGATTGGCTTTTGAAGCCCAGGAACGGGGTTTAGGGTTCTCCATGGTGGAATTACTCTCCTCCTGTCCTACAAACTGGAGCATGTCACCGCAGGAAGCCCTGGCGTTTGTTGAGGAAAAGATGCTTCCCGTATATCCTTTAGGAGATTATAAAGTCACCCCCGCCCTCCAAGAACTCCGGGTATAAAAGGAGAACATGAGTTATGGAAGAAACCAGCATTATCATCTCAGGATTTGGAGGACAGGGAACGCTGTTTGCCGGACAGGTCCTTGCTTATGCCGCGATGGACAACGGCTTTGAGGTGACCTGGATCCCATCCTATGGGCCGGAGATGCGGGGTGGGACCGCACACTGCACGGTGATCATTTCCGAGACCTTAATCGGGTCCCCTCTGGTCAGATACCCAGATATCGTTTTGGCCCTCAACCTGCCCTCCGTGGATAAATACGAACCGCTTATGCCTGAAAATGGCGTCTTGATCGCCAATTCTTCCCTCGTCAACCGTGAGTTTGAACGGCAAGAAATTCGGACTCTCCTCCTCCCTGCCAATCAAATCGCTGAAGACATCGGTATGTCCCGGCTGGCAAACATGGTCATGACCGGCTCGATGGTGAAAATGGAACCCATCCTCACCATGGAGATGATCAAGGCCGCCCTGGAAGAGCACATCCCAGAGCGGCACAAAGAAACCCTGCCCATGAACTTTGAAGCCCTGGAGCGGGGATTTTCGTTTGCGGAGAAAGAGCTTGAGTAAGTACGCTGTGATCTGGAATGAAAAAAAGCGATGCTTTGCAGAGCATCGCTTTTTTGTTTTGGCAAGGATCGAACAGATCACTCAGCCGGAACAGCTTCTTCTTCTGGAAGAACGCTGGAAGCCGCTTTATTATATGCTTGCCCTATGAGATGACCGTTGACAACAATGGCGTACGCGCTGGTGAAAAGCACGCCGATGACACAAGCAATCACACCTAACGAAGCGACCAACCCGGCCACAATGCTGCCCAGCAAAACGATGATGTAAGCGCCCAAATCTTTCCGCACCAATCTGAACACTTCTCCAAATCGGAAAGCTGCCCCGAATTCATCTTTCGCTGCATAATTGCCGATCGCAGCAGGAAGGACCAACCCCATGACAATCCCATACAAAACGGAAAAGCAGCTGACACAAGCGGTAAAAATCGAGATAATGGTTACCAATGCTTCCTGATCTCCACTTCCAAATAAGGGGATCAAGCTCGTACTGCACCCCTGGATGAGAATGACGGGAAGGGAATAAACAAAGGCCACCACCGATACCAATAGACCTTTGATCAGATGTTCTCCGAAATCACTCCAATCGGGCAGTGGGTTCGGATCACCTGCTATGACGCGTCGGGTGACTTTAAATCCCCAACCGACCAGAAAAAACCAACCGACAACTGGTATCAGGGAAATCAATCCCGCCACCCCTATTTTCTTAATCCATTCTTCATCATCAAAGACAAATGTAAAAGCTTTTCCAAAATCCATCCTGCTCTCCTTTCTCCCTTAATTAAATATAGCTGAGATAAGTCATGCTCTTTTCAAATCTTATCATGAATTTTCCCATGTCAAGCAAAAAAAACAGCTCAGGAAGTTAAACTTTAATCTTCGCTCCATTCCAACCACCAAAAAAAGGGCAAGTCCCCCTCCCTTGCCCTTAATGAACTATACTTTGTTTTTCGTCAATCGTTCTTTTTGTGTTTCATCGCCGCATGGGCTGCTGCCAGACGGGCCACAGGCACGCGGTATGGTGAGCAGCTCACGTAATCGAGGCCAATCAGGTGGCACCACTCGATGGAATCCGGGTCGCCGCCGTGCTCTCCGCAGATCCCGACTTCAAGTTCGGGCCGTGTAGAACGGCCTTTTTTGACAGTGATGTCCATCAGCTGACCCACGCCATGGCGGTCGATAGTCTGGAAGGGATTCTCGGGGAGAATGCCCTCCTCGATGTACTGGACCAGGAAGTTGCGTTCCGCGTCATCCCGGCTGTACCCGAAGGTGAACTGGGTCAGGTCATTGGTCCCGAAGGAGAAGAACTCCGCTGTCTCCGCGATTTCATCCGCGGTCAGCCCGGCCCGGGGGATCTCGATCATGGTCCCGAACTTGTACTCGAACTCGACTCCTTTCTCTTCCATCACCTTCTTGGCGATTTCTTCCAGATCAGGCTGGATGACTTTCAACTCGTTGATGTGACCGGTGAGGGGGATCATCACCTCAGGTTTGGGGTCCAGACCCCGCAGCTTGACGTCCGCGGCGGCTTCAAAAATGGCCCGGACCTGCATTTCCACGATCTCAGGCATGACCACGCTCAGGCGCACCCCGCGCAATCCCATCATAGGGTTGCTTTCATGCAGGTTGCGTACGCTCGCTAAAAGTTCCCGTTTCTCTTCGTCTTCTTCACCCTTGAGGCGGTTTTCGATCACTTCCTCCATCAGTTCGCGTTCATCGGGCATAAACTCATGCAGGGGGGGATCAATGAGGCGGATGATGACCGGCAGCCCGGTCATAACCTCAAAGAGGCCGTCAAAGTCCTCTCGCTGGTAAGGGAGGAGTTTGTCCAAAGCCTCCTGGCGCTTTTCCACGCTTTCCGATAGGATCATGTCCTGGACAATGGGCAGCCTTTCCGGTTCAAAGAACATGTGCTCCGTGCGGCATAAACCAATGCCCCGCGCTCCGTAAGAACGGGCTCGTTCCGCGTCCTCCGGGTAATCGGCGTTGGCCCAGACCTGCAGACCGCGCGTGGGTCCGGCTCCGGGAGCTTCCCGGATGCCTTCCTGGTCCACAATGCCGTCCGCCCAGGTCAGGAGTTCCAGCAATTCCGTCTGCTCATCCAGGGTCGGTGACACGGAGTCGATCTCGCCTGTGAAGACTTCGCCTGTGGTCCCGTCCACAGAGATATACTCCCCTTCTTCGACGGTGACCCCATTGGCCTTCAGGAGTCGCTTATCACGGTCAATCTCAACCGCTGAGGCCCCAACCACACAGGGGATACCAAACTGGCGGGCGACCACAGCAGCATGCGATGTCGCGCCCCCTTCGCTGGTCAGGATGCCTTTAGAGGCCAGCATGCCGTGCACATCGTCCGGCTTAGTAAAAGGCCGGACCATGATCACATCCTGGCCGTCCTCTTTGGATTTCATTTCCGCGGTGTCTGCATCAAAATACACCCGACCGATTGCCGCGCCGGGGGAAGCATTGACGCCGGTTGCAAATCGCCGGCCGTCCTCAATGGCTTTCTGCTTGGCTTCTTCCACAAAACGGGGGTGCAGCAGCGTATCCACCTGATAGGGCTCGATCCGGGAAACCGCTTCGGTTTTCGGAATCAGACCCTCGTTTGTAAAGTCCACTGCGATCTTCACCGCGGCTTTCGCGGTCCGTTTCCCATCACGGGTCTGAAGCATCCACAACTTACCATTTTCAATCGTGAACTCGACATCCTGAACTTCTTTATAATGTTCCTCGAGTTTCTGAGTGATGTCCTGAAATTCCTCATACACTTCAGGCATGTCCTCTTCAAGGTGCTGAATATCCTCTGCGTTGCGTATGCCTGCCACCACATCCTCACCCTGGGCGTTCAAGAGATACTCTCCCCACAGTTTCTTTTCTCCGGTGGAGGGATCCCGTGTGAAGGCCACGCCGGTGCCGGAGTCTTCGCCCATGTTGCCAAAGACCATGGTCATGACATTTACCGCCGTGCCCAGATCATGGGGGATACCCGTCGCATTCCGGTAGTCCACAGCTCGCTTCACGTTCCAGGAGCTGAATACCGCCTCCGTGGACATGCGGAGCTGTTCATAAGGGTCATCCGGGAAATGCATCCCTTCCGCTTCAATAATCCCTTTGAAGTCCTCGGTGAGTTCCTTCATATCCTCAGCGTCAAGATCGGTATCCAGATCTACGCCTTTCTCTTCTTTATACTCATCCAGGACTTCTTCGAAGGCTTCATCGTCCACCCCCAGAACCACTGAACCAAACATCTGCACCAAGCGGCGGTATGAGTCATACACAAAACGGGGGTCACCAGTGAGCTCGATCATTCCTTTTGCAGTCTCATCGTTCAGACCAATGTTGAGCACTGTGTCCATCATTCCCGGCATGGATTGCACTGCCCCGGAACGGCTGGATACCAGCAAGGGATTCTCCGGATCGCCGAATCCCTTTCCCGTCTTTTCTTCAACCGCTTTCATAGCTTCCAGTTCTTGATCCCACATGCCTTCTGGGAACTCCTCGCCCGCTTCTAAAAAAGCGTTACAGGCTTCCGTGGTCACCGTAAACCCTGGCGGAACGGGTATGCCAATCCGGGTCATCTCCGCCAAATTTGCTCCCTTGCCTCCTAATAGTTCCCGGACCCTATCCCAATCGCCTCCAACATGCGCCTCAGCTTCTTCCACCTCACTGAATAAATATACCCACTTGCGATCTGCCATCATTAACAATCCTCCTCCAACACTAATTTCCTATTTGCATGATCAAAAAAAAATAAATACATTTCAATTCCTGCCTCTTCTCCAAGCGTATTATTTTACCATCAAATGTTGTTACTGATTTCACAAAACGTTAATAAAGTATTAAATACCCTGATTGCTAATCCAATAACCGCTCCATGGTTGGATATCAATGTCTATTCCCTGATCGGTTACCCGATACTCATTGTCGTTCAACATGTCCTGGAGAATGCGGCCATCTTGCCAACCCAACTTTCCCACATCGAGCTGAAGATATTGTCCGGACGGGCTGGCATTAAGGATGACAAGGATCCGCTCCTCTCCCAATCTGCGCCCAAAAGCCATCACCCCGTCCTCTTCCCCCACATACAGGGTTTGGTATGATCCCCGGCGGAGAACAGGATTGCGTTTTCGAAGGTCGATCAGCCGCCTCACATACTTCCGCAATTCAATATCCCAATCTTCTTCCTGCCACGGAAAGGCCCGACGACAGTCTGGATCCTTCCCACCAGGCAAACCAATTTCATCCCCGTAATAGATGGCGGGTGCTCCAAGAAAAGAGAATTGAAAAAGGAAGGCCAATTTCACTTTCTTCGGCTCTCCTCCCAGGATCGTTGCTAAGCGCCGAGTATCATGGGAGCCTAAAGGGAGGTACATGGCACGGGTATGGTCTTGCTCGTAGCTGCTGAGCATTTGATCCACCTTATGTGAAAATTCTTTAGGGGAACTTTTGCCCAGCAAATAAGCCAAGAGGGCATCCCGGAAGGGGTAATTCATCAACCCGTCAAAGCGTTCCTCCCCCACCCATTCTGGATCGCCATCCCAGATCTCACCCACCAGGTAAGCATCTGGATTTACGGATTTGACCACCTGGCGGAATTCCGCCCAAAACTCACCATCATCGATCTCGTTGGGCACATCCAAACGCCAACCGTCCGCCCCTTGACGAATCCAGTATTCAGCGACATCAAATATGTATTCCCGTACCTCCGGGTTGTCAGTATTGAACTTTGGCAAACTCTTGAATTTCCACCAGGCTTCATAGTCATCCGCGTCGCCCGGTGAATACGCATCGGGAGGGATGTTATTGAGGTGAAACCAATCCATGTAAGGAAAAAAAAAAAAAAAAAAAAAAGCCTCTCCCGCAGTGGTTAAACACGCCATCTAAGATAACGCGAACCCCATTCCGGTGAGCGACATCCAGCAGCGCCCGGAAATCATCCCTGTCGCCCAGTTTTCGATCTATGTGATAATAATCGCTGATATTGTACCGGTGATTTGAAGTAGCCCGAAAAATCGGGTTGAAATACAATGCGGTGACTCCCAAATCCAGGAGATAATCAAATTTCTGGATCACACCCCGCAGGTCACCTCCTTGAAAACCCCAGATGGTAGGTTTCGCACCCCACCTTTGCACATTAGGCGGGTCATTTTCAAGATCGCCATTTGCAAAACGATCGGGAAAGATCTGATAAAAAATCGCGTCCTGCACCCAGTATGGTACCGCCATCTACCTTCTTCCTCCTCTCATCAAACGTGCCCAGATAATTTTATCCACACAATCTAAGAAATAGGTTAACTTTTTATGGAACTTGCGCTCTGGACAACACTCCTCCCACACTCTTTCTTTTCTCCTTGAATAAACGGGCATATTTAAGTCCAATCAATCTGAAACCAACATCATCAAGTATACGAGGCTATCGTGGATCGGACCTGGGATAGGTATCCTGTGCCGAACAAATTGAGATGATTTAATAAGTGGTACAGATTATAGAGGGGAAAACGCTCCCGAAAACCAGGTTCCAAAGGCCGTACTTCCTGATATGCTTGGTAGAACTCATCCGGAAAAGACCCGAACAGGTTTGTCATGGCCAGTTCTGCTTCTCCCCACCCATAATGGACCGCAGGATCAATGATCGCGGGCTCACCCGATTGATTTGTGATGGCATTCCCGCTCCACAGATCTCCATGAATCAGAGATGCCTCCTGCACAGGGATCCATTGCTCGAGCTGGCGGGCGATAAATTCGATATTCTTCATATCTTGGCGAGATAAATGCCCTTGATTTCGGCCCCGCTCCGCCTGGAAGAGCAGCCTATGCTGGGCAAAGAACCTGAAACCGTTCTGCGTCCAAGGGTTTTTTTGGGGAGTGCTGCCAATGTAATTGTCATGGTCGAAACCGAAACGATCCTTCGTGTGCTGGTGAAGGGAAGCCAACTGGCACCCGAAGTCGGGCCAATAACCTTTCGCCCGCGGAGCCGGTTGAAGGTTTTCTAAAAGGATGAACCCTTCCTCCGCTAAATAAACCTGGGGCACATAAGGACCCTTCTCAACGCTTAGGGCTTTCAAGCCCTCCGCTTCACGGGGAAACATATCAGCAGGCGCACGGGGGTTTGTCTTGATAAAAAACGATTTTTGGCTCTCGGTCTGCAGGATCGCCCCTTGATTGATGCATCCCCCACCCACCGGCTCTACAGAAACCACGTCACCGTATCCATGTTCCCGGCACCAGGCTTGAACCGGTTTATACCTCTTCTTCACCTTCCAAAGCCTCCAATAACCCTCTCACGGAACGTTCTACTATTTGGAACACATTTTTAAAACCATCCACCCCTCCATAATAAGGATCTGGAACAGGCTGATTGGGTCCACCCTGGGGGTCAAACTCCCTCATCAGTCTGATTTTTTCCTCCTGATCTGGTGTGGAGGCCATCTGCTCCAATACGCGGCGGTTCTCGGTATCCATAGCCACAATCAAGTCAAAGCGATCAAAATCCTCGGGTTGAAATTGNCGGGCACGGCCTGAATATTTCAGTCCATGTTCACGGGCCACCTTACGCATCCGGGCATCGGGTGCCTCCCCAACATGATAGCCAGATGTACCCGCAGAATCCACTTCATACTTATCACTGACCCCATTTTCTTCACTCACGTGGGCAAACAAATTCTCAGCTAAGGGGCTGCGAACGATATTTCCCAAACAAACAAAACATATACGCATTTATGTACCTCCATGAGTGTATATCCTACCATCAACCCCGGCTTCTTGTCATCCTCCGAGTAAAGATCAGCAGCCTCTTGCAGGGCTCGCTGCCTTTGGATACACTGAAACAAAGGCCTGCCTCTGATCTCTACCGATCCAGCTCAACATTTGCCATAAGGGACTCAATCGAGAATGATGGACGTGATCCCTACCGGTTCGATAAAATTGGATATGGCCCTGGGAACAGGGGGGATACCCAGAGGCGAAATCACGGAAATATACGGGACACCCTCTGCGGGAAAATCCACCCTGGCTCTCCAGATCGTTGCCCAAGCCCAAAAACGGGGTTTAGGGTGCGTTTACATGGATGTGGAAAATGGGCTCAATCCCAGATACGCGGTGTGCTGTGGTGTAGATGAGCAAAGGCTGCTCCTCGCCAGACCCCCGACCGGAGATGATGCCCTGGAGATGTGCTGTCTTCTGCTCCATACCAAAGACATCGATCTGGTCATCATCGACTCCCTCGCTGCTCTCATCTCAGAAAAAGAGATTCATACCGGGAAAAGAGCGGGGGGGCAACTGAACCGGCTCTTATCCTTTTACCTTCGAAAAATTGAAAGAATCTGCCGTCAACATCAGGACACACTCGTGTGCACTAACCAGATGAGAACCAGGATCAGGTCTGGCTACGGCACACCAGAGACAACCCCGGGGGGGATAACCGTAAAGCTTCACGCCGCTGTGCGCATCGAACTCAGGATTCAAGATCATATTCGTCATCGAGGAAACAACACAGGGGTGAAAATTCAGGCAGAAATCAATAAGAACAGATTTTCTGCTCCAAAAAAGCGCACATTTATCGAGATCGTGTATAATAGAGGTGTAATAAGAGAAAGAGAATTACTTTCTCTGGGTTTAAAAGAAAAGATAATCACACGACAAGGTTCTAACTATTGGTACAGGAACCATCACCTTGGACAAGGACAGCGAGCTGTAGAGGGATTTCTCCATCACCAGACGGAGATCGCACAAGAATTAGAACAAGCAATCCGTCTCTCTATGATCCCAAAAGCAAAGGAACCCTTGTCCTAGTACATCCTCTGCCGCTACTTTTCATTTACAAAGCGGCTGCGGCGTAAAAAATATTGATCTCAAAACCACATTATGTGGATTCGAAAACAAGACTCGGCTTTAAGACATTGACGAACCAAGGTGGACATTAAATTACCTGAGCTTTTGAATTAAATATTTCCTGACATTCGTCATTCCTTTGCAGTGTCCGTAAGCATTTAAGGGATCAATATTAAAATACCAGCCGTGGCCTCTCTAGGCAGAGACACGGCTGTATGATGTTAAAAATAACCGACCTCAAGCCACAAAAAAACGACCCCCAGCGGTTGAACGTTTACCTTGATGGGGAATTTGGATTCGGCATCGCCCGGGCTGTAGCCCCCTGGTTAAAAGTCGGAGACCAACTCAGTCTTGAGAAGATCGAAGAACTTAAAAAAGCAGATCAAATAGAGAGAGCGTACAAGCGAGCCCTTCATTATCTCAGTTACCGGTCCCGGTCTAAGGAAGAGGTCAGGAGCAACCTCCAAAAACATGAGGTCCCGGAGGCTGCGGTCGAAAAAGTTTTAAATAGGCTCTCGGAGAATGGTTTAGTAGATGACCTGGCCTTTGCCCAAACCTGGGTGGAAAACCGGGCTGCATTTCACCCCCGGAGTCAATGGGCCATCAAAGCGGAACTCAGACAAAAAGGGCGTACCGAGGAAGATCATCGAGAAGGCCGTTGAGGATGTAAATGATCACGAAATGGCCTATGAAGTTGCTCAAAATAAANTGAGACGGATTAAGAACCTCGACCGACCCGATTTTGAACGAAAATTATACGGCTATTTGGGGAGGCGTGGTTTTCCATACAACATATGCAAAGAGACCGCTCAAAGAGTATGGAGTGAATTGAACGAAGAACCCTAAGATAGACCTAAAAATCAGTCATTATTTATAGAATTATTTTCATGACACAAATCAAAACATCAGCTTTACAGCTGTTCAGAAAACAAACGAGGTTTACCTATGAATACCAACACCCTGATCATCAGTTTTAGTACCCTCGTTTTAGGAATCGCCGTGGGGTACTTTCTAAAACACTATATAACAACCAAACAAACTGAGAAAAAGCAAACACAGGCCAACCGCATCCTCAGGAACGCGGAAGAGAAGTCAACAGAAATCATCAAGGAAGCTCAAGACCGGGCCCTAGAGATCAGCCGCGGAGCTGAAGAGGAAGCCAGCAGAAGAAGAACTGAACTCAACCGCTATGAAGAACGCCTGCAGCGGCGGAGCGACCAGTTAGATCGGCGGGCTGAAAAACTAGAGGACCGGGAACACTCTCTCAGCCAACGCCAAAGCTCACTTGATAAAAAGGCCAATGAGACAAAAAAGATCTATCAAGAGGCATCGCGTGAACTGGAGCGCATCAGTCAATTAACAAAAGAAGAAGCCCAGGAGATCCTTTTTGAGCGCGTTGAGAGGGAATCTCGAAATGACATGTCCCGGATCGTCCGGGAAATTGAAACCGAAGCCCGTGAGAAGGGGGAGCGAAAAGCCCGCAAGTTGATTGCCGATGCCATCCAGCGGGTCGCCTCAGATCATGTAGATGAGGTGACTTCCTCGACAGTCTCCCTCCCTTCTGACGACATGAAAGGTAGGATTATCGGACGCAACGGACGAAACATCCGGGCCTTTGAAAAAGCTGCTGGTGTAGATGTGATCGTTGACGATACCCCGGAAGCGGTGACCATCTCCTGTTTTGACTCCGTCCGCCGCGAAATCGCCAAACAAGCCATGAAAAAACTTGTCCTGGACGGCCGCATTCATCCAGCACACATTGAAAAAATAGTCGAGAAGGAAAAAGAGAATATCGAGAAAGTAATCGCTGAGGCCGGCGAAGAAGCGACCTACGAGGCCGGCGTTCCCGGACTTCACCCGGAGATCGTCAAAAAATTAGGATCCTTGAAATTCCGGACCTCCTACGGCCAAAATCAACTATCCCACGCCGTGGAAACAGCACAATTGGCTTCTGTATTGGCCTCCGAAATCGGAGCTAACATCGAAATCGCCAAAGCTGGAGGGCTTTTACACGACCTGGGGAAAGCCATGGACCATAACGTAGAAGGTACCCACGCCCAAATTGGGGCAGAATTTGCTGAACGTTATGGTGTGCCTGATGCTGTGATCAACGCCATTGCCTCCCACCACCACGAAGTCGAACAGCAAAGTGTGGAAGCCATTATCGTGGAAGCCGCTGACGCCATTTCAGGCGCCAGGCCGGGCGCCCGACGGGAAAGCCTGGAACAATATCTAAAAAGGGTTCGAGCTTTAGAAGATGTGGCGAATTCCTTCGCGGGAGTAAAAAAATCGTACGCGCTCCAAGCCGGCCGCGAAGTCCGGATCTTTGTGAAGCCCAAGAAAGTGGACGATCTGGCAGCCACCCGCTTGGCAAGAGAAATCTCTAAGAACATAGAAGAAACCATGCAGTATCCCGGGAAGATCAAAGTTACCGTGATCAGGGAAACGCGATCTGTAGACTACGCGAAGTAAGATCGCGCGGACCCTCGCCAGGTCCCTGAAAGAACACAAAGAACAACCCCGTTAGGCAGCAAATCCGTGCCTGACGGGGTTTCTGTTTTTCAAATAAGCGAGCACATCTATAAAAACGGATTCCGTTCCCGTTCCCGCCCCACAGTCGTCGGCGGCCCATGCCCGCTGTAGACCCGGGTCGAATCGGGCAGGGACAGAACCTGGGTCCGGATGGAATGAAGCAGGGTTCGATGATTCCCGCCGGGCAGGTCCGTCCTGCCTATCCCGCCTTGAAACAAAACATCTCCGCTGAATAAAACCCCTTCCTCCGCACAATAAAACATGACATGACCCGGCGTGTGGCCGGGAGCAAAACGGACTTCAAATTTTAAAGACCCCAAAGACAAAATCTGACCATGCTCAAAGAGTAAATTCGGTTGGGGACCGGGATCCAACTCCATGCCAAACATGGGGGCTCCCCCCTTTTTCTTCCAGATCTCCATGTCTTCCTGGTGTAAACCAATGGGTAGAGAACCTCTCTTCCCGGGAGGGTTTTCATCAACCACACCAGCAACCCCGCCAATGTGATCAAAATGAGCATGAGTGAGCCAAATCGCTGTCATCATCCACCCCCTTTCCCTGGCTTCTTTAACAATTTGAGAACCATCCCAGGCAGGGTCGATCACCACTGCTTTTTGAGCGCTGGGATCAGCGACCAGGTATGAGTTTGTTTGAATCGGTCCCAAAATAAATCTTTCAATTTCCAGCATAGCGTTCCTTTACAAACCTGAACTCTGCGTTTCCAATCCCACCAGCTAAGACTGTATTTTATCACTTGGGCGGATATGTGTACCATGCTACACTTGAGAGAGACCATTCCTATCCTCGCTGGAGGCCCCATGACAAACCATCCCCCTGAACCTTTCCGGATCAAAATGGTCGAACCTATCTCTCTCATCGACCGCAAAGAGCGAGAACAGGCTTTACGGGAAGCTGGCTATAACGTTTTCGGACTCAAAGCAAATCAAATTTTCATCGATTTGTTGACGGATTCAGGCACCGGCGCCATGAGCCAGGACCAATGGGCGGGAATGATGAAAGGCGATGAATCCTACGCCGGAGCGCGTTCCTACCATCGCCTGGCTGCAGCGATCGACGAAATCTTTGGTTTTGATTATTTTGTCCCCACACATCAGGGAAGAGCAGCAGAAAACATCCTCTGTGCGGTCGCTCTCCAGAAAGGGCAGTATGTCCCTTCCAATATGCACTTTGACACCACAGAAGGAAATATAAGAGCCCGGGGAGGAAGACCGACCAACCTTGTGATCCAGGAAGCCTTTCAAAGCGCTGACCCTCACCCCTTCAAGGGGAACATGGACCTTGAAAAATTACAGGATTTCATCAAAAAAATAGGTCCAAAGCAGATCCCTTTTGGAATGATCACCATCACCAATAACGCCGGCGGAGGACAACCCGTCTCCATGGAAAACCTGCGCCAGGTCGCAAGCATCTACCACGAACACGAGATCCCATTTATTATCGACGCCTGCCGTTTTGCAGAAAACGCCTTTTTCATCAAGCTGCGAGAAGAAGGGTATGAAGATAAAAGCCCTTTGGAGATCGCACGGGAGATTTTCTCCCTCGCGGACGGAGCGACGATGTCCGCTAAGAAAGATGCTTTGGTCAACATCGGGGGATTTTTGGCCCTGAATGACAAAGATCTTTATCAGCGAGTCAGTAATGAACTCATCCTGAGAGAGGGGTTTTTAACCTACGGGGGGCTGGCGGGTCGAGACCTGGATGCCATCGCCATTGGCCTGCGGGAAGGTCTGAGTGAGGAATACTTAAGGTACCGTTTGAAACAGACCGCCTATCTTGCTGGCGAGCTGAAGGGTGCAGGCATCCCCATCCTCGAACCTCCAGGCGGGCATGCGGTGTACATCGATGCTGGAAAATTACTTCCACACATCCCTCAACCCAAATTTCCAGGTCAAGCACTGGTGGCCGCTCTTTATATTGAAGGAGGAGTAAGGGGTGTGGAATTGGGCTCAGTAGCCTTTGCTCATCCTGATCCTGATACGGGGGAAATGGTCTATCCTGAAATGGAGTTGGTCCGTTTGGCAATCCCCCGCAGGTCCTACACCCAAAGCCATCTCGATTATGTCGTTGAGGTATTCAAAAAGGTCGCCCAGAGAAAAAAAGAAATCTCAGGTTTCAAAATCACCTATCAACCGGAACTGATGCGTCACTTCACAGCCCAATTTATACCCCTTCCCTGAGATTCAGCGTGAAATCAATGAACCCCGGATTGATAAATCCTATCCAGCGCTTTGCTAGAGCTAAAAAATATCACCGGATCTAAAAAACATTCCCCCGGGCCGCCCACCAGAGCCTGCGCTACCCGTCCTGTATGCGGAGTTATCCCGAGAGCTTGATGGAGGGAGAGAAAAAAAGAAGCTCTGATCATCAAAAAAGCCGCCGGAAGGCGGCCTTGGAAAAATGCGCTGGGCGGGAATCGAACCCGCACGCCCGTAAAGGCATATGGCCCTCAACCATACCTGTCTGCCAGTTCCAGCACCAGCGCTCGTAACAATTTACCTGAGCCCACCTCAGGGTATCTCTACCCCGCTGTGAGCAGTGGTATTATAATCTCCTACAGAAGATTGTCAAGATCACTTAAAAAGAGCGAAAAACCAAGGAGATTCCATCCATGAATATCGTCCTGGACGCTATGGGAAGCGACGATTACCCTGGACCTGAACTGGAAGCCGCTTATCAAGCCAGCGAAAGGCTCGACCTGACTGTGACATTGGTCGGGCAGGAAAAGAAAATTAAACCCCTGATCGAAAAACGGAGACCCAATCCCCGGGTTAAATTCGTCCACGCCCCGGAAGTCCTGGAGATGACGGACAAACCCGCCCGGAACGCGCGCCGGAAATCGGATAATTCCATGGCGGTGGGCCTGGATTTAGTTAAATCGGGAAAGGCCCAGGCCTTTGTGACCGCCGGGAACACGGGTGGGGCCATGGTCAATGCCCTCTTTCGTTTAGGCCGCATCAAGGGAGTCAAACGTCCGGCTTTGACTACCGTCCTTCCAACCCGGAAGGGCCACACGGTCATGGCAGACATCGGTGCAAACGCGGATTGTAAGCCCTTATTCCTCATCCAGTTCGGCATCATGGGTTCCCTCTATGCAGAAAAGGTATTAGGAGTTGCTTCCCCTAAAGTAGGCTTATTATCAAACGGCGAAGAAGAAGGAAAAGGGAACCAGTTGGTAAAAGAAACCTTCCCCCTTTTCAAAGACAGCGATTTGAATTTTTACGGGAACGTGGAACCGAAAGAATTATTCGGGGGAGAGGTAGATGTTGCCATCACGGACGGATTCTCAGGAAACGTGCTTATCAAGACCAGTGAAGCTGTTTCCAAGCTCCTTTTAGACATCCTGAAAGAAGAACTTACCAGCAGCCTGCGCACAAAAGTCGGCGCTGGTTTAGCTATGCCAGCATTCAATAATGTCAAGGAACTTCTGGACCCCCGGAAAATAGGGGCAGCTCCCTTGCTGGGCATCAACGGCTTAGTCTTCGTTGCCCACGGGAGGTCGGATGATGTGGCGTTGTTGAGCGCCCTCAAACTCGCCAAACAATCTGTGAAATCTGACTTGTTGACCGACCTCAAAACTGCCATCCAGGAACAATTCACCGCCCAGACAGCCAAATTCGCTGAATAGCAGGAGTGAGATGGAACATGAAAATAAAAACAAACCAAAAAATGATCGCCCGGAATGCTAAAATTGGTAAGTATGCAGGGATTGCCTCTCTGATCATTTTGGGGGGTGGGATGTATCTCAACTTTCGCTATAAAACGCAAGTTTGGTACTCCCTCGCTGCCCTTGTGATTGGTTTCATCCTTTCCCAAGTCAGCATTTATTACACCAATCAATTTGGCAGCCAACCCCGTCCGGACCAAGCGATAGACGACGCCTTAAAAGGACTCGATGACCGGTACACTTTATACCACTATACAACCCCTGTGAAACACCTGCTCGTTGGTCCCGCTGGAACCTGGATCATTTTCCCCTACCATCAAAAAGGGAAAATCGTCTATGATGATGAAAAGGAGAAATGGAACCGCAAAGGGGGAAATATCTACATGAAGTTCTTCGCTCAGGACAGTATCGGGCGCCCCACTCATGAGATTCCAGCTGCCAAAGAGAGATTGCGCAGTTACCTGCAAACGATCCCCGAAATCGAAATCCCCCCCATACACGCAGCGCTTATTTTCACCCACGAGGAAGTGGAAGTTCAAGCAGACGACGCGCCCTATCCCACCTTACATGCCCTGCAGCTGAAAAAGTTCATTCGAAAACAGGAGAAGGGAGAGCGGTCGCTCTCCATGACCACCGTTCAAACGCTGCAGGACGCTTTAAACCCAAACCACTAACATACCCCCCTGATAAAAAAACAGCCCAAGTTGATACCTTGGGCTGTTTGCTGATCTCTTTGCAAAGCAATCACTCATTTAAGAAAGCTTTCAACGCTTCACGGCTGATGCGATAGGCTTTTCCAAGTTTTTTGCCTTTTAAATCCCCGGCGTCAATTGCCGCGATCACATCTTCTTCAGAGACTTTCAAGATTTCTGCTGCCTCCGAAGGAGTCATCACCTCTGGGATCCCCCCACCCCCACGGGTTCCGCCAGCCCCTGCTCCTCCCCCACCAGACGTCATGTCCTGCAAAGAGCGGTTGAGAATATTTCCCACACCCATGCCTGCTCCAATGCCCGCTGTTAACCCAGCTCCTCCACTTGGATTTTGAGCTGCTTCCAGCATAGCATCCGCAGCCTGCAGCCGCGTATACGTTTCGGTGTCCAGCACACCCATATCTCGCAGTTCGCGGATCGACTTGTCTGAGGGACGCAGGTTGGCGATCAGGAATGATTTCAAATCCAAACCCAAGGATTGAAACTGCTCTGCAGCTTTCGCCCGCACGCTGGCACTCAACTCATTGACCAAGGAGGTCAAATCGGTCACATCGTTTTCCCGGGCTGTCTCCCCCAGGAGATCCGTCAAAACCGTCAGCAGAATGTGGCGGAGACGGCCTTCTATGTCATCCGTACGGAACACCCCCTGGGCGCCCACAAGCTGCGTGACAAATTGCTGAGGCTCAGAGATCTGATATCCGTATGTGCCAAACCCCTTCAATAAAGCGATCCCCAATCCCATCCCCGGATTGCGGACGATGATCGGTTGAGGAGTACCCCACTTTTGGTCAGGAAACTCCCGCCGAGAAACGAAATACACTTCAGCTGTAAAAGGAGTCCGGTCTGAAAACGCCTTTTCAATCACGCCGATCAGCAAGGGGATGTTGGCGGTGGTGATGGTGTGCCGACCAGGGCCAAATGTATCTAATGCCTTGCCATCTCTGAAAAAGACAGCGGTTTGTGATTCCCGTACGATCACCTGGGATCCAATCCGAAAATCACCCGATTCCCCTTCGGGAAAGCGATGAATGAGTTCATCCTGCATCTCATTTGGATACTCAATGACATCAAAAATCCTGGCCATATTACATACTCCTATGAATTATCTTCCTCTTCAGCATCACCTACAATCACGTTCTTCCGACGATCCGCCCATTGAACTGCTTTTCGGGCTAGTTTGTCTAACTCTTTGATTCTCCGTCTTAACTCTTCATCCTCTTCTGCATTTTCCAAGCCTTCGAGGATCTCCTCAAATTTTTCCACACCATCTAACAAAGCGTTGTCATACTCATATAACTCGTCCAATCGATCTCGATCGACCTTGACTGCAGAAAAGAAACCCGAGTAACCGTAAGATGCTTTTCTGATCCGATCAACGAATGTGCGTAGTTTCACACCCACTGATTCCAGATCGTCCTGGACCTCCAGTTTTCCCTGATCCACAAATTCCCGTTGAATAGCAAACAGCCAATCAAGGAGCTCATTATAACGATCCGCAACCGCTTCTCGCATTAACTTGTCAGCTGTACGCCGATCTTCTCCCTCAATATACCCTTTAAATCCCGGGACTTCGCTTAAAAGCCGTTTCAATCCTCCCCGGTCGGACTTTATTTCCTCTCGAAAATCACTCATTTTGATCCTCCTCCTGCTTAAAAGCATGCATTCACCCTCCTATTATACCTCCTGCAGGCAAAAATACAATCACCAAGAACCGTGGTCTCCCTAAAAATGTGAGAGAAAACCGCCTGAAATTACCCTTTCCCCAGAAAAAATCGGGATCTCATCCAGCAAAAAACCCCTTCAGGAGATCATTCTAATGGTCAGGAAACGGAAAGATGCGGGTTTGAGCATCTTTTCTAAAAACTGGAAACCATGATCTGCTTGCGAACCTTCGAAGACGGTTTATAATGCATACAGATAACGGAAAGTAAATTCAGGTAGGTAAACGTATAGGAGTACACATGGTTTCTAACATGCAAAATCAACTCTTAAAGCTTTTTAAGGGAGGCGTGACCCTTGAAGAGGATCAGATCACGATCAAAGATCCCCAAAAAGTCCGGCAGCATATTGAAAAACTAGTCAGAGAAGCGGTCTTGGCGGAAGACGAAGAACGGCGATACCTGGCGCGATTCTTAATCAGGAAGATTGCCCATGCGGTGGATATCATCCCCTCCTCCATACATGACTTATATGTTGCCCGAGGTCGAGGGGATGTTCCCAATACATTCACTACTCCCGCGATTAACTTACGCGCCCTGTCATTTTTCGCGGCCCGCATCATCTTCCGCATCGCCCAAGAAATTGAAGCTGGCGCATTCATTTTTGAAATCGCCCGTTCTGAGACCGGATACACGGACCAACGGCCCTCAGAATATGCCGCCAATGTGCTCGGTGCAGCCATAGCTGAAGGGTTTACGGGACCCGTGTTCATCCAGGGAGACCATTACCAGGTTTCTCCTTCACGTTTCGAGGAAGATCCGGAAGGCGAATTGGATGTCGTCCGGGATTTGACCACAGAAGCGCTCCACGCTGGATTCTTTAATATCGATGTGGATGCTTCCACGCTTGTCGATTTGAGCAAAGACACCGTCCCCCAGCAACAGGTGGAAAACATCGACATCACAGCCCAGTTGACGAATTTCATCCGGGAGCGAGAACCCGAAGGTGTTACTGTATCCATCGGGGGTGAGATCGGTGAGGTCGGCGGTCACAATTCCACAGAAGAAGAACTGCGCGCGTTTTTGGATGGATTCAACGATGTCATAGCCCAAGAATTTCCGGGCACAACAGGCTTGAGCAAAATCAGCATTCAGACCGGGACATCCCACGGCGGGGTTGTCCTCCCCGACGGCAGCATCAAAGACGTTTCCGTCGACTTTGAAACCTTGCAGCACCTCAGCCAGATTGCCAGGGATGATTATGGATTGGGTGGGGCCGTACAGCACGGTGCTTCAACCCTCCCGGAGAGCGCTTTCAACAAATTTGTGGAATCAGAAGCCTTGGAAGTCCATCTGGCGACAAATTTCCAGAATATCATGTTCGATCATCTTCCCGATGATCTGGTAAATGAGATCTACAGCCATTTAGACGAACATTTCACGGATCGCAAAAAACCGGATCAGACGGAAGAGCAGTTTTATTACAACAACAGGAAACGGGCCTTGGGCGTTTACAAGAACGAGATCTGGGGGTTACCCCAAGAGAATATAGATGAAATTTGTTCCGCCTGGGAAACCCAATTCCGGAACCTGTTCGAGCGCCTCAGCATCGCGGGGACCAGAAAATACGTTGAAGAACAAGTCGCAGCAGTAAAAGTCCAACCGAAACTGGAAGGATATCTGCTGGGTGGTTTGACACCAGAGGACACCTCAGATCTAGCAGATTAACATGTCTGTCCTGGACCAGAAACCCGACGAAAACCGGTATATGATCATTCCCCGCACGCTGATATTCATCACGCGCGGGGAATATGTTTTGCTGCTCAGGGGAGACTCTGAGAAAAAAAACTGGTCAGAACAATACAACGGTGTGGGGGGGCACATTGAGCCTGGCGAAGACGTTTTGAGCGCAGCCCAGCGGGAATTAAAGGAAGAGACCGGATTAGATAATCAAAGCATAAAACTGGCGGGCACGGTGACGATCGACACAGGGCAAGAAATCGGGATCGGGCTTTTCGTCTTCCAAGGCGAATACCAGGGGGGAAACCTGTTCCCCTCAGAGGAAGGCACCGCTGTCTGGATTCCTGTGGATGAGATCTCTGAATTCCCCCTTGTAGAGGACTTGCCCACCTTAATCCCCAAGGTCATGGAGAGAGAGCGAGGGGATCCTCCATTTTCCGCGCATTATCATGCTGATCAGAAGGGTCATCTCCAGATCAGTTTCGCAGGCTGACTTCACAAATAACCCCAAATCATTCNCGACTTTCTTCCCTTTCATCAAAGGTAGGCACAAACAATAACAAAGCCGTGCTCCCATATTCACGCCGATCAAAAAGCTTCAGGTTCTCCAGGGAAAGCGGTTCCATCTCTACAGGGTCTATTTGCACGAATATCCAGGCGTCATAATATAACCAGTCGGTATTGCGGTCCAGAATTTCCAAAGTTTTGACCCACAGGCGTTCATATTGTGGGGGTGCGATATAGAGGAAATCAAAACGTCGGTCAGCTTCCCTTCCCAACACCTGAAATACATTCCCATGCCACACCTGAGCCCCCTCCTCCAGCTCCGTGTGGGCCAGATTTTCGTGAATGGTGTTCACAGCGGCGGGATGAATNTCCACAAAACGGACAAAACGCGCCCCCCTGCTCAAAGCTTCAATACCCACACTACCTGTTCCCGCAAACAAATCCAACCAGGAAGAATCATAAACATAAGGAGTAGCGATATCAAAAACTGCTTTTTTGACCTTGGCCATGACCGGGCGCGTGATATTTCCCGGTACGGACTTCAAACTAAAACCCCCTGCCTTTCCACCGATCACACTTAATTCACCCATGGGCATCCTCTCCGCTCATTCTCCACCCCCGGAACCGGTGATCAAACCGTCCAGAGTATCCAAGACCAACTCCGTTTCGCTGTTCTGATCATGGAGATAATCCTCAATAAAGGGAGATTGCCGGAGGCGCAGGGCCATGGGAGCCACCGCGCGGACGTCTTCCAGGGTGACTTCTTTCCGGGAATCCGCGATCGCGTAAGCCCGGGCAGATTCAAAGAGGGTGATTTCCGCCCGCAGGGAGTCGATTTCTAAGGCTTCAATCAGCTCCAAACCTTTTTGTGCAGCTTGATCAGGTAGTTCCACTTCATTGAGGCCATCCCGACAGGCCTGGATCTCATCCCGCAGCAAGCGCGTCTCTTCCCAATACCGCCCCCAAAACGCCCTCTTATTCTCCTGATAAGCCCGGGAGCGTTGATAAGCGTTTAAGCGATCCGCTTTCTCCTTCAAGCCCTCCACAATAACCCGCAGTCCAAAGCGGTCCATGATCTGGGGTCGTAAACGCCCTTCCTCAGGATTCATGGAGCCAATCAACGTGAAGTCAGAACGATAGGTAGCGGACATGGCGCCGCGGCGGACCGTGTATTGTCCTTGCGCAGCGGCGTCCAGGATGGCATCCACCACCTGGTCCGTCAGCATATTGACCTCGTCCACGTATAACAAATTTCGATCTGCCCTGGATAAAATGCCCCTCTTCAAACGCATCCGATCATGTACTTCCGCCCTGGGGTCCAGCCCGCCGACAACATCTTCCATTGTGGAATTCAACGGCAACTCCACAAGGCGAACCTTTTCCAATCGTGAAAGCGGCTCACCGTGCCCAAATTTTTCCGCACAATCCGGGCAGACAGCGTCCATCCCCCCGGCCTCGACATCCTCTTCCAAGCAGCCGTAAAAACACAAACTTCGTTTGGTTTTCGGCAGGAGATCGATCAAGCTTCTAACCGCCGTTGTCTTCCCGGTCCCCCGCGGTCCGACCAGCAATACGCCCCCCAAATTAGGGTTGACCAGAGAGAGCAGTAAGGCCAGCTTCATCTCCGTCTGGTCCACTAAGGCGAGAAATGGAAAGGGGATGTTCTCAGCGATACCCGCATCCTCCAGTTCCGTCTCCGACACGGCTGACATGCCTGAAGCACGCCTTAAAAGTTCCTGGAGCGAACCGACATTCTTAATCAGCTCGGGTTCCTCAGCGGGGGAAAGGTTCTTTTCTTCATTTTTCATAGCATGATCTCAGCTTTTCAGTTTGAATTCTTGTTAACTATTATAACCGTAAATGGCACCCACCTTCCGATGCCCATCACGCCAGAAATCCAAATAAAGGTATTGTAAATCAAGCCCTGCTTGCCCGCAGCATTGTGCTTCAAGGACACCTCCCTTCATGCAAAAAACATGCTTCCGGGGGCTGCGACCTTTCCAGGCGATTCCACCTCCAAATATCCTGTAAACCACACAGGTCATCAGCACCCGGCAAGAATCTGTAACCGTCAATATCCCATAAAAACCATTTGATATCATGTACCTAAGGACATACCCTTCCAGGAGGAGACCACCATGCTCGGAGCTATCGCAGGGGATATCATCGGTTCTGTTTATGAGGGCAGCCCCATTAAGACCGCTGACTTCCCTCTTTTTCAGGAGGGGTCCCGCTTCACGGACGACACTGTCCTCACGCTGGCAGTAGCCCACGCCATCCTGGAAGACAGAGAATACGGCCAAACCTTGAAGGATTTCGGGCGCAAATATCCCCGAGCAGGCTATGGGGGGCACTTCTACCAATGGATTTTCGAAGGTAAAGTCAGACCTTACAACAGCTGGGGGAATGGGTCAGCCATGCGTGTCAGTCCGGTGGGGTTCGCGTTTGATGATCAAGAGAGCGTGCTCAAGGAAGCGGAAAAAACGGCGGAAGTATCCCACAATCACCCCGAAGGGATCAAGGGTGCGCAGGCAGTTGCCCTGGCTGTTTTTTTAGCCAGAACAGGGGAAGAAAAAGAGGTCATCCGGGAGGAAATCAGCGGTCGATTCGGTTATGATCTGGACCGCACCGTGATGAGTATCCGGCCCACCTACTCCTTCGATGTCTCCTGCCAGGGCTCTGTCCCAGAGGCGCTGGTGGCGTTTCTGGATTCTGAAGATTACGAGGAAGCGGTCCGATTGGCTGTGTCTTTAGGGGGAGACAGCGACACACTGGCCTGCATCGCCGGCAGCACCGCCCAGGCCTATTACGGAGAGATCCCAGATTCGATCGTCCAAAATACCCGGGAACGCCTTACACCTCATTTGCGACAGGTGCTGGACCGATTTGAGGGATTATACATGTAAATGTCTCCAGCTGACGGGAATTTCAACTGGATTGAAAGCAAAAAAGACTTCCCAGGTTTTTGGAAACCTGGGAAGTCAATATGACTTCAAAGCGGACTCATCCTATCATTCTATGTCGTTGTACGTCCAATACCGGTTAACAAAGAAATTCCAAAACATGACCACCACAACTGCCACACCCAGCGCAAAAGTATAGCCCAATCGATCCGCGTTGATCAAGCCAACGGGGAGGAATTCCAAACGGTCAAAGAGATCCCGCAGGGGTGATTCAAGCAAAACGAAAATAGGGGTCCGAATGACCAAACCGATGATGTTGACGAAAAAAAACGTCACGAGTTGATTGTGTATAGGTTTGGACCGGGAATCAGGATACGTCCAGAATCGATTCCAAATGAAATTACTTGTGATAGCCGCTGTGAAGGAAAAGACGCTGGCCCACACTGCCTTGACACCCAAAACGCTCTCCAAGACATGAAAACTGCCAAAATCCACAACCGCCCCAATGGCTCCTACCACGCTGAACCGCAAAAACCGGGTTCTCTCTTTCTGATCCCTGAGGATGCTGGTTATTGTCATACCTTTCCTATATGTTTTCTTTGAAATAAGGGAGGGTCTTTTTCAACCCCGTTTCGAGGTCAATCAGCGGTTCCCAATCCAGCACTTCCCGGGCCCGGGTGATATCCGGCCGCCTTTGCTCCGGATCACCCTCTCCTCTTTTCTCAGGATAACGGGTCACACCTTCCGGATTATCCAGGATACGGTTGATCGTTTCCGCCAACCCTAAAATGCTGATTTCGTCCGGGTTGCCGATGTTTACGGGTCGGGATTCATCCGACAGCAATAAGCGATAAATGCCTTCGATCAGATCATCCACGTAGCAAAAGCTGCGCGTCTGTGTGCCCTGGCCGTACACCGTGAGCGGTTCTTTTGATAAGGCCTGCTTGATGAAATTCGGCACCACCCTCCCGTCATCCAGCCTCATCCGGGGCCCATAGGTGTTAAAAATCCGCACGATGCGCGTGTCAATCCCATGATAGCGGTGGTAAGCGAGGGTCAGCGCCTCAGCAAACCGCTTCGCTTCATCGTATACGGATCGCTCGCCAATAGGGTTCACATGGCCCCAATAATCCTCGTCCTGGGGGTGAACCTTGGGATCTCCATAGATTTCACTGGTAGAAGCTAACATGAATCTTGCATCAAAAGCTCTGGCCACTCCTAATCCGTTGTGCGTGCCCAAGGCGCCCGCTTTCATCGTCTGAATGGGTAAGTTGACGTACCCATAGGGTGAATTAGGATTGGGGCTGGCAGGAGAGGCGAAATGAAGCACCGCGTCTAAGGTATCCCCGGGCACAAAGATATACTGGGAGACATCATGACGGATGAATGAAAAGCGCTCCTGCCCCGCTAAATGAGCCAGGTTCTCCTGTCTGCCGGTGATGAAGTTATCCATCCCGATCACATGATGACCTTCCGCAATTAACCGATCACATAAATGGGACCCCAAAAATCCAGCAGCACCTGTGACAAGAATTCTCATTAACCACCTCTTATATGCTAAAAGCAGCAAAATTTGACAATGAACTGCAAAAGGATCTCAACATTACCAATCCACACGTTGTACGCGGCCATCCCCTGTAGCTGGCCAAAACTGACCCGTTTCCGTATTCACCACCCAGATATTTCCCTGGTAAAGCACAGCTAACAGATAATGATTCTCTCCCTGCAACTTTTCTGGCGCCCATACTCCCCATCCCCGCTTGGGTTCCAATCCTGGATCCTCCAGATCTGGAAAAAGGACCTCTTTATTCGAACCATCTCGATCCATCAACATCACCCGGTAATTACTGGTCTCACTTTGGCGGGGAAAGATCGATTGCAGGTAAGCAACCCGATAAGACCCCTCACTGATCGGATTATCCTGCAACGGAGATGGTATGGGATAGGCGAACATGCCTGCCTCCTGGGCCAACGTGACCGCCTCTCCTCCGTTCAAGGGAACGGCAATAAGGTTGAATATCGGGGACTCTTCCTCTATGCCTCCACTCTCCAGGGGAACATGATCCACTGTATACAAGACCCGGCCCTTCCTTCCCATCCCGATCCCCGGCATCCAGGCCCAATCCCCCCGGGTTTTATAGGGCAGGATTTCCAGGAGCGTTTTCTTCTCCCCCGATGATCGGTTGATCTGACCCAATTTGTCCGGACTCGAGAAAATAACACTCTCCCCCTCTATCCAATATGCAAAATCCGTCCCCCACCAACCATACACGCTGATGATCGTTTCCACCAGCGTCTCACTCTCTGTGAAACCGTTTAAATCAAATCTTGTGACAATCAAATCGTTGTTGGCCTGCCACCCCGGTGAAGAAATCCGCGGTTCCACTGTTGAATAGATGACTTCTCTTTGCGACCCGGGAACCCAGGCAGCGTAATGTATGATGTTCCGCGCCTTTAAATCGACAAGCTGGGCGTCCTGGTCAACGATATTCGCTGCCCAGAGGGAGTTTATCACATCCTCGTCCTCTTCCTGCCGGGTAAACAAGAGCCACTCCCCATCCTCAGATAGTGTGAAAATCCGCCCATCCAGATCGCCGGTGGCAACCGCCAGCCTGCGGTTTGAGGTGGTCTTTTCCATCATCCACGCATTTCCGTCAGAAAGATAGACCAGCTTTCCAGGTATATTCAAGGGAGAAACCGAGGATTGAACCCCAACAAGCACGATTTCATTTACGGGTTCCTCCACGACGACGCTGTTCACCTCCTCGTAGGAGACCTCTTCGCCATTTTCGAAGACCCGGACATGCGTCACCTTTCGCAGGCCATTTTTCCCCGCCTGCAGCAACTGCTCCTCCCCTTCCGGCAAGCTCTCACTAGGTTGGCGTACGATTTCATAAGGAATCACTTCTTCTTCAGTCTCGTATTCCTCCTCCACCCGGATCACTCGCAATCTGCTGTCTTCTTCCAGCACCGTTGAGAGGGAAGGCTGAACACGATCTTTCCCTTCCAGGACCAGTCCAGCTTCCTCAAGAGCATCACTCACAGTACTACCAGCGGGCACGCTGAGAGACTGGCTTTCCTGGCCGATCATGATCTCGACATTAATCGCTTGATTGGGAGAAGAAATCGAAGCGGGAGTACAGCCAGCACCCAAGATGACGAAAACGAAAAAAAGTATGATGTATTTGGAATAATGGTATAATCTCATCCTAGCGAAAACCCAGCCGTTTTTCCCTGACAGAGAGAAACGGATAACGTTTTAAGAAACCGTCTGATCTAAAATTATAGCATGACAGACCAAAATTCACCTCCCAAAGAAAATCATAAACTCAACCTGACCGCAAAAGTGGAAGCCTTGTTGTTTGTTTCCCCGGACCCCATTACCCCCTATCAGTTGGGATCTATTCTTGATACCACAACCCGCAGGATCAAACATTGTCTAGACGAGTTGAGCGCCAAATACGAGGGCCGGGGGATCCGCTTACAACGACACAATGGAGCCGTTCAACTCACCACTGCGCCCGAAGCGGCCCAACTCATCGAGCATTTCCTTGAGATTGAAACAACCTACTCGCTCAGCCAGGCAGCGCTGGAAACCCTTTCCATCATTGCCTACCAGCAGCCGGTAACCCGGCCCCAAATCGACTCCATCCGGGGTGTTAACAGTGACAGCGTCCTGCGCACGCTCTTAGGAGAAGGCTTGATTGAAGAAGTCGGGCGCGCAGAAGGGCCTGGAAGACCGATCCTATACAGCGCCACCACAGAGTTCCTGAAATATTTTGGGTTATCTTCTTTTGACGAACTCCCTCCCCTGGACCTAGAAGGCCTTGAAGGAGGGGAATTAACGGATCCCAAAGTACTCAAAGACTAAAATCCCTAGCTGATCTCCGGTAGATGAAGACGTTATCCTATCTATTTACTATGGAAAAACGACTACAGAAAATTTTAGCCCGCTCAGGATACGGATCTAGACGCACTTGCGAGGATTTGATTGAGGACGGGCGGGTTAAGGTCAACGGTCAGATTCCAACCCTGGGCAGCAAGGCAGATCGGGAAAAGGACGAGATCACGGTGGACGGAAACCCTATTCCTAAACCCGAACCTTTCAAGTATATCGCCCTTCACAAACCGCAAGGTGTGCTTTCCACGGTCAAAACCAGAGATACCCGGCCCACAGTAAGGGAGATGGTTCAGGTTCCGGGCAGATTATATCCTGTGGGGCGCCTGGACGCGGACAGTGAAGGCCTAATTCTGATGACCAACGACGGGAAGCTAACCCATCGTTTGACACATCCGCGTTTTGAACACGAAAAGGAATACCGGGTCCTGGTCGCCACTCGGCCCACCTCAGAAGTCCTTGCTGCCTGGCGAAACGGCATCCGTCTTAAAAACGGTGAGCTGACATCACCCGCTGAGGTTCACGTCGAATCCAGGACAGCAAAAGGAACATGGCTGCGAGTAACACTCAGAGAAGGAAAGAAAAGGCAGATCCGCCGTATGGGTGACCAGACCGGCCTGGCTGTGGAACGCATCATCCGGGTGCGGATCGCCAGCCTTAGGCTAAACGACCTCAAACCCGGTGAATGGCGCCACCTGACGGAAGAGGAAATTAAGTCGTTAAAAGATTAATAAATGACAGGGAGATTTGACCATGAAACATGAAAAGACCCAGGAAACCACCCACTGGCTTGACAAACCCGTCCTTTCCAATCTAACGGTTTCGTGGGAAAGCCTGATCTTTGGTCTTATTTTAGCCGCGGCTGTCCTCTCCCGATTTTACAATGTCGGCGCCCGCGTCATCAGCCACGATGAGACCTCACATGTCTATTATGCCTGGCGTTTATTCAGGGGTTTTGGTTATTCCCATGATCCCATCACCCACGGCCCATTACAATTTCATCTCCTGGCGCTGATCTATTTCATCTTTGGGGCGAGCGATTTCACAGCGCGCATCCCGACCATCCTCGCCGGCATAGCGACCATCGCATTCCTGTGGAAATACCGCCGTTATCTGGGGCGGTGGGGCACGCTGGGTGCTTCCCTGATGATGCTCATTTCCCCCTTTATGCTTTACTACAGCCGGTATGTCAGGAACGAGGCCTATGTCGCCCTCTTTGGCGTGGTCACTCTGTGGTCCATTCTCCGCTACCTGGAAACCAGGTCTCCTCGATTTCTGTATTGGTTAACTGCAGCGACCATGCTTCATTTCACAGCGAAAGAGACGGCGTTCATTTACACCGCCCAAGCCATGATCCTTTTAGGGCTCATCTTTATTTCCCGGATTTCAAACAGAAAATGGGTTCTACCCCAGCTGCGGAATGCGTTCCTTATCCTGTTAATCATCGCTGCGATATTCATCGCCACAGCTTTTATCATCCAAACGGTAACGCCGCCTTTACCAGAAACTGAAGGATCCACACAAAGCCTGCCTTATGGAACCTTGCTTTCTCTGGGCCTGGGTGTCCTCATCTTGACCGCTGCCTTAGTCATCGCCATCCGCGGCTACACCTGGAAAAAATTAAAAAGTCTTCCTTCCTTCAGCGCGATGCTGCTTTTAGGAAGCCTGGTCCTGCCTCAATTAGCCCCCTTTCCAGTCCGCATGCTGGATTGGAACCCTCTCGATTACAGCCAAATGGGCATGATCCGAACGGGTGGGTTCATCATCCTCTTCACCCTGATCTCAGCAGCCTTTGGTCTAAGCTGGAATCCGCGGGTGTGGTTAATCTGCATGGGGATATTCTACATTCCCTTCAGTGTGCTGTACACAACCGTGTTCACCAATGGGACGGGATTCTTTACCGGGCTGGTGGGCTCACTGGGTTATTGGCTTGAACAACAAGGGGTAGAACGCGGCAGCCAACCCTGGTATTACTATTGGTTGATCCAAATTCCCATTTACGAGTACCTGCCCGCCCTCGGGGCCATCGCGGCCATGATCGGAACGGGCATCCAGCGGTTGAAGGCCCACTTTGCGGACAATATAGAAAGAGAAACCCCTGAAGAGGTCGAGAGCTTGGAAGAAGGCGAGGAAGAAATCCAACAGCCCCCTGTCTTCGCCGTGCTCAGCTTCTGGGTCCTCACCAGCTTAATCGCGTACCCCATCGCTGGGGAGAAAATGCCCTGGCTCACCGTGCACATCACCTGGCCTATGATCCTCCTTGCCGGGTGGGGGTTCCAGAAGCTGGTTTCCCAATTTGACGTCCCGTCATTCAAAGAAAACCGGGGGGTCTTAGTAGCTGTACTTTGCCTGATCTTCCTGATCAGCTTCAGCGGGGTAATAGGGACCTTGGCCTCAAACGATCTGCCTTTTCAGGGCCAAGAACTGCATCAACTCAGACGAACTGGTACCTTTTTCACAGAGGTGATATTTGCAGTGGGAGGCGGGATCGGGATATATCTTTTGCTCAGAACCTGGAAAGCGAAACAGTTTATGATCACCCTGGTGCTCACCGCCCTGCTCATCCTGACACTCTTGACCACCCATACCTCCGTACAGGCCTCGTACATTAACTATGACAGCCCGGAGGAATATTTAGTCTACGCGCACAGCGCCCGGGGTGTGAAAATTGCCCTCAACCAGATCGAAGAGATATCCCGCCGGATCAGCGATGGTTTGGCGGTCCAGGTTTCTTTTGACAATGAGACGACGTATCCCTACTGGTGGTACCTCAGGGATTACACAAATCAGGATTATTACGGTGAAAATCCTACCCGCAAGCAGCGGGAGTCCCCCGTGATTCTGGTCGGGAACGATAACTACGGCAAAATAGAACCTGTGGTAGGCAGAGCGTATTACAAATTCGAATACAAGCGCATCGTCTGGCCGAACCAGGATTATTACAATCTCACCTGGGAACGAATAAAAAACGCCCTTAGAAATCCCGCCATGCGTGAGGCCATCTTCCAGATTTGGCTCAATCGCGATTACACCAAATATGCGCAGGTCAAAGATAAAGAGATGAGTCTGGCAAATTGGAGCCCCGCGGACGAAATGCGCTTATACATCCGCAAAGACATCGCTGCGAAAGTCTGGAATCTCGGTGTGCCCGGACAGGACATCAGCGAGCTAACCGCTGATCCTTATGAAGGAAAGGAAAAAACGCTGACCGCGGAGCGTACTGTAGAACAGTTATCCCTCAGTGGCCCCCGGAATGTAGCAGCTGCGGGGGACGGATCCATCTACATCGCTGATACGGGGAACAACAGGGTGATCCACCTCTCGCCAGAGGGAGATGTCCTCCATACCTGGGGTGTCTCCAGCGGCTCCGAGGGCGAATCCAGCGGGACGATCCGTTTCAATGAGCCCTGGGGAATCGCAGTTGGACCCGAAGGATCTGTGTACGTGGCCGATACATGGAATCACCGCATCCAAAAATTCACAGCCGAGGGCGATTTCCTGCTCAGTTGGGGGCAGTTCGGCCAACAGGAAACACCGGACACCTTCTGGGGCCCGCGTGATGTGGCAGTGGACAGAGACGGCCATGTTTACGTCAGCGATACCGGGAATAAACGGATTGCGATCTTTGACGAAAACGGAGAGTTCCTGCAGGAATTCGGCGGGCCGGGTTTAGGAGAAGGCCAATTGGATGAACCAGTTGGTCTGGCTCTGGATGAAAATGGCAACCTGTATGTGGCAGACACGTGGAACCAGCGCGTGCAGGTCTTTGAGGAAGACGGGAATGGGATAGCCAGCGTATACAAAAGGGAATGGGAGATCGACGGGTGGTATGGACAGTCCCTGGATAACAAACCCTATCTCACGGTTGCGGGGGATCTCGTTTTCATCAGCGACCCTGAGGCATCCCGGATTCTGGCCTTGTCCACCGAGGGTGAATTCCTTTATTACTGGGGTACATTTGGGGCGGGGAAAAGTCAATTTAACCTGCCCACGGGGTTGGCTGCTGACTCCGAAGGGGGATTATGGGTGAGTGACACTAAAAACAACCGGCTTATGTATTTCCTCCCCCCGGAGGAGTAAAAGGCGCCACGAACTGGGCGATAACCGCAAACCCCCACCTCGAAACGGGTGGGGGTTTCTGCTTGCCTGCCAACCTTTAACCTCCCCTTTGAGCGTCTGCCAAGCCTGATGGAATCCCAGAACCAGAAAATGTCCCCAAAACGCCCCATGGTATAATTCATGCGCAAAATTTTTAGAATCCATTTCCACTTTTTGTGCGGGAGAAGATGGTTTTATGAAACTTCACGAGTACATTTCAAAACGAATATTCGCGGATTACGGCATCCCTATCCCGGAGGGAAAAGTCGCAAAAAGCCCGCATGAAGCAAAGCAGATCGCGGAAGAAATCGGCGGAAAGAGCATCGTCAAATCGCAGGTATTGGTGGGGGGAAGAGGAAAGGCAGGAGGGATCCGACTGGCGGAGACACCTGCTGAGGCTCAAAAATTTGCTCAGGAAATCTTGGGCATGGAGATCAAAGGACTGCCGGTGAGAAAAGTTTTAGTTGACAGGGCAGTCCAGATCCAGGACGAACTTTATCTGGGGGTGACGAATGACCGCGCAGCGCGAAAACCCGTCATGATGGCTTCCGCAGAGGGCGGGGTCAATATTGAAGAGGTCGCGGAAAGCAGTCCAGAGAAGATCATCCAATGCCATATTGATCCTGTGATGGGGATCCAGAATTACCAGGCCCGCGACTTGGCGGCCGGAATCGACCTCTCCCGTGAATTATGGCGTAGTTTTGGAAAGATCACGCACGGGCTGTGGGAAGCGTATGTGGAGAACGATGCCACATTGGCAGAAATCAATCCTCTGGTGGTCACCGCAGACCAAAAACTGCTCGCTGTGGACGGGAAAATGGTCATAGACGACAATGCGCTTTTCCGCCACCCTGACCTTGAAGAACTGCGAGATTTAGACCTCGAAGCGGACTCTGAGATCGAAGCCAGGAAGCACGGCCTGTCTTACATCAAGCTGGATGGGGACATAGGCTGTATGGTCAACGGAGCTGGTTTAGCGATGACCACCATGGATATCATCAAGTTGTTCGGGGGAGAACCCGCCAATTTCCTGGATATCGGAGGTGGAGCCAGCGCCGAGAAAGTAACTGCTGCTTTAAATATCATCCTGACCGATCAAAACGTGAAAGCCGTCTTATTCAACATTTTCGGCGGCATCACACGCTGTGATCTGGTCGCCCGGGGCATCCTCGACGCCTTACAGGAAGTGGACACGGACGTCCCCATGATCGTCCGCCTGGTGGGGACCAACGCGCGTGAGGGTCGGGAATTGCTCAAAAAAGCGGACATGAAAACCGCAGACACACTCGCGGAAGCAGCTAAAATGGCCGTGGCCGCAGCAAAAGGATAACAAGCAACCATCACCTGTGAAGTGGAGAACAAGGATGAGTATTCTAGTTGATAAAGACACCCGCTTATTAGTCCAAGGAATCACCGGACATGAAGGCCTTTTCCACACGGAAAAAATGGTCAGTTATGGGACAAACGTCGTCTCCGGCGTGACGCCCGGGAAAGGGGGAGAGTGGGTGCTGAATGGGAAAATACCCGTTTTTGATTCCGTGAAAATCGCCAAGAAAGCCACAGGGGCGAACACATCGGTGATCTTCGTCCCGGCACGTTTTGCGGAGGATGCCATCCTGGAAGCCGCGGACGCAGGCATCGAAACCATTGTATGTATCACGGAAGGTGTACCTGTCCAGGATATGATGCGCGTCCGTTATTATCTGGATCAGCGTAAGGTCCGCCTCGTGGGCCCCAATTGCCCCGGCGTACTCACACCGGGAGAAGCAAAAGTTGGTATCATCCCCGGTCATATCGCTGAAGCTGGGCATATAGGTGTCGTATCGCGATCTGGGACGCTTACCTATGAAGTTCTCTATGCCTTGATGAATCAGAACATCGGGGTCAGCACATGTGTGGGCATTGGAGGAGATCCAATCAACGGGACCAACTTCATTGACGCCCTGCGGATGTTCGAAGAAGACCCACAGACGGACAAAATCGTCTTGATTGGAGAGATCGGGGGTACAGATGAAGAGGAAGCAGCCAAATACATCTCAACGCACATCACCAAACCTGTGGCAGCCTTTGTCGCTGGACGGACCGCTCCCCCCGGAAAACGGATGGGACATGCAGGAGCCATCGTCCAAGGCGGAACGGGTTTGGCTGAAGACAAAATCAAAGCCCTAAAAAACGCCCATGTGAGAGTAGCCCAACACCCTGAAGAAATCCCTTCTTTACTCACAACCTGAGATCAAAAAAAAGTCTGCCGCAGAGGGCAGACTTTTTCAGTTCACCATAAGTGGTCAGGAAACTTACATTTTCTCTTCAATAAATTCAACGGCTTCACCCACAGTGGTGATCTTCTGAGCGTCCTCATCAGAGATCTCACCACCGAATTCGTCCTCAAATTCCATTATCAACTCAACTAGATCCAGGGAATCTGCTTCCAAATCCTCCCGGAAACGGGCCTCAGGGGTGACCCGGGAGGGGTCAATGGCTAAAAGGTCAACAATGATTTTCTGAACTTTTTCAAATGTCTCAGACATAATATATTCTCCTTCGATTAAAATGTAGGAAAGGTACAAGTTCCCTAAAATCATATCATACTTTGGGATATTGCAAGGGTTGATGCGTTGAGCTAATTGTAATCCCAGCCAAGCAGAAGTCAAGGATCATCAGCTTTCGTGCCTCCTCCTCCAAATATGCCCTATCTGGAGAGGACAAAGCAGATCGTAATGAATGAACAATACGCCTTGAAATCCAGAAAAGGAAGAAGCAGGTTTCATTGACACGCCCTTCTCAGACTGTTACCATACGCATACTCAAAGGATTGGGACAATGTCAGAACCTTCACCCATAGGGAAAAGAAAATCAGATCATATCCGGATTAATATCGAAGAAGACGTACGTTCCGGGCTGACCACCGGATTAGAGAGGTACTCCTTCGTCCACCAGGCCCTGCCTGAACTGGATCTAAACGAGATCGATCTCAGCCTCACACTTTTCGGACACACCCTCCCCGCCCCCCTCTTCATCTCCTCCATGACCGGAGGCACACCCCAGGCCGCTGAAATCAACCGCAGGTTGGCACAAGCCGCTCAGGAGTTGGGAATCCCCATCGGTGTGGGTTCCCAGCGGGCCGCCCTTGAAGACCCCTCCTCCCGAGATACATATCAACTGCGGGACATCGCACCGGATATCCTGATCTTTGCAAATCTTGGTGCTGTCCAGCTGAACTACGGCTATGGAATCCAGGAGTGTCGAGAGGCGCTCGACATGGTGGACGCGAACGCCCTAATCCTGCACCTGAACCCCCTGCAAGAGGCTTTACAACCTGAGGGTGAGATCCGTTTTGCCGGCCTCACAGAGAAGATCGGGCACATTTGCACGGCATTGGATGTCCCCGTGATCGTAAAAGAAGTCGGATGGGGACTTTCCCAGAAAGCTGCCCAGTCTCTGATAGAGGCCGGGGTCTCGGCCTTAGATGTCGCTGGCGCCGGGGGTACTTCCTGGTCTGAGGTGGAAATGCACCGTGCGAAATCGGACCAGCAGCGGGCGTTAGCTGCCTCTTTTATCAACTGGGGTATTCCGACAGCGGAATCCATTCAAAGGGTCAGGGAGGTCGCGCCTGACATTCCCCTTTTCGCATCCGGAGGTCTCCGGACCGGCATCGACATCGCCAAATGTATTGGGCTGGGGGCCACGATGGGAGGGTTGGCCAGCCCCTTTCTGAAGGCAGCCAACCAATCAGCGGAGCGCACCCTGGAAGTCATGCGGAGGATGATCAAAGAAATCCAGGTGACCATGTTCGCAGCGGGCGCGAGCGACCTAACCAGTTTAGCGGAGATCACCTTACGGACCACAACCTGACCATGGAGAACACCCTTTCCCCATTTGAAACTCTAGCCGGGATCATGCGGCCTGCCCTCCAAAAACACCTGCGCTCTACCATCCAAGCTGGGTCGGGATTTCAAAACGGTGAGCTTCCCGATATGCTCTCCTACCAATTGGGCTGGACGGGAGAAGGGGCTGGACCTCGCGCACAGGGGAAACAGATCCGCCCCCTGCTGGTGCTCCTGACTATGAAGGCCGGGGGCGGCCGTTGGCAGGATGCTCTCCCTGCTGCCAGCGCAGTAGAACTCCTCCACAACTTCTCTCTGATCCACGATGACATCCAGGACAACAGCCCCACCCGGCGAGGCAGACCCAGCGTGTGGAAGCGTTGGGGAAAAGCTCAAGCCATCAATACAGGTGACGCCATGTTCGCCCTTGCTAACCGCTCCCTCCTGGACTTGCGTAAGTCTCTGAATCCCCGGATCACCCTCCAGGCATGCCATGTGTTTCAAAGGACAACCTTGCAATTAACCCAAGGCCAACATCTGGACCTTGCCTTTGAAAACGAAAACCAGATCACCCTGGATCAATATTGGGAAATGATCAGTGGGAAAACTGCCGCTCTTCTGGAAACCGCCATGGAACTAGGAGCCCTCTGCGCCCAGGTTTCCAAGACCAGAAAGGAAGCTTTTCGTGAATTTGGACTGCAGCTTGGTTTGGCCTTCCAGGTACAGGATGACATCCTGGGCATTTGGGGAGAGACTGAAATCATCGGCAAATCCAATACAAGTGACCTGGTCACAGGGAAAAAAACACTCCCGATAATATACGGACTGGCTCAGGGACAGTCGTTCTCCCGGCGTTGGAAGGAAGGCCCCATCCATCCTGGACAGGCTTCAGACATTGCTCGACTCCTGGAGGATGAAGGTGCCCGGGATTTCGCCCAAAAGGAAGCAGATCGTCTTACAAAAAGCGCTCTGGACGCCCTCCTCCGTGCAAAACCAGAGGGGAAAGCGGGGGAGGCACTTAAAGAACTGGCAAAGAAACTCCTTAAAAGAAAAGTATAAAAAGCACCCAGAAAACAACCCGGGTTTATATTGTTCCCTGAACTTTTAGAGGAGATTCCCCGACCCAGACTTGAGGGCTGGGGGGAATAAAGGCGATAAGCAATCATCACAAAAGGAAACCGACAGAAAAGACCGAACATATGATCTATCCACCAGAATACGCTTTCAATTTAAAGCGCTTCTGGTATAATTGCTGCCGTCATATCGATTTCAATTTCCAAGAGAGAAAGACTATGAGCAATGAGGACAAGACAAAACTTTGCCCTACTTGTGGCAGTAAAGTAAAAGAAGATGCCGAGCGGTGCCTGGTTTGTGGAAGCTCCTTATCGAGGTCCCGAGAATCTCAAGCCGTGCAGGGCAGCCGGATGCCTAAACTCACCGTGGGGCTGCCTGTGGCTGTTGGTCTGGTCATCTTTTTCTTGAGTGTGGGCGCAGGGATCGTTTATGCAGCCATGCAGCAAATGAGCCCGGCGATAGAAACGACCGAGACACCCACCCCCAGCCAGACCATTACCCCGTCTCTGACACCTACACCCGTAACCCCTGAACCAACCAATACCCCCCAACCCACCCCTACCCCATTGACCTACCAGGTTTCACAAGGTGATTCCTGCTTGTCCATTGCAGCTAGATTTGAGGTCTCTATCAAGTCCATCGTCCAGCTGAACGACATCCCTGCTTCCTGCGATACCTTATTTGTGGGACAAAAACTGCTCATCCCGCATCCCACCCCCACTGCCACTCCTTTCCCCACGGCAACCCTCAGCGGATTGGAAGCCACCCAGGCTGCCTGTGAAAAGGTTACCTATACAGTAGAAGCGGGAGATACCCTGAATACCATATCCCTCAATTACAATGTCCCGGAACGCGCCATCCAGGAATACAACGGCATGGTCAGCAAAACGGTATATGAAGATATGCCCCTGATCATTCCCCTTTGCGAGCGCGCAGCTACCCCCGGCCCCTCCCCCACACCGACGCCGCCCCCACCGTATCCTGCACCGAATCTCCTTCTGCCCCCCGACGGATCCGTGTTCTCACTGGAGACGGACCAGGTGACGCTCCAATGGTCGTCTGTAGGCCTGATCTCTGAAAACGAAGCCTACCAAATCACTGTCATGGACATTACCGAAGGGGAAGGCAGGAAACTCCTGGAATACGAAACGGACACCAAGTTCATCGTTCCCGGCTCTTTCCGTCCCCGGGACAATACACCACACGTTTACCGGTGGACGATCACAACGGTTCGCAAAGTGGACGTTGACGAGGATGGAAATCCGGTCTGGGAGAGCGCAGGCGCGGTATCCGACCCCCGCGTCTTCTCTTGGACGGGGGAAGCCCCTGCGGAGGAAACCGCCACACCTGAACCCTGATTTGAACCACGTAAACTAAAAGCAAAACCCAGCGGCACCAGAATCTAATCTGGTGCCGCTTTTATTTCCTTCCCCCCTATAAAAGTCCCCATGCAAAGGGAATGAGGCCCTATGGCTTGCATGATGCACTACAGAGCCTTAACCTTTAGAACAGCCTCTGGTTCACGTCCTGAAGGTCCTCCGGGGAGGGACGAATTCGATCATTGGACAAACGATTCAACGGTTCCTCGGTGATACCTTTGATATCGATCAGAGAAGGCTGTTCAGTATCGATATAGAACAAACCCGTCAGGAGGATTCCCTCCTCATCCGCCTTATCCAACAAGTTCACAGCATCCACGCGCTTCGAGATATCATGTTCTTCTCCAATCTTCTGTAAGACGATTTTCGACCCGTCATGCATGGTGACTTTCTTTATCACCTCTTGATCATAATCTACCTCAATCTCTTCCCGGGGGGGAACGTAGGCCAGATCATGAATGGCCACCTCGTGATCACGACCCCAGGAATAGGAATGGAGTGCATCATCCTGATTGTTAAAGGAAACGCAGGGACTGATGATGTCGACGATTGCAATTCCCTCATGGCTCATAGCGGCTTTCAAGATCTCTCGCAACTGTTTGACATCCCCGGAAAAAGCCCGGGCCACAAAGGTAGCATTGCTGGCCAACGCCTCGCGGACGATATCCACCGGCATATAGGGATTCAGGCCTTGCTTTTTTAGCTCCAATCCCTGGTCCGCTGTGGCAGAAAATTGTCCCTTCGTTAACCCATACACCCCGTTGTTTTCCACTATGTATAGCAAAGGAACATTGCGCCGCATAATATGCTTGAACTGTCCCATTCCAATGCTGGCTGTATCGCCATCGCCGCTGAACCCCATCGCTTTCAGGGTATGATCAGCAAAGACCGCTCCAGTAGCCAGAGAAGGCATCCGGCCGTGCAGGCCGTTGAATGTAAAAGACCGGTTTAAAAAATAAGCGGGGCTTTTGCTGGAACACCCAATACCGCTGAACTTCATGATCTTCTCTGGCAAGACGTCCATCTCATAGACCACAGATATCACCTGATTTGCGATGGACTGATGACCGCAACCCTTACAAAGCGTACTCGGTGCACCCCGATATTCAGCCTTCGTCAAACCGAGCTCATTCGGTCCGTTTCCACCTCTTTTTGCCATGGTTATTTCTCCTCCATACTCTCAATCTGCCCCACAATCCATTCCGCTGTCAAAGGCAAGCCGTCCACTTTGGCCACAGAGACCATCTTGCCTGTCTCTTCAGGGACCTCTAAGGAAAGCAGCTTATGGACCTGGCCATCCCTGTTCATTTCCACCACATAAATCCGGCGGTGCGCCCTGATGAACTCATGGACCGCAGAGCTGAAGGGGATGGCGCGCAATCGGAGGGAATCTGTGGGGATTCCTCTATCGCGTAGATGATCCCTGGCCTCCTGAACGGCAGGATCGGTGGACCCATAAGCAAGGATTCCCACCTCCGCTCCCTCCATCTCATCGAGCACAGGTTCAGGCATAAGCGGGCGAGCTGTCTCATACTTTTTGCGCAGACGCTCCATGTTTTCCAGGAAATCTTCCGGGTCTTCACTGTACCGGGCGTACTCATCATGACCCGTCCCGCGCGCAAACCAAGCGCTTTCCGGGTGTTTATTCCCCGGGACCGTCCGGTAGGGGATCCCATCCCCGTCCACATCAAGATAACGCCCCCAATTCCCTTCAAATGCTTCTAAGTCATCTTCCCAGATCACTTTCCCACGATCCATCTCAACCTCAGGATACTCAAATGCTTCCGTGATCCACTGATTGACACCTAAGTCAAGGTCGCTGAGAACGTATACAGGCGTTTGCAGCCTTTCCGCTATATCAAACGATTTCCAACCAAATTCAAAACATTCATAGGGTGAGCCCGGGAAAAGGAGAATGTTTTGTGTATCTCCATGACCCAGATAATGAGCCATGATCACATCACCCTGTGAAGTCCTGGTCGGCAAACCAGTGCTTGGCCCCACCCGCTGCACATCCCAGATCACAAGCGGAGTTTCAGAAAAATATGCCAGTCCCGCAAATTCCGTCATCAAGCTCAAACCAGGTCCTGATGTCGAGGTCATGGCCCGCAAGCCGCCCCAACCAGCTCCGACGGCCATGCCGATAGCAGCCAGCTCATCCTCTGCCTGGACGACAGCGAAAGTATTCTTTCCCGTTTCGGGATCTTTTCTCAATTTGGGCAGATACACTTTCAACATGTCTGCTAAGCCGGTTGCCGGCGTGATCGGATACCATCCCATGAACTGCACACCCCCAAAAGCAGCCCCGATAGCAGCAGCCTCATTGCCACTCACAAGCTTCAAATTCTTTGTGGCATCCATGGGTTCCAAATGGTAGGGGTCCACTTTCTCCAAATTTTCTGAGCACCATTGCGCTGCGGATTGAATGATCCGGTAATTTAGATCAACAGGTTTTTCTCTGCCGCTGAAGTGAAAATCCAGGGCCTGGTGCACTTTATCGATCTCAAGGTCCAATAAGGCTACTAAAGCTCCCACATACACCATATTCGCCACATAGTCTTGAAGGTTTCTGGGCGCGTCTGAATCACGAACGAGTTTTTGAACAGGAAGCGGATAAGAAAAGATGTCCTCCCGCTCCACTTCCGCCCGTATCCCCTGATCATAGATCAGCATACCCCCAGGCGGAAGCCTGTCCACATCCTCCTGAAAACTTTCAGGGCACATAGCCACAACGATATCAGGTTCTGGAACGCTGGCCAGATACCCATCCTTACTGACTCGGATGGTATACCAGGTTGGCATACCCTGGATATTCGAAGGGTATATATTTTTACCTGAAACAGGGATACCCATTTTAAAAATAGACCGGATAATCGTCAAATTTGACGTTTGACTTCCCGAACCGTTCACCGTCCCGATGGTAATTGAAAAATCATTCACAACCTGTTCTCGATTTTCTTGCTCCGCCAATGCGGTATCTGATGCCGTCATACATCTCCTCATTTGCTATATCTAAAAAATACCTTCTTCGCCAACCTTCTCGTTAACCTGCCAATCACACCACCTTGCTCAGCAAACCAAGCGATCCATGAGCAAATCGAAATGGTCCTTTAACAACGGAAGCGCATCCTCAAATTCATCCCTGACAATGGCTTCCACGAGCCCTTCATGATATTTCCACACTTTTTCCAGGTATTTCATATCCGCGTAGACATCGAGGCCTACTGCTTCATATGCATCCCAATAGGCCTCCAACAACCCGGTCACAAAGACATTCTCCAGGCGCTGGAAAATTGTCAAGTGAAATTTCCGATGCTCTTCATGGGGGATGCGGACAGGTCGTCCTTCCAGTTTTTCCCAAGCACGCTGAATTAATTCCTGGAGGACCTCTTGATCCTTTCTTGTCAGGGCTTCCACTGCCTGCGGCAGGTATGCATATTCCAGGTGACGGCGCAAATCCAAAAAATCTTCGAAATACTTATGATCCAGTTTGATAGCAAAAAACAAACTCTGTCGGACGGAGGGTGCAAACTTGTAAGGCAGGCTGCGGATGCCCACCCGCGGGCGAACCTCGACGAGACCCAGCGCTTTCGCGACCTCCAATTGCTCGCGGAGTCGGGTGACACTGATATCCATTTGCTCACTCAACCCGGAAAGCGAGGGAAGGGAACAGGGATGATCACCCTTACTCGCTCGCTCGGATAAATAGATTAAAAACTCGGATAACGGATAGGGTTCAACCATTTCATCCTATTAATATGATAAATAAGTTTAATTTTGCTGGTGCATTGTAGCAAATTCTACAAAAGTCGTCAACTGAGCTTTTTGGGGCCAATTTTGATAAGCGAAAGGAGGATTAAAAACAAAAAGGTTGAGCCACTGGACTCAACCCGACCCCCTGGCTAGAGAAACTCTCTCAGCGACCCAGCAGAGAAAGAGCAGCTGTGGTAATCACCGCTGTGCCCTGAATCAGCGCCCGTTCGTCAAAATCAAAGCGGGGGTGATGATGTTTGGCATCCAATCCCAGGGCCTTATTGGCGGAACCCACCAGCAGGTAACAGCTTTTATACCCCTCCATCATTAACGCCATGTCCTCTGAGGTCATGGTCCTGTATGTCTCATCAAGCCTTGCATCCGGAAATAACCGGGACACGACACTTCTCACCTCTCCAGCGATCTCCGGATCGTTGCTGACCGCGGGCGAAAGTTTTTCCACCTTGATTTCAGACCAGCAGCCGTGGGATTCAGCGATCCCGGAGACAATTTCTTCAAACCGCTCCAAAACATATTCCCGCGTCTGGGGGTTGAAGGTTCGGATGGTGCCTTCCAATTGGACCTCAGAAGGAATCACATTATGCGCGCTCCCCCCATGTATACTTCCCACGCTGATCACCCCGGGTTCCAGGGGTGATAATTCCCGGGAAACAATGGACTGCATATTCGTCACGATCTGGGAGGCGGCCAGGATGGGATCGATCGCTTCATGAGGGTTAGCCCCATGTCCCCCTTTTCCCACGATCCGGACTTGAAAGATCTCAGAAGCTGCCATCATGGGACCGTCGCTGATCCCAAACCAGCCCAGAGGTTTTTCATTCCAGAGGTGAAGGGCTAAAACGATATCTGGGGCGGGATCCTCCAGAATTCCTTCCTGGATCATGCGCTGTGCTCCCCCTAACCCTTCTTCTGCCGGTTGGAAGATGAACTTAACGCTCCCCGGGAGCTGTTCCCGCTGCCCATGAAGCAATCGTGCTGCGGACAACCCGATGGCCATATGGCCGTCATGCCCACAGGCATGCATCACCCCTTTGTTTTCCGAAGCATACTCTTCCTCGTTTTCTTCCTGGATGGGAAGAGCATCCATATCGAAACGCAGGAGGATGACAGGGCCGGAGGGGTCCCCTTCCAGAAAGGCGGAAATGCCGGTTTCCGCGATCCCCGTCTTCAGCTCCAGATCATCTAACTTCTTCAGCTCACGGGTAATCACCTGCGCCGTTCTTGTTTCCTGAAACCCAAGTTCAGGGTGGCGATGAAAATCTCGACGGAGTTCTTGCGTATATGGGAATATATCTCTCGCTGACGTCAGAAGCTCTGTCATCGATCACCTATTCGATATCTTGTTCATCAAACCGCTGCACCCCCGATTCCCCTAAATCGACAAGAACCTCCTGGCGCAGCGGATTCAATCGCACGACTTTTCCTTCACCCCGGGGGGTCCTCACTCTCTTCCCACGTTCGGGCAGGTCTTCTTTAGCAGCTATGTACTGTTCATGTTCGTACATCAGACAACAGCGCAGCCTGCCGCACATGCCCGTAATTTCAGAAGGCGCCAGGGAAACACCCTGCTCTTTGGCCATTTTTATCGAGATCGGTGTAAATTCAGTCATATATTCCGTGCAGCAGCGAATACCTTTTCCACATGCCCCCATACCGCCGATAATCTTGGCAGCATCGCGAGGCCCGATCCGCCGTAATTCAAGATGATTTTCTGGGTATCGATCCCGCAAATCACTCAATATGCCCTGGAGTTCTGGATCCTTTTTTCCTTCATAGGCATATAAAAAGATCAGGTTTTCGCCATCCAAACTGAATTCAGCAGAAACAAATTTCACCCCCTGCAGAGAAGTATCTTGGATCAGGCTTTGAGCAAAACCCAAAGCCTGTGCTTCTTTATCCTCCAATATTTGGCGTAATACCAAATCGCGTGGAGTAGCTTTCCGGATGATGGATTTCCAGTTCTGATCTCCTTTCGCCCCCTCAGGGTCGACAAAAACCACAATCTGGCCTAATTGTTTTCCCCGCGTTGTCTCTACGACAACAAAATCGCCGATCTCCAAATCAGAGAAACCGGAAGCATCGAAATGATATGTCTTTCCCCCTTCATGGAAGCGAATACCAACGATTAAGGATGTCATGTAGCTATTTTACCAAAGATAATCCCCAGAATATAAATAATCAACCCAGGATGCTTTCTGCCCAGATCCTAGGACAATAATGCCCCCCCTACCCACCACTTCCCCTGGAATCCCGACGGAATCGAAAACTCAGTCCTTGATAAAATTACGTATCCTGGTAGGCTTCCTTACTTGCTTGACCGGCGATTTTCTCTGCTACTTGACACAAGGCAACTGAAACCTCTGCATCCGGTTTTGAGATCACCACGGGAACACCTTCATCCCCCCCCTTCCGGACCTCCGGATCAATCGGAATCGAACCCATGTAAGGTACATTAAATTCTTCTGCCAGCATCTGTCCCCCACCTGAGCCGAAGATATCTACCTCTTCCCCTCCAGGGGTCACAAATGAACTCATATTTTCGACTACGCCGAAAACAGGCACGCCCAGTTCACCGAACATGGTCAACCCGCGGCGGGCATCATCCAGGGAAACTCTCTGGGGTAAGGTGATGATCACACCCCCTTGAATTTCAAGCGTTTGAGTCAAGCTGAGTTGGACATCTCCCGTTCCAGGGGGCAGGTCAACGATCAAGTAATCCAATTCCCCCCATTCGACATCACTGATAAACTGTTTGATCGCGCCATGAAGCATGGGGCCCCGCCAAATGAGCGCCTGCTGGGGTTCAACTAAAAACCCGATGGACATCAATTTCACTCCATGGGCTTGAGCTGGAAGGATCATTTTTTCCTTCGTGCCCCCAATCCTATTCACACCCATCATGGTAGGAATATTTGGTCCGTAAATATCTGCGTCCAGCAAACCCACTTGCGCGCCCATCTCTGCCAGAGCGACCGCCACATTCACAGCCACAGTGCTTTTCCCCACACCGCCTTTACCTGAAGCGATGGCTATCACATTCCTGATTCCCTCGTGTTTTGATTTCTTTTGCCCCACGGGGACCTCGGCGTCCATCTCGATCTCTACATCTTCCACGCCCTCCAGGGCGTTCACGGCTTCATAAGCATCCTGTCTGATTTTATCTCTCAATGGACAGGCAGGGGTGGTTAATTTCAGGCGAAAGTTCACCTTCGCGTCAGATATCTCCACATCCTTTATCATCCCTAAACTGACCAGGTCCCGGTTCAATTCGGGATCCATGACCGTTCCCAGGGCTTTCATGACATCATCTTTGGTTATATTTTTTCCAGACATAATCATCCTTCAGGGTTAACGGAACCATAAGCACATTATTCATATTGGATAAGCATATTCATTTTAACACGGTGGGGTTCCAGAAATCTCAAATTTCTATTAGAATCATGCCGATGTTGAAATCAATCCAGAGCAAATTTTTGATACAAAAACGATGAGACTTTGGTCGCTTTCCCCTGTTTACTTAGATCGGATGGGATTACTGGGTCTGTGGCGTGAGGGCCTGCTGGCCCAGAGCGTAATCGCTGGAAAAACGGAAGGATACAGACACCATCCCCAACTGATCAGATTCAAATCCCAGGAAGATCCCTTGACAGCCATTGGACATTATTTATCTCACGTCGCAAACGAAGCGGATCGGCGAGGCTATCAATTCAACCGAAAAAAAATTATCAGCAACCAACCCTGGAAGGCCATCCCGGTTACCAACGGTCAGCTGAAATACGAATATTCTCACCTGATGCAGAAACTCCAGGGCCGCGACAAAGACCGATATCAAACGCTGAAAGCCATCAAAGTACCCAAACCTCATCCATCTTTTATTATCGTGCCCGGCGATACCGCCGCCTGGGAAAAGATATAACCCACATTTGACCTGTTCTTACAGTTCTATACATTCAAAGAAAAGTTTTTATAAATCAAACCTATCGGATTTATAAAGAAAGTAAATCATTCTCTGATCCTCATCTAATAACCAATCGTATTTTCGAAAAAAGTGATACTAAGTGCAGGCTGTATATAATCTTTGGTGCCGACCCAAAACAGGCCTTTTGACCCCGGGAAAAAAAGGTTGGTATTTACATAAGAAGGAAAGGGAGACAAGTTTTTGCTAGAGAACTTACGGAGAATTGTCCTCGATGGCCTGAAACCCCATGAACCACATATCGTAAAAATGGCTCAAGAAGTTGCAGGGAAAAATGGGTAGAAGGGGTGAACATCACACTTTATGAAATTGACCACCATGTTGAAAACGCGAAAGTGAAAGTGGAAGGAAATGGTTTAGCATATCAAGAATTGAAAGATCTCATCGAAAAGAACGGGGCAGCCATCCATTCCATCGATGAAGTAGCAGCTGGACACAGCCTTATTGAAGATGTTGTCACATACCAGGATTGACAACGAGCAGACAGCATCCATCACCCTCATGGATAAACATTTTCCAGCAGCGCTTCTTTCCAATTTTTCAACAACGAGCCGCAGTCAAAGAGATTCCCCTTTCTAAACACCCTGCTGTATACGAACCCCGTTGAAGGAATGGGGATTTGTTTAGAGCAGGGATTATTTGCAGTAAAGAAGGAACCTGCACTCACCTCGTCTCCAAGACATCCTAATCCCCCCGATCGCCCAGCTCACAGAAACATTGTCATATATACTTAGAATACATACTGAATTCGGATACATTCTTAGTTCTTCTCCTATATAATAGGGTATTAGGATTTAACCTGTTCAAAAGGACAACAACAGCTTGAATAGCAGATAAAACATTCCATGTAAGCCACCTAAGAGTTACATATTCAAGTTAGGATTTTTATATCCTTCGTAACGCCATTATCCCTGGGAAGTGCATTTTATGCCTCAAAAAGACTTTACACCTGAACAAAGGGAAGTCATCCTTGTCCCCCATCAACCAGAATGGTCCAACCTTGCTAAACAGGAAGCAGAACAAATCAAAGAAGCCCTGTCCATTAAGGTCATCGCCATTCATCATATCGGAAGTACAGCCATTCCCAGTATCAAAGCGAAACCTATCCTGGATTTCGTTCTCGTCGTACCTGACTTGGAATCATTAGATAAAAACTCCCATGAGATGGAATCCTTGGGTTACACAGCAAAGGGCGAACGAGGGATCCCTGGAAGACGTTTTTTTTCCAAGGACACCAATGGGGTCCGAAGTCATCATGTGCATGCCTTCCAGGAAGACAATTCTGAAATCAGTCGGCATATAGTCTTCCGGGATTATCTGGCAGCCCACCCACAGGAAGCCAAAAAATACGAACTACTAAAAGAGGAACTGGCAGCTCGTTTTCCAAGCAGGAGTGGAGATTACACAGAAGGAAAATCTGGTTACATTCAGGAGACAGTCGTCAAAGCCCGCCAATGGAAAAAAGAACGGTAGAAGCCAAAAAAATGGTAGCTGCCTATCCTTAGAGAGCGAACCCCAAGCAAAATCATCTTTCCCCTCTCTGATTAGAATCCACACATCCGAATCAATGGACCTGCCTGCAAGCTTTACCACTCGGATCCGAGCGACATTTGGACAAGAGGGTCAAAAATGGATTGACCAACTCCCTGACCACCTGGGCTATTTCCAGGGAACATGGTCTCTCACCTTCAGCGGCCCTCCCCTCCCCCCTTCTTATCACATCCTCATACCCTGCCAGACCCCCCAAGGCCAGGATGCCATCCTCAAACTTGGCGTCCCCAACCGTGAGTTATGCACTGAGATTGAAGCCCTCCGCCTCTATAATGGAAAGGGTGCTGTTCAACTTCTCACTGCTGACAAAAAAAGAGGGGGGCTGCTGTTAGAAGCCATTAAACCCGGAACAGCGCTGATTCGGATTAATGAAAACCAACACGCCGCCCAGGCTGCGGCAGATCTATGTGAGAAAATCTGGCAAACTCCCCCACTCGATCATCCATTCCCTACCGTAGAAGAATGGGGGAAAGGATTTCACCGGCTGCGGAAGTCGTTTCAAGGAAGCACAGGACCTTTTCCAGTTAGGTTAGTCGATAAAGCAGAAAAGACCTTCGATGATTTGCTATCCTCCATGGGAGAACCTGTTCTCCTCCACGGGGATTTACATCACCGCAACATCCTGCAAGCCCAACGGGAACCCTGGTTGGTCATTGATCCTAAAGGCGTGGTGGGAGAACCTGCATATGAAATAGGAGCTTTCCTCCGTAATCCCATTCCCCGTATTTTTCAAACAACTGACTTCCAGGCTTTAACCACACAGCGCCTGGAAATCTTCTCAGAAAGACTTTCCCTTGATCCTTTCCGGATGCTTGAATGGGGGTTTGCACAAACCGTTTTATCTGCCTGGTGGAGTTATGAAGAGCAAAATCCCAACTGGAAACGGTGGATATCCCTGGCTGAGCTCTTTTCAGAAATGGTCCCTTAACTCAGGTAATAATTCCAAGACACAACGAATTAGGATATCTTTGGATATCCACCCGCCTGAAATGGAACCGTCCGCCTACTCCACGGTGACTGATTTCGCCAAATTACGGGGTTGGTCCACATCCAACCCACGCAGAGCTGCGATGTGATACGCTAGAAGCTGCAGAGGGATCACCGTGGTCACCGGGCTCAGCCTCCAGGGAGTCTCCGGGACCCAGAGCACATGATCCGCAACCGGAGGGATCTGCTCATCCCCATCCGTGGCCACAGCGATCACCCGGCCGCCCCGGGCCTTGGCTTGTTCGATCTGGCTGAACATCTTCTCATACCAGGGATCTTTGGGAGCAATAGCCACCACTGGCAAATCTCCCTCAATCAATGCGATCGGGCCGTGCTTCATTTCCCCTGCCGGATACCCCTCGGCATGGATATAGGAGATTTCTTTCAGTTTCAACGCCCCCTCGTAGGCGGTGGGCATGTTGATGCCCCGACCCAAATAAAGCGCGTTCTCAGCTTCCATCAATTGTTCCGCGACAGCCTCTACATCTTGCTCACGATCCAGGCACTTCCCTGCTAAATCGGGGACCAAACGCAGATCAGCGACCAACTTTTTCCGTTCTTCCTCGTTGATCGTCCCCCTTAACTCCCCCAAGAGAATGGCCAACATATACACATCCACAAGGGGTGCGGTGTAGGCTTTCGTGGAGGCTACACCTATCTCCGGACCTACCTGCATGGAAATATATCCATCTGCAGTGCGCATGGCTTGGGATCCAATGACGTTGACGATGGACCACAGCGTGGCCCCCTTTTGACGACCTTCCTCCATAGCAGCCAACGTGTCCGCTGTCTCCCCGGACTGGCTGATGACCAGAACAACCGTGTTCTCATCGACAATGGGGTCCCGGTACCGGAATTCAGAACCGATCTCGACCTCCACCGGAATGCGGGCAATCCGCTCGATGAGAACCTTCCCCACCATGCCCGCGTACGCCGCTGTCCCGCAAGCGGTAATGTACATCCGTTCAATCCCCTTCGCCTCTTCTTCGGAGATCTCTAATGTCGGGATCCGGACGAGACCTTGATCAAAATCCACCCGGCCGCCAATCGTGTCCGTCAGGGACCGGACCTGCTCGTGGATTTCCTTGTGCATGAAATGACGGTATTCCCCTTTTTCCGCTGAAACCGGATCCCAGGGTACATTCTGGACCTCGTAAGAAACAGTCTCGCCATCCAGTGATGAGATCTGAAGATTGGATCGCTGAATGACCGCCATTTGCCGGGATTCCAAAAACACCATTTCCCGGGTGTGCTCCAGAATAGCGGGAAGATCCGAGGCGATGTACATTTCATCCTTCCCCAGGCCGATCACCACACCACCCGCGTTCCCAATCCGGGCAGCGATGATTTTATCAGGCTCATTCTTAGAGAGGACAACGACGCCGTGTGCGCCCTCCAACTGGCGCAGTGCCATTCGCACCGCTTTATCAAGGGAATGACCGGCAGCGAGATAGCGCTCAATCAAGTGGATAATGACTTCGGTATCCGTTTCTGACTTGAAAACAGCCCCTTCTGATCTCAACTCCTCCCGCAGCGCCAGATAATTCTCCACGATCCCATTATGGACAATCACAACATCTCCTGTCATCCCCAGGTGAGGGTGAGCATTGCGCATGTTCGGTTCGCCGTGGGTCGCCCAGCGTGTGTGGCCGATCCCAACTTGACCCTGGATGGGATTTTCGCGCACCAAATTTTCTAAATGGTCGATCTTTCCTGCATCGCGCCGCACCTGAATCTCCCCATTATCAAGGACAGCGATACCGGCAGAGTCATATCCCCGATATTCAAGTCGTTTCAAACCTTCCATGACGACAGGGGTCGCATTTTTCGATCCAATATAGCCAACGATTCCACACATATGATAAACCCTCTCAACTCAAGGATACTGCCCCACAGACATACCGGACAACGAATGTATCACCTCTTTGTAGAGGATGTGTTGTCCATCACACTCTCATGGGGGACTCATACAGAACCAAATCTCGTCACCAAAGTGCTTTTGTGGAATTGGTTTCCCAACCCTTTTGTGCACTCATTTCATCGTGGAGGGAAAAGGCGGGGTGTGACTACCCCGGAGGGCTTCCGCTGATCCATCGATTTTCCTGGCCTTTATCCTCCCCCAGCCAGTTAACCTCCCCTTCCGGGAGGAACCCTCATCCTCGTCACCCTGACTCACAGGGCCTTGCGCTATTTTCCCTCAAATCAGGATTTCCTGCTCACCTCCTCTCAATCTCTCTCTCTGACATTCTACCTTTCTGACAAACTCGGTTTTCTTCAAGGACCTTATCTTACTAAAGGATGATCTGGATGGCAAGCCTACTCGCCTTCTTCAATACTCACTGCCCGGATCGTATCCCCTTCTTGAATCTTATCCACAACTTCCTGGCCCGCCACCACCTTACCAAACACAGTGTGTTTCCCATCCAGGTGGGGCTGGGGAGAATGGGTGATGAAGAATTGAGATCCGTTTGTATCCGGCCCCGCGTTGGCCATGGATATCACACCCTTCTCATGTTTGAGGGGATTTCCATCCAGCTCATCTTCGAATTGATACCCGGGGCCTCCCCGTCCTGTCCCTGTGGGGTCACCGCCCTGGATCATAAAATTCTCAATCACACGGTGGAATGTGATGCCGTCATAAAATCCGTTCTCAGCTAGAAAAACAAAGTTATTCACCGTTTTTGGCGCATGTTGGGGATAAAGTTTGAGATGAATCTCCCCTTTTTCGGTTTGCATGTTTGCGTGGTATGTTTTTTGATCATCAATCCTCATCTCTGGGGGATGGCTCCATTGTTTCGGCATCATTTTCCTCTCTTTACAGACGAAAGCTCTCCAATGCCCTGCCATTATAACATTGACCTGATCCATTCTCCGGTAAATAATCAAACAGCTGGCACCAAATTTTCCTCAAAAAACTTTAACAGACGGGTAAGAATCAAAAACCCTCCTTGGGGACAATTATCCCAAGGAGGGAATAATCAAACCAAACCTGAGTGATTACCCCTCAGGCTGATCAACCGGAGGAGTTCCCCATATCCCTACCGGCGGCCTCTCCTCGCGGGGTTCGCCGGCGATGACCAGTCGTGCAATCAGCTTTCCATCATCCCCTTCCCTCGCCGCTACACCTGCTTTCCAGCCCACCCGCAAATCACCAAAACCCTGCGCCTGACCCCTGTACCGAGTGGATTCGTCCACAAAGAAGGTCAGCACACTGCCATCCTTCTTCTCCAACCGGAACTTACCTAAACCCGCATCCAGGGCTGTGATCTCACCCCGCGCCTTGATGAAGTCCCTTGGTTCCCCGGCGATCACAACCGCGGCGATCCACCCCCCATCTTCCCCTTCCTTGGCTCCCACGCCCGCGGCCCAACCGACCTGCATATCAGACAGGTCCTCAAGCTGCCCCCTGTAGCGGGTATTTTCATCCACGAAGAAAGTGACTATCTCGCCTTCTCTGGTCTCAATGCGGAACTTCCCGGCCTGGCTGTCCACGGCTGTCACTTTTCCCCGCATCTTGTTCAACTCCGGGCGTTCACCGGCGATCACAAGCGTGGCAACCGCTTTTCCTTCCTCAGTTTCCCTGGCTGCTACAGCTGCCTTCCAACCCACCTGCATATCAGACAGGTCCTCTAGTTGGCCGCCATAGCGGGTCTTTTCATCCACAAAGAAGGTCAGCACCTTTCCATCCGGCTCTTGAATGCGGAACTTTCCCGCACCCGGATCCACCGCCTCCACCTCACCACGGGTCCTGATGGCAAAGTTTCCACCTGGTTCAAAGTCAGCGGGAAGGATCGCCACCACTTTAGCCACATGTCCCTCACCGCGGGAAGCGACTGCCACTTTTACGCCCGTCTGGATATCAGCGAAGGACCCATTCCGGTACCGTGTACTCTCATTGACCCGGAAGGAAATCTTTTCCCCTTGTTGCGACATCACCTGGAACCCTTCTTCATCCACGGAAATTACCTCTCCATAAAGGAAGCGAGGGTTCTTTCTCGCCCCTTCGCTGTCAGGGGCTGCTGCCAGAGCAAGTCCGCTCACCGAGCCAACTGCCAGCAACGCTATGAGCGCAGATAAGATGATTTTCTTTAGCATGGGTATTACCTCCAAAAACTAATGGTTGTTAACACTACACACACAGGATACCCAGGCTGTGTAAAAATAGAAAAAGGGAGATGTAAAATCGCTGTAAAATGTCAACCGGGGAAATGGAGGAACGGTAGGTCTATCAGATGAAATTCAGAATGGATGCTTTCGAAGGCTTGAGATGAGAGTACGGTGGATTATGAGCTTATGGGGCATCCATCAGGTTTCTTGCCCTTTTTGGTCAGGGAAGATAACTTCCTCTTTGCCTGTTAACTTATTGTGAATGCGGTCAACCACAATATCCAAATGGCTCGATTTATGCACAAAATCAAGGCCATCGGAACGAATCGTTAACACCGGGCATAAATCAAACGTCTTCATCCAATCCTGATAATACGAGTCCAGCAGGGCAAGGTATTCCAGGGTAATTCCGGATTCCATTCTTCTCCCCCGTTCTTTTATGCGCTCCATCAGCACTTCAGGTGCAGCGGTGAGATAAATCAACAGATCCGGCTCAGGCAGATTGGAAACCACCATCTGAAACACACGCCGGTACGCCATGTAATCCCGCTCTGATAAACTGCCCTGATGATACAACGCCCGGGCGAATATCTTGGCGTCCTCGTAGATGCTGCGATCCGCAATAGCGGAACGCTCATCCTCAACCAACTCCAGATGCTGCTCCGCCCGGTGACCCAAGAAAAAGACTTGCAGATGAAATGACCAGGCATCCATATCCTGGTAAAAATCACTCAGGTAAGGATTGTCGATCACGGACTCAAAGGCCGTCCTCCACCCCAATCGGTCCCCCAGACGTTCGGTCAGGGATGTCTTCCCGGTCCCAATATTCCCTGCCACAAGCACAAGTTTCCCGGCCATGTTATTCTCCTTCTCGCACGAATCAGGTTAGCAAAAAATATTTTACTATACCCAGGGCTTAAACAGATTTGACATGAGTCCATTTTGCCCGTACCATTCATATACAGGAAACCTTTCCGGGATTGAAAAGGAGGCTGCTGTGGTCAAAAACACATCCGTTCAGATTACCTTGATTCTCTTCATAATGTCCATCCTCGGTCTTTCCGCTGGATGCCAACAGATATCTCCTGAGGCCACAACAGACCTGTCTGCCTCCACCTCCACCCCCTCACAAACCCTGAAGGACGGCTTCACAAATGCCAGAGAAAATATGGTTAAACTACAAATCCAGGCCAGAGGCATCCAGGACGCGGCTGTGCTGGAGGCCATGCGCAAAGTGCCCCGCCACGCATTTGTCCCGGACAAACACTTAGATCAGGCTTATGCAGACCATCCTCTTCCCATTGGATTCGGTCAGACTATCTCCCAACCTTATATTGTGGCTCTGATGACAGAAGCACTGGAAGTTCAACCCGGAGATCGAGTCTTAGAAGTGGGCACAGGAAGCGGATACCAGGCAGCTGTGCTGGCAGAAATGCAGGCTGAGGTCTACACCGTGGAGATCATCCCGGAATTAGCAGACCAAGCCCGGGAACAATTGAAACAGGTGGGTTACACGGACGTCGAGGTGAAAAATGGGGATGGATATTATGGCTGGGAAGAGAACGCGCCTTACGAGAAAATAATCGTCACCGCTGCGCCCGATCACCTCCCCCAGCCTCTCATCCAGCAGTTGAAAGAGGGAGGGCGTTTGGTGATTCCCATTGGTCCCATTGGCGCTGTGCAAACCCTTTGGTTGTATGAGAAAATCGATGGGGAAATCCAAACCAAAAACCTGGGAGATGTCCGTTTCGTTCCCCTCACGGGAGAACACTAATCCGGGAGGAACCAGAAGGTGATCCCCGCCAGCAGGTACGCTCCCATCCCAGCCAAAAACACCACCCCGTACCCAAAACGCAGCGCCAGGAGAGAGGCGATCACGGAAGCCACCACAGAGGTGAAACCGTTCACTGCCCAGGCCCAGGGGGCGATCTCGGGGAGTCGAGCCTTTATCCATGTCAAACCCGTTGGAAAAGGAATCCCCATTAGAAATCCAATGGGAGCCAGCCCGAACACAGCTGCTGCTAATCTTCCCAACCAGGGCCAACCCAATATTACTTCCGGAAACAAAGAACTGAAGAGGGGGAAGCCAAGCGCACAAAGGATGATCAGCCCCCATCCCCAATATCCCAGACCCCAATCCCGCCTGGAAGCCATGCTGCCTAAACCGGAAAAGAATAAAATGGATCCCACAACCACAGCGAAGGAATAAATCGGGTAACCCAAAAAGAGAATCCAGCGTTGGATGAGAGGGATTTCGATCAACATAAATCCCAGGCCCAGAAGCCCGAAATAAAGCAGGATGGGTAGACCGCGCATATTCCCCAGAGCTTCTAAAAGGTGCTTTGAGAAAAAGAGCGGGAGAAGAATTAATATCGAACTCAAGATGAGCATCAAAGCAAGCAAGGCGAGCAGGATAAAATAGCCGCCTCCCCCGAACGGCTGCCAAGTCCGTCCCAGAGTTGAAACCACCTGCGGGGTTTGCTCCCAGGTGAAATAATGAAAGAAAAATGGCCGGTGGTCGCGGGGAGGAGAAATCTGAAACGGGTAGTCTGCCAAGTAAGAATCACGATCAGAGCTCTGCATCATGCCTTTCAGAACTTGGTAATACTGGGGTTCAGGGAGTTGGTTATAGCGGTTGAGTTCAGCACTCTTGATATCCGGAGCCCAAACCAGATCAAACCGGCGGCTCTCGGTAAATGAGCGCACCTCCTGCAACTCAGCGGCATGCCAACCCTGAGGTTTTATTAAAATTGTCATCGTCTGCACACTTCGATAGGCGACGATCTTCTCAGCCATATTCTCAAACCCCGCCCTCTCCCCCGCTTCAAGCAAGGTAGCAGCCAGTCGAATGCTTTCGCTGGGTGGGTTTTGCAGCCAGCGGGTGATGACCAAATATCCTTCCGGTTGGACCGCCTGCAGGGCATCCCGAAAGCCCTCCATGGTCAATGTGTAATCTTCCGCCAGGCTGAATGCCCCGCTGCTGACAGGGCGGTAGGCGTCAGTAAGAGGATAGTAAATGAGATCGAACCTGCGACTTTCACGCTGGAGATACGTCCGGTCATTGCGGACTTCAATCTGGACCCGAGGGTGCTGGTAGACATCGTAATCCTGACCAGATGTTGCAGCAGCCTGCAAGATCAGCGGGTTTTCCACCACAGCGGTGACCTGCTTCGCTCCTCCCGCTAAAGCCTGCAGCACGCCCAACCCTCCACCCGGCTTGAGAACCAGGACATCCCCATGGGGGGACAGGGAAAAAGCCAGGCTTTCAGGCATCCATCCCGCAGCCTGAAAAGATTCGGGGGAAGTTTGGGTCAAGGGCTGCAGAGGGCCTGCATCAATAGACATACCCATTTGATCCGGCGGGTTTCCTTGAAATTGATAACTCAAGCCCGGCAGCCTATGCGTGCCTGCCTGAGAAAAGACATCCACCCGGGACACCGCGTTCCAAGCCCCAAATTGGGACTCGGAGTCCGGGTAACGGCGGGCCTGCGCCAGTCCTTTATAAGGGGAAACTCGCAATCCCAGAGGAGAAAACCCCAGAGAATTCGTGATGGATAAACCCAGGAAGAGAAGCAGCGCCAAACTCATAAATACGCTGACCAGGTTACTGAGAAATCGATCCTCTTCCTGCTGGTCTCTGTTTACTAAGTATGCACCCAATCCACATAAAAAACTAAACAGGACTGCTCCGGGCACTCCTGACAACTCCAGAGCCAGGGGAGTAAGTAATGCTCCCAGGGCAGACCCGATGAGATTGGCTGCGTAGATGAAATGGTGATCCTCGCTCTTAACAGAGAGGACAATCCCCACCCCCAACCCGCTGATCAGAAAAGGCAGGGAGAGTACGAAATAATACAGGCCAAAATACAGGATCTGGACCCTCTCCCAGGCTATACTGTAGGAGTCAAAGGGAATCCAGTTCACACCCCCATATGCCAGACCCACACTCAAGGAAAACCCCAATCCAGTCCACATCAGAAAACGGGAAACATCCACATCCTTTAAGGACGGAAAAACTGATATGATTGTCCCGCTGGCTCCCAAACCCAATAACGCCAAACTGACGACCAAAAAAGCAAAATGATAAAACTGAGCCACCCCTAAAAAACGGGTCAGCGTGGTTTCAAAAATTAACGTTGCTGAAGCGAGAAACCCAACCCCAATGGCTTTTTTGTTGATCATCAGAAACACGCTCCCTGAAAGAAATCCCGCACAGGTGCAAAATGAACACCTGTTTCCTACTCTCCGTGAAGCATTACATCCATTATAATCAACACCTTAAATGAAAATCCTGCGAGATTCCTCTCGCAGGACAGAGAACTCTGATAGTCTGAGGGGGCTATTTTTTCTCTTGACCAAGCAAATCGGCCAAAGACTCCTCGTCCCCGTTAGCGCCAAAAGCTTTCTTCAATGCCGCCTCTATTGCAGTGGGCGTAGGTTCATTCCGCTTTTCTTCCTCATCGTCTCTCTGGTAGCTTTCTTGGGGCGGTTTTTCCAGGGCTTTCATGCTCAATTTAATCTGCTTTTTACGGCGGTTCACCTTGAGCACTTTCACCTCAATTTCATCTCCCTTCTGCACCAGATCCGTGGGTTTTTCCACATAACCATGGGCCATTTCACTGATGTGAACCAGGCCGGGGCGTTCCGCGCCCAGGTCGACGAAGACACCATACTTTTCAATCCGGGTCACTTTTCCCGTCATCTCTGTGCCTTCTTTGATCTCTCTCCATTCAAGATCCAGGGGTTCAACCATCGTCAGTTCAATTTTCTTTTTTTCCGGATGAACTTTCTGAACCCAGACATCCACTTCCTGTCCCTTTTTCAAGACATCCGAGACCCGGGTCACCGAACCTTTCTTCAATTTTGAAATATGGATCACTCCAGGAACCCCCACGCCGAGATCGACAATCGCACCCGCCAACGAGGTTTTCATCACTTTGCCTGTGACTTTCATTTTTTCTTCAAGGTCCTCAAGAGACTGCGGACCTACGTTTTTATCTTTCGCCATAGCACACCTTCCACAATACAATTCGTATACCAACAAGCCTAAATTATACCGCCCAGCTAATTAATTGTCAAAGCAAGGAAGTTACCTCAGCGCCCCTCTTGATAAATCAAACCCTGCAGCAGCTCCACCAATCTTTCGAACCAGCCCTTCTCTTTCAGGTTAAAGTTCAACCACAGGGTGCTTTCCCCGATGCGTGCCTCAGGACCCACCTCCCAGGGTTGGGGTAAGGGATGGCCCTCTGGATACTGCAGGGTGACTTGGTCGTTCTGGATCGATACCGCTTCCAGCCCCACCTCCCCAGCGAGAAGTTTAATCTGTAACTGTTGGAACATATTCTCCACGGTTTCAGGAATCGGCCCGAAGCGGTCCCGGAATTCCTGCCGCATCGCGTTAATCTCATCAACATCCTCAAGCTCTGCCATGCGGCGATACAAACTCAACCGCACCGAGCGGTCTCGGATATAACCACTGGGGATCCCTGTTGGGAGGGGTAGGTCTATTTTTACAAGGGGGCGGAAGGGCTGGAAATCACCAACTTTGTCTTCAACCCATTCGCCTTCTTCCTCCTGCAAACGGCGCACAGCATCTGCCAGCAAGCGGGTGTAAAGATGGAAGCCAACTGCGGCAATATGACCATGCTGCCTCGTCCCTAAAAGGTCCCCCGCCCCGCGGATTTCTAAATCCCGCATGGCGATCGAATAGCCGGTCCCAAGCTGTGAATGTTCAGCAATGGTTTCCAAACGCAGCTGTCCTTCGGGGGTAGGTGACTTCTGGCGCTGCTTAAAAAAATACGCGTAGGCCCGCTGGGCTCCCCGGCCCACTCGCCCCCGCAGTTGATAGAGCTGGGCCAGGCCAAACATATCCGCTCGATCCACGATTAAGGTGTTCGCGTTTGGGATATCCAACCCGGACTCGATGATCGAGGTGGACAATAAAACGTCCACTCGACCGTTTGTAAACTCCCGCATCCGTTCCGCGAGGTCAGCCTCCGGCATCTGCCCATGCGCGATGGTGATCCTCGCTTCAGGAACTAATCCCTTGAGGTGGCTTTCCATGGCTGAAATCGTTTTCACCCGGTTGTGAACAAAGAAAACCTGCCCTCCCCGTTCCAATTCCCGCCAGATCGCTTTCTGAACCAGATCGGGGTCATAACCGCTGACATGCGTGACTACGGGTAAACGCTCTTCGGGAGGGGTGTCAATCCGTGATATATCCCGCACACCGCTGAGGGCCATATACATGGTCCGCGGGATCGGTGTGGCAGTCAGCGTCAAGACGTCGATATGCGCCCTCATCTTCTTGATCTTCTCTTTATGCGCTACGCCAAACCGCTGTTCCTCATCTACTACCAGAAGCCCCAAATCGTGAAAAACGACATCGGATGATAACAAACGATGGGTGCCAATCACAATGTCCACGCTGCCCCGGGCCAAATTCTGCAGGATCAGGCCCTGCTCCTTGCGGGTGCGGAAGCGGGACAGCATGCGAATCTCAACCGGAAAGGCGGACATCCGCTCCAGGAAAGTATCATAATGCTGTTGAGCGAGGACGGTCGTCGGTACCAGAAACGCGACCTGTTTGCCATCCATGACCGCTTTAAATGCCGCTCGGAGGGCGATCTCCGTCTTCCCGTAACCGACATCCCCACAAATCAAGCGGTCCATAGGCTTGGGCTTTTCCATATCGTGCTTGACCGCTTCCAGGACCCGGAGTTGATCTTCCGTCTCCACATAGGGGAAACTGGCTTCCAACTCCCGCTGCCAGGGTGTATCGGGGCTGAAAGCATGGCCCTCCACCACCTCACGGCGGGCGTAGAGCTCCAGGAGATCACCGGCGATTTTTTCAACTTCTTCCCGAACCTGAGACTTCACCTGACTCCAACGGACGCTCCCTAATCTCGTAATCCGCGGTTCGCTGGGGTCCGGACCCACATATCGACTGAGCCGATCAGCCTGGGTTGCTGGAACGTAGAGTTTATCCCCTTCAGCATACTCAACGGCCAGATACTCCCCTTTCACACCCCCTAAAGTCCTGTGCACCAGGCCAACGAATTTGCCAATCCCATGGTCAAAATGGACCACCCATTCCCCCACGTCAAGATCGCTGAAATCGACCTCCGGTGGGTGGGCCTGCTGGAATGGTCGCCGGCGAGGTTGCACGCGCTCCCAACCAAAGATCTCACCATCCGAAAAGAGATACACATCAGGACCTTTTTCCGCCCTCATTTTCCAGCCATCGTCCAGATTCCCCTTCACGAAGATGGGTGAGGGAAGGGTGGGAACGCGCTCCTGCCAGATATTTTCCAGACGGGGGACTTGCCGGGAAACGATGATCGCCTTTGCTCCCCCCNTTTGAAGCTGACTGACATGGGCGATAAACGGTTTCAATTCTCCCCCAAAACGGCGGTTGGGCTGGAACATGCCGGAAAGGGAATCCGGATCCAGACCAGAAACCGGACCCAGGATCAGGGGAGATCGATCCCTCAAGCGAGCGCTGAAGTCCTCCCAGGGCAAGTAAGGAAAAGGGTAATCCTCAGGTAGAGATTCATCTTTAATGTATCGCGACCGTAAGGAGGAAGCTTGCTCTTCTATGTCTAACGCTGCTCCACGCAGCATGTCCCAATCGTCCACGATGATCAGCGTGGAAGGAGGAAGGTAACTTAAGAAAGTAGATCGTTCCGGGTGAAATAAGGGAATATGAAATTCCGAAGTATCACCTTCATCCCAATCCTCCCCTCCGGGGAGAAGGTACTCCCTGGCCGGGGTGATTTTCACATCCTCAACGATCTCAATGGTCCGCTGGGTATCGGGATCAAATTTACGGAGCATGTCGATCTCATCCCCGAAAAATTCAATCCGGGTTGGAAACGAGTCCCCGTGGGGCCAGACATCTAGAATACCGCCGCGGCGGGCAAATTGACCGGGAGCGATGACGATGGAAGCCCCTTCATAACCCTTTCTAACCCAAGAGCGAACCAGTTCGGTCAGAGAGATTTTTTGACCCGTTCGGAGCAGTCGTGTGAAGGTCAGGAAACTCCTCCGCGGCAGGGTCCTGGTCATCGCAGCTCGAGCCGGTGCCACGATCACCGGTTTCATTTCACCTTTAACCCCAGGGATCATAGAGGCTGCCAGTGTACTGAGCACTCTGATCCGGTTTTGACGGGTTTTCCTGCTCCAGGAGACTTTCTCATAAAAGAGGGGATCCGGTTCGGGCAAAAAGAAAGGTTCCTCCTCCGGCGCCCAGAACGAAAACTCGTCCCGGAGCACAAAAGCCCGACTCGTTCGACCCGTCAAAATCAAGACAGGGACATGTATTTGATCACGGATAGCTGCGGAAACAGGCATCCGTACAGCCTGGGGCAATCCGACATGTTCGGAGGGGACCTCTTCCTGCCGGATCGACTTGATAAGCTCCAGGAAGGCGGGCTGTTCTTGCAGCCTTCGTTTCACATAATCTTGCATGATTGTCACTAGGTAGAGGTTCGATTATACCGGGTCATCGCCTGATGAATGCCCTCGGCGATGAATGTCAATACAGCTTGAACGGCATCCCCCAAGATAAAAGGGAGTACATCCCGCTCATCTGAAGAGAAATTTTTTAGGACATAGGAGGAAACTGTCATCCTTCCGGGAGGTCGGCCAACGCCCACCCTTAACCGCGCGAATTCTTCCGTGCCCAGATTTTCAATCACCGACTTCACCCCTTTTTGCCCCCCTGCGCTCCCGTTGGGACGCAGGCGCAGGCTGTCCAACGGCAAATCTACATCATCNTAAACGACCAGCAGCCTCTCAAGGGGGACTTTATAAAAACGGAGCAGCGATCTGACAGCACGCCCGGACTGATTCATATAGGTCTGGGGTTTAGCCAGGATCACTCTCTGGCCTTTGTACCGGGCCCGGGTGAAAAGAGCTTCCATTTTCATCTTCGAAAACGAAACGCCCAACTCCTTCGCCAGGCGGTCGAGCACCATAAAGCCCACATTGTGGCGGTTGTGTTGATATTCCGGGCCGGGATTTCCCAGCCCCACAATCAGGTACGGGCGATTTTTCTCAGACATGATCACATCCATTCATTTTCCCAGGGACCTTTAACGCCGCCATTTCTTAACCACATGGTACACGCCAAGGGCCAAAAAGAGCCCCCCCGCGGCCGCCAGCCCTTTTTCTAAAGCGTTTATGATTTCCCCACGTTGCAAGGTGACTGCGTTCGGGGGAAAAGGGGTCGGGGTAGGAACAGGGGTTCGTTCAGGGGTTTCCAGTGTCGCCTGGGTCGGGCTTGTCGTCCCCAGTGGCCGGGGTGTTGTAGTTTCAATAGGAGAGTAATTCCTGATCCGCAGATTTGAGACCGTCGCTCCCACCTCCTGCCCCCCTCTATAAACCGCGATGACCCGCAGGTCGTAATTCCCGTCCGACACTGTCGTTGTATCCCATTCCAGGCGGAACTCTTGTTGAGAACTTCCCTCGTCCTCAAAATCTACCTCTAAAATATAAAACCATGTGCTGGAAGTTTCTGAGGCATACCGGAACATCAACCGCGCCGAGGACAAGGAATCTCCCCGAATTCGGCCTTCGACAATCATCACGCCCTGCAGCGCTTCACCTGCCCGGGGTTTGCTTATCACCACCTCAGGAGAGATGGTGGGGGCCTGAGCGACGTCAGAGGCCATCCCCGGAAAAGCGAAGCTCAAAACTAAAAAAATACCCAAAAAAGCAGATAATGAAAGGCGCATAGCGGCTTCCTAGTGTAACATGAGGTGCAGAGGTGGTCAACGAAAAGCCCCTATACAGCACCCATAGCTTCCCGTTTGATCGTTATGCAAGCCTCAAATCTCTATCACTATACCATGTTATAATGCAGCAAGATATCCATGGCAGACACTCTCTCGCAACAACACCCCATCCATCGCAAGCGACACCTGCTCCATGATCCCAGCCTCTGCTGAACCAGCGACGGCATCAAGAAATGTCTCCCTCGAGATGTCATATCCAGAGAAGAAGGGGATGACCTCATCTTTGTCATTCTTTTCCTCACCCACCAAGTTATGGTAAACTCTAACCATAACCGGCTTTGACGAAGGAGATGGGTTTATGGCCAAATCAAGAGCGGATGAAATGGTTAAGCGTTTGCGGGAAATGCAAGCAGCGACACCAGAGATTGAAGCCTCCGCTGTGGTCTCAGTAGATGGTCTTACTATCGCTTCTGCTTTGCCCGCAGATGTCGAGGAAGACAGGGTTTCTGCTATGTCCGCAGCCATGCTCAGTTTAGGAGAACGAATAGCCTCCGAACTCAAACGAGGCACACTGGATCAAGTGTATATCCGTGGGGACAATGGTTACGTAATCCTCTCCTCCATCGGCGAAGACGCTGTCTTGACCGCGCTGGCCCGAGAGGAAGCTAAGCTGGGATTGATATTCTTAGAAATGCGTCGAGCAGCCGAAGACCTCAGTGAATATATCGGATGAATAAGCATCAGCACAGAGTAATTGAACTTTATCGGGGAGGATGGGAACCTTTCATCCTCCCCTCTCTTTTTACCAGCGGTTAAAGCGGTACGGGTGGATTGCAAGCCTCATCCTTAAGCACACAACGAGTGAGGAGTATGATGAAGACGAAATACATCTTTCTTACCGGCGGTGTTCTCAGTTCTGTAGGGAAAGGCGTGACAGCAGCCGCCCTGGGGCGCCTGCTGAAAGAACGTGGTTTTAAAATAGCGATCCAGAAACTGGACCCCTATATTAACGTCGACCCCGGGACGATGAGTCCGTACCAGCATGGCGAAGTGTTCGTGTTGGACGACGGCGCGGAAACGGATCTGGATTTGGGGCATTATGAACGCTTTATCGACAACAGCCTGAACCAGGTATGCAATGTGACCACCGGACAGGTGTATGAAGAAGTGATCACCAAAGAACGGCGGGGGGATTATTTGGGAGGCACGATTCAGGTCATTCCCCATATCACCAACGAAATCAAAAGGAGAATCGGCCTGGTCGCCAAGACCACCGGGGCAGAAATCGTCCTTGTCGAAGTCGGAGGGACGGTGGGAGACATCGAATCCCTTCCATTTTTAGAATCCCTCCGCCAGATGCGCAGCGATGTGGGAAGAAAAAACAGTTTCTACATCCACGTCACCTGGCTTCCCCACATCGGCGCCACCGGGGAATTGAAAACGAAACCGACCCAACACTCCGTCCGCGAGCTGCGCTCCATCGGTATCGCTCCCGATATGATCATTGCCCGTTCGGACTACCCCGTAGACGAGGAGATCCAGGACAAAATCGCCCTCTTCTGTGATGTTGACAAACACGCCGTCGTGCCCATGGTGACGACCGACATCCTTTACCAGATCCCGCTTACGTTAGAAAAGGCCTCCGTGGGCGATTTCATCACCCAACGCATGGAATTGGAGATCCGCAAGAAACCGGTTTGGGATGAGTGGGAAAGCATGGTCCAGAATATGCGGCAGGAGAAACCCATCCTGAATGTAGCCATCGTAGGTAAATATGTTGAGCTCCATGACGCATATATGAGTGTAAAAGAAGCCCTCCACCACGCCGGGAACGCACATGGTGTCGATATCGAGATCGCCTGGGTCCATTCCGCAGACTTAGAAAAAGAAGGAAAACTTCAACAGCTAAAGGAAGTTCAGGGGATCATTGTCCCGGGCGGATTCGGGGAACGGGGCATTGAGGGAAAGATCGCCGCCATAACATATGCCCGTGAAAACCACATCCCATACCTGGGCCTCTGCCTGGGCATGCAGTTGATGGTAGTTGAATTCGCCCGGCACGTGCTTGACGATGAACAACCGAACTCAACAGAATTTGACCCTTCCACGCCACATCCTGTGATTGACCTTATGCCCGACCAGCGGGATATCACGGATATGGGGGGCACCATGCGTCTGGGTCTTTACCCATGCCAGCTTCAGAAAAACACCCGGGCAGCGGACGCCTACCAACAAGACCTCGTCAAGGAACGCCACAGACATCGATTCGAATTTAACAACGCCTACCGGGAGATCCTCAAAAACGAAGGTATGCTTTATTCCGGACTTTCCCCTGAGGGACGCCTGGTCGAGATCGCGGAACTGGAAAACCATCCATTCATGATCGGGACCCAATTTCACCCGGAATTCCTCTCTCGTCCTAATCGCCCCCATCCTCTGTTTAAGGCATTCATCGAGGCCATATTGGAAAAGGATGGTATGAAATGAAACAAGGGCGGAAAAAGCTATTCACGAACAACCGCTAACGATTTACAATGAACCCCAGCAACCTTAATCAAATGGGAGAAAAAATGAAGCCGAAGATACAATCAATTATTGGACGACAAATTTTAGATTCCCGCGGGAATCCCACGGTGGAAGTGGATGTCCACCTGGAAGATGGAAGGATGGGAAGGGCAGCTGTGCCCTCCGGAGCTTCCACAGGCATCCATGAAGCATTGGAATTGCGCGATGGAGACAAAGGACGCTACGGGGGGAAAAGCGTCACCCAGGCAGTCAAAAACGTCAACACAGAAATCAATCAAGCCCTACAGGGTTTCGACGTCACACAGCAAAAGCTCATCGATACGACGTTATTGGCTCTGGATGGGACGGAGAACAAGTCCAAATTGGGTGCCAACGCAATCCTGGGAACCAGCCTGGCCGCCGCAAAAGCTGCAGCCAGCGCCCTCCAGATCCCCCTCTACCAATATATCGGGGGTGTGTACGCGCANGTTTTACCTTCTCCGATGATGAACATCCTCAACGGAGGTGAGCATACCGGCTGGCAATCAACCGACGCCCAGGAATTCATGATCATGCCCTTAGGCGCAGCAACCTATTCCGAAGCGCTGCGCTGGGGCAGCGAGATCTACCACACGTTAAAAACGGTCCTCCAAGATCATGGTTACACCGCACTGGTCGGAGATGAAGGTGGATACGCACCTGCTTTGGCATCCAACGCGGAGGCGGTTGAGATCATCCTGGAAGCCATCGAAAAGGCCGGCTACAGGCCCGGGGAAGACATCAGCATCGCCCTGGATCCCGCAGCCTCGGAGTTTTACGAAGAAGAGACAGGTTTGTATAACCTGCGCACCGAGGGGAAAAAGTTAACCGGCGAGGAGATGGTTCAATTCTGGAAAAATTGGGTCGACCAATACCCCATTGTCTCCATTGAAGATGGACACGCCCAAGATGACTGGTCCGGCTGGAAGATGATGACCGCGGAACTGGGGGATGATATTCAAATTGTAGGGGATGATTTATTGGTCACAAACCCCCAGCGTGTCAAGCGCGGTATCAAAGAAAACGCCTGCAACTCATTGCTTGTGAAGGTCAACCAAATCGGGACGCTGACGGAAACCATTGAAGCTGTCCAAACCTGTCTCCGGGCCGGATGGACAGCGGTAGCCTCCCACCGTTCAGGGGAAACAGAGGACACGACTATCGCTGATTTGGCGGTCGCTTTGAACACCGGCCAGATAAAAACAGGCGCGCCCGCACGTTCTGACAGGGTGGCAAAATACAACCAGCTGCTGCGTATCGAACAAGAACTCGGAGACCAGGCCCATTATGCCGGTTGGTCCCCTTTTCAGAAATAACAACGGAGACAGTTAAAAAACAAAAGCCTTTAGGTTAGTGTACTCACCTAAAGGCTTTTTCTTTCGTTCTCCTTGCTTTTATTCAGCTTCCTCTGCCTCCTGGACTTCCTCGTCCTCGTCATCCTCATCCGATAACTTGATGGATTGGACCATATCCCCCACAGACAAATCTTTCCGTCGTTTTCCAGGTTCAGGTGTGCCGCAGTAAGGACATAGGCTCCAGGAGAGCTTCATCAATTCCCCGCAGTGGTGGCAGGTTTTCTTCAATTTGGTGTGACAGTTCGGACATACGCGCCACCTTTCATCAATCTGCCGCCCGCACCCCGGACATACGGGCTTCTCTTCCAGGGACTGCAGGAGAGCCTCCTCCTCCAGCATGTATTGGTACTCCTCTTCCATCGTTTGGGAAGGGCGCAGGATCAGATAAATCACCAGGCCAGGCAAGAAGAGCAAACCCACTACCAGGACAGCCAATATCCGGGTCAGTGGGTCTTTCGTTCGACCGCGGATATCCCGGTATGTCCAAATCAGCAGGCTCAACCATAAGGCGGCTAAGAATGCCCCTCCCCACGCGGTGAGGATTAACAAAAAATTACTGAAAGAGGATGGATCAAAATTCATAAGCAGACTCCAACAAGAATTATAGCATTATTCATCCATTTGCCAGCCCCGGATCATGATTCCTTCCACCCTTTTACCTGAAAGAGGGCTCCTCCCCGGAGGGTCTTGCATTCCTAGCCTCAATTCGGTATAAAAAAAGTGAGCAGGCCCAAAAGAGGAGGGAAAGTGAATGGCGTGGGTCACAAATCCCCCAGCTATCGGATCACCGATTTAGCTAAAGGTGAACGACCCCGGGAGCGCCTTGCCAAATTGGGAGCCCAGGTCCTGAGTTCAGCTGAGCTATTGGCCATACTCCTCCGGGTGGGTGTGGAAGGCGAAAATGCCATCCAGGTCGGGCAACGTTTGCTGCATGATTTCAATGGGCTTGCCGGGCTCCATTCAGCGTCCTATGACGAGATCTGCTCACAACACGGGATTGGACCAGCAAAAGCCGCTCAAATCAAAGCAGCGATTGATTTAGGGAGAAGGCTCTCGGCACAAAGCCCAGAACACAGGCCCACGATCCACAACCCGGATGATGCAGCTGACCTTATCCAATATGAAATGAGCGCCCTGGAACAGGAAGAGCTCCGCGTCATGCTCCTAAACACCCGCAATCATGTCCTCCAGATAAGGACCATCTATAAAGGATCATTGAATTCATCTCAGGTCAGGATCGGGGAGCTGTTCAAACCGGCCCTGCGGGGAAACGCGGCTGCGATCATCGTCGCTCATAATCACCCCAGCGGAGATCCCACACCCAGCCCGGATGACATCCGGATCACGAAAGCGATCATCGAAGCCGGCAGCTTACTGGATATCCAGGTCCTTGACCACATCATCATCGGTCGGGGCCGTTTTATCTCCTTGAAGCGACGAAATTTGGGGTTCCCAAAAGACTAGATCGTCCGTCTGACTTTAAATCCGTGAAATTCTCCCTGATCCTTCCCCCACTCCTCTTCCACTTCACGGACATCAGCTGAAGCAGGACCCCTTTTTACAGCGCGCAGTAATTCTTCCAGGCCTTCGGTTTTACCCTCCGCTACGATTTCCACTCTCCCATCGCGGAGGTTTCTCACCCATCCGCTGACCCCCAGTTCCCCGGCAGTGCGCATCGTGAAGTGACGAAACCCCACCCCCTGCACGCGTCCGTGAATGTAGACATGTAAACGTTGCCTTTCAGCGTTTTCCATCCTATCCTCCAACTTTCCTGCCTCGCCTCCCAAGGTACATCCGCAGGAGTATCACGCCGACAACGAGGATAACGATCACACCCAAAACGAGTAACACGGGAAGAAGCCAGGCTTGCAGCAGCTCTCGATAAGCGCCCCCAAACCTCTCCCTTTTCCAGGCTTTTTCCAGGGAGCGTAAATTTTGCCCCAAAGCGATTTCCACACCTCGGTCGCAACTCACCCCACGATCATAGGCCGAGATCAATGCCTGGACCCCGGTAATCCCAAATTCCCGTTTAATATAAGAAATCAGGGAAGACGATTCCGCATATGCCAGGACCACTGCGTCCTGATCTGCAGGAAAAGAATGACATAATTGAGAGATAGGGATGAGTTTATTCTCTTCATGCGCCTTCTCTAATACTTCATCATAGGCCGGATTAGGGAACAATTCCATCTCAGAAGCAATTCCCTCATTGACCCAATACGGAAGATACTGATACCCCGCGTCCATAAAGCGATATAACATGACATGTGTGATCTCGTGGGGGATCTGCCGCTGGATTTCCAGATTTCGATCTACTCCCGGAGGGATAGCAACCACAACAGATCCGTACCGAGGGTCCGCATGGCCTCCCACCCAGGAGACACCCGCTGCAGCCAGGGTGGATTGCAGTTCAGCCTTGGAGGAGTACACATAGATGTTAATCTTCTGATTATTTTTTGGCCTCTCCAAAAGCTCCAGGACATTCTCCCGACCAGCCTCCCGCAGCATCGGCAATTTTTTGCGCGAAGGTCACTTCCTCATCATACCAGTGGACGACAAATTTCCCATCGTCCAGCACCTGCCACTGATAGCGGTTATCAAGGTAAGGGAATGAAAATTCTTCACTCCGGGCCTCTTCTCCATTTTTGAGCTTGAACCGATAATAATAAGAGACAGTGGAAAAAACCCGCAAAGGGCGCTGAGCAAGATCGTAGATAAATTCAATTTCCCCCGTAGGAGAATAGGAAGTGATCCCCACAAAAGTTGGCGTACCGGGCACTTCAACGATCAATTCCACTGCCTGGATCTCACGTTCAGACTCGACCCTGGCCTGGAAAGTCATTTTTTCCCCGAAAAGATATTCTACATCATGAGATAGGACCTCGATGCCGTTATCAGCCTGGGCTGTCTGAACCGCGCCCAGGAGGAGCGCAACACCGAGCAAAATAAGCAAAACACGAAAACGCATTTTTTCTAGCTGGATCATATTCAATCAAGTGAGCCTTATCAATAAATTATCCAGGCCCCGGCAGCGTTTCCTCAATCCGCCCACTCCTGGTCATCAAAATCGAAATCTCCCTCACCCTCCACTGGCAGGTCAAACATCTGATAATTGACCGAGCCTTGCGTAAAGGCTAAATTATCCAGAGCTCGATCGATGAAAGTTTCCTCTTCCTCAGTGAGGGCTTCTGATTTACTGGCCTGGATGGCTTCCGCCACCCCCTCCCCCCCGATTTGAGATAAGGCCCAAATCGCTGCCTTTCTGACATGGGCGACATCATCCAGGAGCTCCAAGATATCCGGAACCGCTTCTTCAAGGATGAGTTCACCTGAAGCCCGGACAGCCTCAGCGCGTACTTTTGGCGAGGGGTGCAGTATTTTTGAGGAAACCCTTTCATCATACCGATGATCATAAGAACGGCCCATGGCAACCAACGCGCTCGCCTGCCATGCTTCATTTTTCCGCTGATACGCAAGAGAAATTTGTTCGTGCACCTCCACACGGGGAGAATAGCTGACAGATTCCAGGGCCTTTCTCTGCACCCGGGGTTCTCGATCCTCCCTCAAAACTCCCAGCAGCTTTTCTTCAATTTGGTGCTGCTTTTCGTCAGGAATTTTATCAATCTCCCCCCGGTACACATATTTACCAAGGACGGAGGCCGCCACGGCCCGCACATCCACGCTCTCATCTTCCTCCAGAAAATGGAGAAAGCTTTCAATGAGATCATCGGTGTTGAAAACCTCAAGGGCCCGGATGGCGTAAAAACGGACCTGGTCATCTTCATCGTGGATCGCGAAACGAAACAATCTTTCAAAGGAAAGCAGCGTGTCCGCCTCAGTCAACCTTTCAAGATCTTCCAGGAGAGACCTCCGCCTCCGCGTTTTGATGGAAGGCCAGATCTCTTGTAACCGTTCCCCTTCTTCGGGCGTCAAATCACTCAACCGATACAGGTAGCGGGGGTCTAAGATGTGCTCATCGTCAAGGAGCGCATCCAGCACCTCCTGAAAGGGGATATTATCTGGGGTTGAAAAATTACGTTTTTCACTCACGGCAGTTGAATGGGGGATGTAAAGTCTAAAATGTTAATGTAAATCAGCAGCAAGATCAAACTGATAAATCCCACAGCATTGACCACGTTTTTAACTTTTTGGGATACCCGCCGCCCCAAGATGATCTCAGGAAGGACTAGTAAAATCCGGCCTCCATCCAGGGCGGGTATGGGAAACAGATTCAAGATCCCCAGTGACACAGTGATCGCAGCCACGAAGAAAAGGACATTGACAAAGGAAGAGGTCCCAGGGACCAATTCCTGCTCCGTGGCCCCTTGATAAACATCATACATTCCCTTGTATCCCACTGGACGCCCCGCATCCCCGCCGAAACCATCACGGATCAATTGGGCAGGCAGCGACAGGACCGCAACGCTGTGCCTGGCAGTGCTCGCCGCCCCCCGGGGGAGCGCCTGGAGGATATTCACATCCCGCACTGGATTGGTCATCACGATCCCGATCGCCCCCTGCCCTTCCGGGGGATCCGCTCGGGGGACTAGGGAGACCGATTTGACTTCTTCCCCTCGTTGATACGCCAGTGAAACCTCTTCTCCAAGGTTGGCGTAAATTTCCTCCCGCAGGACACTTGAGCTGTTAACAGGGACCTGATTGACTTCTCGGATCACATCATCAGCCTGAAGTCCCGCTTGCTGGGCAGGGGAATCAGGAGCAACCTCAAGGATCTTAACTGTATCCGTGACAGGGACTCCGAGTTGGGTAAATATCACAGCGTAGATCAAGACTGCTGCCAAAAGGTTCAACAATGGCCCCGCAAAGAGAACGCCTATACGCACCCAGGGGCTGGCGGCAGCCAACCCATCTTCAATATCCGGGTCATTTTCTCCCTTGGGGCGCACAAATCCACCCAGGGGAAGCCAGTTTAACGTATATTCTGTTCCCCCGGCTTCAAATAGTTTGGTCAATCGGGGAGGAAAACCGATCCCAAATTCCTCCACATCGACACCAAATAGGCGGCAGGCTAGAAAGTGACCCAACTCATGAAGGATGATCAACCCGGCTAAAACACCAATAAACTGTAGTATGGTAGTCATATGTATATCTTTCTACTCTCTTTCTATTCCATTCTTTCACTATTGTAATATCTAGGGCTCGACATGCCAAATCCCTGCCAAACCCTCGACAGGCTGTGATTATACCCTATCCCTCACGTTCACCGGAAGAGGATCGGCACAGTATGTAAGCGCCCCCACCGGGATATGTGGTGTAAACATCTTCCACATCTGGAATGTCCAGAAGCCGTTTTTTCAATGTCTTCGAATGTTCCCGAAGACAAATGACGTGGACGTTTGGGCCCGCATCGATCGTGGAACACACCGGAAGCCCTTTCTCCCTCCACCTTTTCACTATGCGGATCATGCGCACGGTGGCGGGCTGCCAGTAAAAAAGCGGGGGCTGGGAAGTCATCATCACCGCATGCATCATATTGCTGTCCTGCTCCACAACCCGGGCGAAAGCCTCAAAATCCCGCTCAAGGATCGCAGAACGGCAGAGGTTCAACCGGCGCGGCGCATCGGACACACGCGCATCCTGAAGAGGACTGGTAGGGGCCAGTTTATGCCCCTCCGTTGACCCTGTCTCTTTCGGCTGAGTGCTGATCACCGCGACCAGGTCCACAAGATCCCAGTGTTCCGGGCCGGCGATCGAAAAAGCGTAAGAATTCTCGTGCTCTGTCCCGGCCTGCCACTCAACAAATCCACCTGGAATGGACCGGCAGGCAGATCCAGAGCCTGTCCTCGCCAAACGGGAGAGCTCCCTTTCAGTAAACGACAGCCCGGAGGCTGTACTGGCTGCCAGACTCAAGGCAGCAAAAGCGGATGCGGAAGAAGCGATACCTGAACCTATGGGGAAATTGCTCTGGCTGGTCACCCGAGCATACTCAGGATTCCCGCTCCACCTTCTGACCCGCTCCAAAAATCGTGAAACGCGCTCCAAACTCCCTCCATAGATGGTTTTTCCGTTTATGGTTAAGTGATCCCTTTCCAGTTCCGGGTAAAAGGCCACTTTCGTCCGGGTTTCCAGGCCCTCTAAGGTCATGGATATTGAGCCGTTCATGGGAATGCGCAGCTTTTGATCTTTGTTCCCCCAGTATTTTATGAAGGCAATGTTAGGATGGGCCACAGCAGTTGCAGACTTGGACATAAATATCCTCTGAAATTGATAACTCAATCCAAAGGATATTTTACCGCGATTATTCCCCTAAGGTTGGAAATTGGCATACTCCGTCTCCCCCAACAATCGGTTCCCAGATTTGGTTCAGAGCAGATAGAGACATGCCTTCTAAAAGAAAGTGGTTGGCATATCCGGTAAACATGTCCCCCAGGAAATCTGGGGAATTAAACCCAGCAGCCTGTTCACACATCCTGAGTATGAATCGGGCCTGGGCAATCCGGTCCTCTACACGGCCTGTGGAGGCAGACCCCCAGGCCGGGAAAGTTTCCGGGGAAGATGGTGCACCATCCATCCCTTCCCCACCCTCTAAGGAACGCGAGATCAATGCCAGGCCTTTCTGATCTATAAGGAGGTAGCCGGACCAGTCCAGGTTTCGATCCCTCAAAAGGTTGAAAAAACTGGAAGGCGGTCGTCCGCCATCCTGAAATTGAAATGCGGCCTTCAGATCTTGATCTCTTTCTTTACCGTCTCCCGCCTGAGAGGGAAGAAGGGGAAAAAATAACAAATCACCGTCTTGTCCCCCATACCCTAAGAGCCACACGGATTCTAAAACAGAGGCTTCCCCCTGCAAGTCATCCACTTGAATGAGCAATAGAAACGGCTCCTCACCGGTATCCGGGTCCAAACTCTCCTCCCCGAGGGGATCAGCGGCAGAGATCGTGTCCGGCGGATCTGAGAACAGGCTTTGAGCCGATTCCACACCCAGGACCGTAAAAAGGGAGAAACATATCACGAACAAAAAAGGGGCTATTTTGATTTTCATTTGTATGATTTTGGTAATACGTTGACGAGTTTTCTATACCTGTGTTCTTACCCAATGCAGTCTACAAAACGAATCATGGGGACCAAACTGCAAATCAACACTTCAGGGACCGAAACAAGCGATAGACACATCCCGCGTTATGGCTAATGTGACACAGCTTTCAGAATACCCAAGAGAAACCCAAAAGGCAGACCCAGGACCGCCCATGTTATGGATCGAACGATCTCCTCTCTTTGCAGCCAAAATACGCGAAAATATGGCAAAACCGATTGCAGCAGATCTGACTCATCCAAGAGCCGGATCTGGAAGTGCCACCAGTTGATCTCCATACGCTCTAATACAAGTTTCATCTCCTGCTCCTAGACATTTATTTTGAAGTGGATATCTTTTGAATTTTTCCCTTTTTGTCCGTCACCACCCGCACGATCCGGGAAATTTCTTTACCTCCCGGACCGGAAACCTTGGTGCGAAATAACAACAGGTATCCTTCCGGGTCTTTCCCTGATGTCTTCTCTTTAGCCTGCTTTTTGACTTTAGGCTTGACACCTTCGAAGTCAGGAAATTTTCGGTACACGGTTTTAGAAACTTTATTGACGATCTCCGATGTGAGCATGGTTACCTTACCTCTTGCTATTTTTCAACGAAGAATATGCCCTCCGGCGCATGAAAGCCGGAACATCCAGGGGATCCTGGCGTGTGTCTTTCTGGGATTGAACATCCTGGCGCTTCCCGTTGAGATCTTCCTGGTCTTGGTTTGTAGGTTTAGCTTGTTTCCCACGCATGGAGGTAAAAGCCTCCTCAAACGTAGTTGCCCCCAAACCTGTGACCACCAGATTGACATGTACCTGATCCTGCAGGCTCTCATCCCGCGTCGTACCGAATATGAGCTCCGCGTCCGGAGGAATCTGCAATTGAAGCTCTCCCAGGGCTTCCCCCACATCGGCGAGGGTCAGGTCATTCCCCGAGGTGAAATTGACAATCAAACCCGAGGCATTGGCAAGAGAAATATCTTCCAACAAAGGGTGGTACAGGGCTTGTTCTACGGCTTTGACCGCTTTCCTTTCGCCTGCTGATTCCCCAATACTCATCAAAGCGCCGCCGCCCAAAGCCATCATCCGCTGGATATGCGCGAAGTCGACGTTGATCACCCCCGGCTCTGTAATCAACTCCGTGATGCTTTGCACAGCCTGGCGCAGGACATCATCGGCAAGCAGGAACGCTTCGGAGAGGGTCGTATCTTTGGAGACCGCCTGGAGCAAACGCTCATTGGGGATGGTAATCAAGGTGTCCACATGGGGTTGAAGTTCAATCAATCCTTCCGCTGCGTTTCGTTGTCTGCCTCCCACCTCAAACGCGAAGGGTTTGGTGACCACTGCGATGGACCCCACACCGAGCTCTTTAGCAATCCGGGCAGCGATGGGGATCGATCCCGTCCCCGTCCCGCCGCCCATACCCGCTGTGAGGAAGACCATGTCCGCCCCTTCCAGGGCCAGGGCTATTTCGCTTTCACTCTCCAGGGCGGCTTGGCGCCCGATCTCCGGATCACCCCCCGCCCCGAGCCCTTTGGTCAATTTCGGCCCCAGCTGGATCTTTTGAGAAGCCTGACTGCGCTGCAGGGCCTGGCGATCGGTGTTGGCCACGATGAAATCCACCCCGGATATGCCAAAATCGATCATCCGATCCACGGCATTGCTTCCGCCTCCCCCTAATCCCATCACCTTGATAACCGGCAAATAGGGAACTTGTCCTTCCACTGGGTCCTTATCAAATGAATGCTCTTCTATCATCTTTATCTCCTGCTCATGGCTGTTTTCCGTTTTAGACTTCCATCCTGATTTCGTTCTCAGATCACAGCATGGTCCGTATCATTCCAGAAGTTATATGGCAGCTAACTGCGCTGCAACTTTTGTGCCGTCCCCTTTAATCCGGCGCACCACAGATCCCTGGTTGCGGAGTTGGCTCAAATCATCTTCGTTAAAATGCTCTTCCCCACCGAGGATGGTGACCCGTTTGGCATGAGCCGCTTCCCGCAGCGAGAATCCTACCGTAGGTTGATGCTTCTTAATAAATCCCCGGATGACTTCCAGATGCCAATCAGCTACCCCCCATTCATAGGTGGGAAGCAATAAATAATGGTCAATGCGATATCCATCTGGAGACTTCTCGGTCCGGGGTGCATACAATCTCTGATAAGCTTCAGCCACCGGGTTCGCCTGGCCGTCCGCCGTGTACCAGGCCTCATCTCTGAACTCGCTTTCCGCATCCGCTGCCAGGAGCCAGAACATCCCTCCCAAGACCTCCTCCGGGAGAGGTTCCACCCCTGTGACTTGTTTCCCCGATAACAACTGGGCGATTTGCGCATCTTGCTGACGATCTTCATCCTCCTCATCGCTGCCTTTCAGGCCCAGCATGAGCAAGGGCAAGCGCTTTTCGAGGACCGTTTCCGAGAGCGCTAAATACCAATCCACGATCCGGAAACCGCGGTGGTCTTCGCTGCCCTCGGGTTTGAAGTAAGGTTGCGAATCAGGCCAACGCTCCGGACCGCCCATGCCCCAATTCAAACCGTGTCCATTTGTGCCAGCGTACGCGGATAAGACGGCGGCATCCAACAAGGGCTTGGACCCCCGGCGCTGCAGCCCGGCCAATGCCGCCCTGAGGAACATCGTATCCCAATAATCTCCTCCGGGTTCCAGGGGAGGAAAAACGGGGATCAGGCCCGATTTGAGGGCCTCTTCGGCAATCGGGAGATAAAGGTCTAAAAACCTTTCCACCAGATCCGACTGGGCCCAGGAGATGGAACCCCACGCGTCCCGCACATTCGGGCGGTCAAAAAGGATCACATACTCAACTCCCCACCGGGCATACGTATCGAAGAAAAGCTTACATTGATCCTGTGTTGGAAGTTGATCCGGGCGAAGATGAAAATGAAGCAGAGGTTGAATATCAGCTTTGATGAGTTCCTTGATGAAACCTTCCGGGATAGCGCGCTGCAGGGGCGCCCGCAGAGTCAACCAGGAAGCTTTCAATTCTCTCAGCTTCGGCAGCCAGGTATCCAAATCCTTTTTTTGATAATGAACGGTGTCCGGGAAGTAATGAAATCCAATCTTTGTCATGGCGTAGTCCTCGCGACCCAAAACTCGTTTTCAACTACCCCAATAGATGCAAGGAATATGCCACCCTGTCCTTCAGGGGCTGAGTAAACAGCGCCGAATCGGCCTTCCGGCTGGTGCTATAATGCAGCATATGAAGAAAATCCTCCTCACCGGCGCCACGGGCTTCATCGGCAACGCCCTCACCCGCCACCTCGCGGAGACGGAGCACGCCGTTAAGACGCTCATCCGTCCCTCCCCCACTTCACCAAATCTGCCCAGGGGAATTCCACTTGAGGTGGCTGTCTCCGGGTTGAATGACCCGCGCGGACTGCGGGCGGCCCTGGTGGACATCGACATCATCTACCATCTTGCCAGTGAGGAACGCCACGGCGGGGAGGCAGATTTATTGCAAACGGATATCCAGGGCACGAAAACGCTGCTTAAAGCCGCGGAAGATGCCGGTGTGGACCGGTTTTTCTACCTCAGCCATCTGGGCGCGGATCGGGCATCCGCCTTTCCGGTGATGACCGCCAAGGCGATCGCCGAAGAGAGCATCCGGAAAAGCAGCCTGGATACCACCATCCTCCGCAGCGCAGTGGTCTACGGCCAGAACGACCACTTCACCACTGGATTGGCAAAATTGCTTAAACTTATCCCCTTCGTGTTTTTCCTGCCCGGGGACGGGGATACGCTGCTCCAGCCCCTGTGGATCGAGGACCTGGCCACCACCCTGGTCTGGGCCCTGGATGACGACGACACCCGCAATCAGGTCTACGAAATCGGCGGACCGGAACACTTGACCTTCCGGGAAATCGTAGAAACCCTTCTCAAGACCCTGGAGATAAGGAGGCTCCTTGTCCCCGTCCAGATCCCCTACCTTCGATTCCTGACCATCTTCGCGGAATACCTCTTCCCTTCTCCTCCCACTAACGTCTTCTGGCTGGATTATCTGGCAGCCAACAGGACCAGCTCTTTGACCACGCTGCCTCACCACTTCAACCTCCTTCCATCTTATTTTGAAAAACGGCTCGAATACCTGGAAGAACAAAAATGGAGCAGGAAAGCCTGGCGTTCCCTATTTTCTAAAGACCAGACATAGGGGTCAGCCTGGATTGAAATCATTCAGAACAGATCATTGCAGGATTGACTCAAAAAAAGCGCACATTCAAAGTGAGGAACCATGGATATTTATGACATCTCTCTTCCCTTAAGCAACGACCTTCCCAGCTGGCCGGGAGACCCCCGTCCCCGGATCAAGCGCATCCATAACATCTCGGAGGGAGACGATTCCAACGTCACCCACCTCTCCATGACAGCCCACACGGGGACGCACATCGACGCCCCCGACCATTTTCTGGATAGCAGAGAAACTCTGGACCAGATCCCGCTCGGACGATTCATTGGACCCGCGCAGGTCGTGGAACTCCCCTCCGGGAGGGACATCACGGCGGACATGATTCAGGAAGCGGACATCCCCGCCCATACGAAGCGCATCCTCTTTAAGACACGCAACTCTCAGCTCTGGAAGCAGGGGGTGAAAGAGTTCCAGAAGGACTTCATGGCCCTAGATGAAAAGGCTGCGGAATACCTCGTCTCCCGGGATGTGGAGGTGGTCGGCGTGGATTATCTGTCCGTGGCCCCGTTTAGAGCGCCTAAAGCCACCCACCAGATCCTGCTGGAGGGCAAGGTGCTGATCATCGAAGGGCTGGACCTCTCCGGCATCGAACCTGGCCAGTACACCCTGTACTGCCTACCGCTGAACATCCCGGAAGCAGAGGGCGCCCCTGCCCGGGTGCTGCTGAGCCGGTAAATCGAATATAAGTACAGTTAGTTCATCTTTGTTACAATGAAAACATGGATGGACCTATAAAAGGCTAACCCATGAAAAACAAGCTGCACGTAGGGCTGATCTCCGGTTTCTTAATCCTGATTATCACCAGCTGCGCAACAACCCCCAGCACACCCCAAGGAGGTGCAAAGATGTCCCTTGACCTCACCAGTTCCGCATTTGAAGAAGAAGACAGGATCCCCGAAAAATACACCTGTGACGGCCCAGACCTTTCTCCCCCACTGGCCTGGTCCGGCGTGCCGCAGGAGGCGGAAAGCCTGGCCCTGATCGTCGACGACCCCGACGCGCCTATGGGCACCTGGGTGCACTGGGTTCTCTTTAATCTCCCCCCGGAAACCTCAGCATTGGCGGAGGATACATCCGGCGGGGGCAAAGAAGGGGTGAATGATTTCAACCGGACGGGGTACGGGGGACCCTGCCCACCGCCTGGAAAGCCTCACCGCTATTTCTTCAAGCTTTATGCCCTGGATACCACCCTGGATCTTGGGTCTGAAGCGAAGAAAAAGGACGTCCTGAATGCCATGGAAGGCCATATCCTGGCCCAGGGACAGCTGATGGGAACCTTCAGCCGCTGATCCAAAAAAGCGAAACATTGTTACCTAACCAAAAGAAAAAACCCCCTGGAGATACCCCTTCAGGGGGTTTTGGGGTCACAGTTTCCTGATCGCCACTTTGCCATAGAGAGCATGGATTCCCTCAAACCCCATGGCTGCTGATCCTGCACTCAGCTCTTTCCCCAGGGGTAATTTTCAGGCACTAAAATCCCCATCCATGGCATCCTCCACCTGGTCATAAAACCAGCTTCTGACCCCGGCCTGTTTCACCGTTTCCCGCAGCTTTTCAGATCGCTTCTGGCGTTCCTCAGGAGACATCTCCAGGGCCTGGTGGATGGCCTGCGCTGTCCCGTAGATATCAAAGGGAGAAACTGCCAAAGCATGTTCACCTAACTCCTCAAACGCCCCGGTTTGCTCGGAGAGCACTAAGACCCCATCATTCTGATTCACAAGGGCCCCCTCTTTGGCAACCAAATTCATCCCATCCCGGATAGGGTTGACTAAAAGCACGGAAAAGAGCTGCATGGCTGCGATCGCCCGGGGGTAGTTATCACCGATGATCAGCCGGACGGGCTCCCAGACGGACTCGCTGAATGTGGCGTTGATCATCCCCGCTTCCGCCATCACCTGCTCCATGTAATCCTGGTATTCCTCCACTTCCATCCTGGAGGGCACTAAAAGCCCGATCATCTGTACCTTCCCATGATACTCGGGATGGGACTCCAGGAAAGCGCGGTAGGCTTTCAAACCGCGGATGATGTTCTTACTCGGTTCGATGCGGTCCACGCGGAGAATGAGCTTGCGGTCGCTGATAAAATTCACCAGCTGTGACTTCCATAATTCCGTTTCATCTGTCCCCGCCAGGGTCTGCACCTTTTTCACGTCAATGGAGATCGGATAAGCGTTGGCACGTACTTCACGTCCGCTGACGAAAACGCGGTCCCGGTGCCCTCGAGAATCCACTTCATCCAGGAAATAACGGCAGGTCTGCACGAAATTAAAAGCGTCCGTCTTGGTCTGAAAACCAATCCTATTTGAGTCCAGCAAGCTGGTCAGCAAGGCTTCCCGCATTTCCCTGGGCAGGATATTCCATGTGTCATGGCTGGGCCAGGGGATATGAATGAAGGGTTGGATCTGGACGTCATCCCCCAGCAGTTCGCGCAGGTAATGGGGCACCATGTACAGCTGGTAATCCTGCGGGAAGATCAAAATCTGGCGGTCCCGGTCCCGCACGCTGTCGGCGATCGCTTCCGCAAGTTGTTTGTTCACCTTTAAGTACCCTTCATACCACGCTTCCCAGGTCTCCTCCGTGATATTCGGCGTCCGGGGCGTGTCCCACAATTGGTGGTGAATGAACCACAACAACGGATTCGCGATCTGATGGTAATACCCATGATAGGCTTCGGGATCCGGGGTGATCAGGCGCAGGAGGATATCCTGGATTTTGATTTCTTTTTCTTCCTGGGCTTCCACCCACCGGCGGTCATCCTCACTCATGGCTGCCGCCACCCAGAGTACTTCATGTTTTTCAGCAAGCGCGCCTAAAGCGGTGACCAACCCTCCAGATCCCCGCTGGACATCGAACTCCCCATTCTCTTTCGCCTTAAAGGAAAATGGACCCCGGTTGGACGCGATGACGATCAAGGGCTCCAGCGATTCTCTGACCTCGTCTGCTGGCATAGTACCTCCCAGTGCTTCCACCATACTCAATTTCTACTTCTTTATTGTACTATCCTTCTCCCTGCATGGAAACTTAACCGCTTTTACCCAGGCATGACCCCAAATCTGAAAATATGCCAGGGGTTCAGGACCTAAGAATAAGAAAACTTGCCAGCGGGGAGAGGGTCTGCTATAATCGCGGGTAGATAAGGGCGCGTAGCTCAGCTGGTAAGAGCGCACGGTTCACATCCGTGAGGTCGATGGTTCGAGTCCATTCGCGCCCACTGCCGCAAGCCAAAGGCTTGCTAACGGGAGAACGGATAAACACCGTTCTCCGGTTTTTTTATAGCCCACTGGCCAAACCATGGGTTTGGCTTGAGAGATTGGGAAAAGAACCCAATCTCATTTTTTTAATCAACATTGATTCTCAAGGAACCTTCGAGTCCATTCGCGCCCGCTGGCCAAACCATGGGTTTGGCTTCAGGTCAGGCAAGCCTGACCTGAGAAAGCGAGAGGGACCTTCTTTATTTTTATATCCCATCAAAAACGGATAGTGAGACCCTTCAAGAGGGATCAAATCCACCGGACCTGACCTCGACGTGCNCCTATCGGCGTGATCACCTTCAGACTTTCTTAATTTCACCCCGTTTTACCCGGAAGCGGTCAAAATCACGGGCGACTTCGACACGCGGGAAGACAGCCCGGGCCTCCTCCAGCAGTTCCTGTTCATGGTAGCGGCGCGAGATGTGGGTCAATATCAAGTGCTCGACCCCCGCATCCCTGGCCAGGGTGGCAGCCTGAAAAGCGGTCAGGTGTCCAAATCGCTCCGCCAATTCTTGCTCCGACTCCAAATATGTGGCTTCGATGATCAGTGCATCCGCATCCCGGACCACCTCGTAAAGGTCATCAACCGTTCCCGTGTCACCCACATGAACGAGTTTGGTACCGTCAGGCAGTGTGACCTCCTCCCCGTCCACCAGATCCTGGCGCCAGGGGCCGGGAGGGATATCTAAAAGCTCCGCTTTCCCGGGCAAAAAGGGACGCCTGGCCTTCTCCTGGAAAAGGAACCCGTAACAGCCGGGGGCGCGGTGATTCACCGGAAACGCTGAGACGGTGAAGTCCTTCTCGTCATACACAGGGCCTCCCTCGATGGCCCGGAATCGGATCTCGACATCCGGATATTTCCCTCTTAATACCACACCAAAAACCAGGTCACGCACCCGTTCCAGGGCCGCTTTTCCCCCCACGATCTCGATCTCATCCATGGTCTCCCAGCGCACAAAAGTGGACAGCAATCCCCCGATGCCCAGAATATGGTCTAAATGCCCGTGGGTGACCAGGATGCGGTCCAATCTCTTGAAACCTAAGCCTGATTTAAGGATCTGGCGCTGCGTTCCCTCCCCGGCATCGATCAAAAAACGGTGTTCGGCGTGCATGACCACCTGGGAAGTAAGTCCTCGATGGACGGAGGGGGCAGATGCTGACGTCCCCAAAAATACGATTTCAAACAAAATAGGATCCTTTCGACTGAATCAAAACAACGTATGTATTTTACCGCATCTCATCCAGGACTTGAATTGAGTTCCCATTCTCCACCTTCCACCCCAGATTCTGGACCCGCTGCACAGAACTTGAGTCGGGAAAGAACAAAAATCCCCCTTTCAGAGGCGCAGGGTTATCCGGGAAATCGACCATTTGTGCTATAATTCGCTCAAACCTCAAGAACGATCCTGATCATCCATATGGCGACCAAACCCACTTCCAATCAAGAAACAAAACTACAAGATTCAAATGCTGACCGCCGCCTTGACCTGCTCGGGGTCCTCCTTGCCCTTTTAGGGGTCTTCACAGGCTGGGGAATCCTTGCTCCGGGCAATGGCAGGCTGCTCCGCTTCTGGGAAAATGTGATCAGCCAGGGTTTCGGTTGGGGAACCTACCTTCTCCCCCTGATCCTCCTTGGATTTGGCCTCTGGATTCTGGTCCGGAGATATGACCTGGATGTCCAACTGACCTGGGAACGGGCGGTCGGCATCAGCTTTCTCTTTCTCGCCTTCCAGACTGGCTTTCATTTCTTCACATTTCCAGAAAACTTTCAAATATCTCAAACGCTGGCAAAAAATGGACAGGGGGGAGGATATCTGGGTGCGCTGCTCTTAGCTCCCCTTCAATCCCTGCTAGGTGTGGGAGGAGCTGCTGTCGCGATCAGCACCTGGCTGCTGCTAAGCCTCTCTTTGACATTGGATATGCCGGTGCTGGACTTGTTCCGCTGGTTCCCACCGGTATTCGAAAAGATCAAAGAGATCGGGAAAGCGTGGGTCAGGAAACCGGAGCGCGCAGAGGAAAAAGCGGCTTTGCCCGCGCAACCATCCAAATCCACCCGGGAACCGCAAAAAAGGACCTCACTTCCCTCAGCTGCCCCGGCGCTGCCCGAGGACCAAGCTGTAGCCAATTGGGTGCTCCCGCACATCCCCGATATTTTAAATACCGGTGAAGACGTCGAACCCGATGAGGAATACAACCGGCACCGGGCTAAAATCATTGAAGAGACCCTGGAATCATTCGGCGCTCCGGGCCATGTGGTGGAAATCAACCGGGGTCCAACCATTACCCAATTCGGGGTCGAACCTGATTTCATTGAGACCCGGAATAAAAAGCGTCGGGTCAGGGTAAGTAAGATCACCCGCTTATCGGATGATTTAGCGCTGGCTCTGGCTGCCAAACGGATCCGCATGGAAGCTCCCGTACCCGGGAAAGGATATATCGGGGTGGAAGTCCCCAACGATGAGATCGCCCTGGTCGCCCTGCGCGATGTGATCCAAAGCGAAAGCTTTAAGAAAATGAAAAGTCCCCTGAAATTCGGGCTGGGGCGGGATGTATCCGGGCATGCTTACGCCGCGGACCTGACCGCGATGCCTCACCTGTTGATTGCCGGGACGACAGGTTCAGGCAAATCGGTATCCATCAACGCCCTGGTGGCTTGCTTATTACTTCACAATACGCCCGAGGAACTGCGTTTGATCATGGTCGATCCCAAACGGGTGGAACTTACCGGGTACGACGGCATCCCCCACTTGCTCGCTCCCGTGGTCGTCGACCTGGAACGCGTGGTCGGCGTCCTGCAGTGGGTTTCCAGGGAAATGGACCAACGTTACCATAAATTTTCCCAATCCGGGGCCCGCAACATCAACGACTACAACCGGAAAATGAAGCGGGAAGATAAAAGGAAGATGCCGTACTTGATCGTGATCATTGACGAGCTGGCGGATCTGATGATGCTGGCTCCCACGGAGACAGAAAAGGCCATCACCCGCCTGGCCCAGCTGGCCCGGGCCACGGGCATTCACCTCATCATCTCCACCCAGCGGCCTTCCACAAACGTGGTCACCGGGTTGATCAAAGCCAATTTCCCGGCCCGGATCGCTTTTGCGACCGCAAGCGGTGTGGACAGCCGGGTGATCATCGACCAACCCGGCGCGGAAACGCTGCTCGGCCGGGGAGATATGCTCTTCCAGGCTCCGGACGCAGCCGCCCCCATCCGCCTGCAGGGGGTATTTGTCTCCGATGCGGAGATCAACCGCCTGGTGCGCTACTGGCGCTTCCTGGCTGCCCAAATTCGCGCGCCCCGCGGTGAAACATCTGCAGAGGGGGAGCCGGATGCGCGGTTGCCCAAAGTCCCTCTCAAACAAAGTGAACTCTGGGAAGACATGGAAGAGGAAGACCGGGATCCGCTGTGGGAGGAAGCGGTGGAGATCATTCGCGAACAAGACCGGGCTTCGATCTCCATGCTCCAGCGCAGGCTGCGGATCGGGTACACACGGGCCGCCCGATTGATCGAGCGTATGGCAGAGGAAAATATCATCGGTCCCCCCAAGGACGGACCCAAAGCCAGAAACGTGATTGATTACGGGGAAAATGAAGAANAAGAATAGCAAATAATCCTCAGTTTCACCTTCCCTCAGACCAAGGATAGGGGCAATATACATGGTTTCTGCGTCTTTTTACGCTTACCCCTTTCTCATCTCGAGCGCCAGCAGAAATGATATAATCTCCATGTTATGAAAAACCGTCTGAAAAAATACGCCCTGGCAGCGATCCCCCTTTTTCTGGGCCTGTCAGTGCTGCTGTACCAACTTCCTCCTATCCGCAACCGCCTTGCCTGGCGGGTGGACAGCCTTATCAACCGGATCAAGTACGCAGTGAATCCCCCCGAAGAGGCTGTTTTCATCCCTCAAGAACCGGACCCAACACTCACACCCTCCCCGGACGGGACATCAGACCCGACATCCACCCCCTCCCCCCAAGAGCCGACTCTGGAGAGCACGGAACCGGCTGCCACACCCACGCCCAAAGGGACTTCGCTTCCGGATTCTGTACAATTGGAAGACGTCGTGTACGTGCACCAGCACGAACGCTGGAATTACTGCGGTCCCGCGAATCTGGCCATGGCCCTGAAGTTCTGGGGCTGGGATGGGACCCGGGATGACATCGCCAGGGTGATCAAACCCGGGGAAAATGATCCTAAATTAAGTTTCATCCAGCGCGGCAGGACGGATGTCAACGTCATGCCCAGCGAGATGATCGATTTCATCGCGGAGGAAACAAACTACCATGTAGTCGCCCGTTACGGCGGCAACCTGGACCTGATCAAAAAATTCATCGCCAATGGCTACCCTGTTCTGATTGAGAAAGGCTATTACGGTGACGATCACCGGGATGTTTATGGATGGCTGGGACATTATCTCTTCACCACCGGCTATTCCGAGTCCGAACGCCAGTTCATCGTCCAAGATACCTATCGGGAACCCCACAAAAACAGGCGCGAGAGTTTTCAAGAATACAACGACGGCTGGCGGTCGTTCAATTACCTGTTCATGGTCGTCTACCCGCCAGATCATCAGGAAGAGGTTTACGAGCTGCTGGGCCCCTGGGCAGATCCGACCTGGGCTTCCCAGCATGCGTTGGAAATCGCTGAGGAAGAAACAAAAATCTTAAGTGGGGTAGATTTATACTTTGCCTGGTTCAATAAAGGGACCAGTTTGGTCAAACTTCAGCGCTATCCGGAAGCGGCTGACGCATTTGACCAGGCCTTCAAAATCTATTATGAATTGGACAATGACCCGCCGCGGCCGTTCCGGCTGCTGTGGTACCAAACCTGGCCTTATTGGGCTTATTATTACAATGGTGAATACCAGAACACATTGGAGTTAGCTAATCTGGTATTAGAAGGAAAATCCACGTTAGAAGAAAGCCTTTATTGGCGTGCCCTTGCCAAAGAGGCTCTGGGAAACATCGACGGTGCTGTCGCAGATTTGCGCCAAGCTATTTACCTCAATAATCAATTTGACATCGCGAAGTTCCACCTCAACCGCCTCCTTGACCAATAAATCTTATGCCCAAAATCCTCCATTTCGCTGACGCCCATATTGACATGGCCAATTACGGACGCCACGATCCGGAAACCGGCCTTCCCATCCGGATCATGGATTTTTTGGCCTCGCTGGACGAAATCGTCAACACAGCCATCGAAGAGAACGTGGACCTGGTCGTCTTCGCCGGGGATGCTTACAAGGACCGCAACCCTGCTCCCACCTTCCAGCGCGAATGGGGGCAGCGCGTGATGCGCCTCTCCCAGGCCGGGATCCCCACCCTGCTGCTGGTGGGAAACCACGACATTTCCCCTGCTCTGGGAAGGGCACACGCCATGGCGGAGTTCTCCACCCTGCACACACCGCACGTGCGAACGCTCGCCAAGCCCATGTTCCTGACCCCCGCCGATCTTCGCAAATTAACCCCCGAGGGAAAAGAGATCGATCTCCAGGTCATCGCCATCCCCTGGATTTCCCGCTCGGGGATGATGGCCCATTTGGAGATCACCACCAGCGACAGCAAGCAAATTTATGAAGAGCTTGAAAAACGGCTCTCCAACATCATTGACAAGTGGCTGGAAAAAGCGGACCCCGGGGTACCCACATTGCTCACCGCCCATGCCTCGGTACAGGGAGCCGCCTACGGTGGAGAACGGACAGTCATGCTCGGGAAAGACCTCGTCTTGCCCGGTTCCCTGGTCCGTGATCCCCGCCTGGATTACGTCGCCCTGGGTCACATCCATAAACCTCAAAACCTGAACGAAGGGGAACACCCGCCAGTCATTTACCCGGGCTCCATTGAACGCCTGGATTTTGGCGAGGCGGCGGATGATAAATTTTTCGTGCTCGCTGAGGTCAGCCGGGGAACCACAGACGTTGAATGGCGGCCGCTGCAAGACATCCGGCCTTTCATCGACCGGCATCTGGTGATTGAAAATAAAGAAGACCTCACCGACCAGGCCCTCAAAGCCCTTGCACCCCGTGAAAAATTAACAGGGAGCATTGTGCGCCTGGTCCTCGAATACCCCCGGGCCTGGGAACCGCTCCTCGACGAAAGTGCAATTCACACTTTTGCGGAGGACGCCTTTGAATTCCATCTTGTCAAACACCCCCTCTCAGAAGCCCGGATTCGTTTGCCCCAGGATCAAACGGTGGGGAGCCTTTCTCCCCTGGATTTATTGACGAAATACTGGCAGGCCAGCCACACCCCACCGGAGGAGATGGAAGATCTGAACGAACTCGCAGAGGACATTATTCATCCCGGAGAGGAATAAGACTCCATCATGCCTGAAGTTTCCGTCTTCATGCCCTGTTACAACGCTGAACGCACCATTCGAGAGGCCCTTTCCTCCATCGCCGCCCAGACCCATCCAGATTTCGAAGTTGTGGCCCTTGACGATGGCTCCACGGACAATACAGCACAAATTTTAAATGAATGGGCGCAAAAGGACAGCCGCTTCCGTGTCTTATCTCAACCCCACCAGGGGATCGTAGCTGCCTCAAATGCCGGCCTGGAAGCCTGCCGGGCTCCCTTCGTGGCCAGGATGGATGCGGACGACCGGGCCCACCCTGCACGGCTCCTCCACCAGACCAATTACCTCAAAGCACACCCTGAGACCGCTGCAGTGGGATCGCTGGTGGCAGGCTTTCCTGAGGAGAACCTGGAAAAAGGTTTTCAACTCTACTTCCAGTGGTTTTTTTTTTGAACTCATTGATCACACACGAGGACATCTGCCGGGAAATTTTCATCGAAAGTCCGCTCCCCAACCCGAGTGTGACCTTTCGAAAATCAAAGGTCATTGAAGTCGGCGGATACGAAGATCACGGATGGCCCGAGGATTATGACCTCTGGCTGCGGTTGTACCTGGCAGGGGCGAGATTTGCCAAAATACCCCGGGTGCTCATAGAATGGAGGGAACACCCCAACCGGCTCACACACCTGGACAGCCGGTATTCGTTGAAGAATTTTCTGCGGGCGAAAGCCCATTACCTGGCCAAGGGACCTGCCCGGGACCGGGACGCGGTTTTCGTGTGGGGCGCTGGGATGACGGGACGGAGATTGAGCAAACACCTCCTCCGGGAAGCACTGCCCGTGGTCGCGTTTATTGATGTCGATCCAAATAAAATCGGAAAGACGCTGCGCGGTCAACCCATCCTGGCCCGGGAAGAGTTACTGGACCACTGGAATCAATATCAAGATCCAATCCTTCTCACAGCGGTCCGGGCCCGAAAGGCCCGACCCCTGATCAGGCAGAAATTAGATGAATTCGGGTTGCGGGAAGGCAGAGATTGGTGGGCAGCGGCCTGAAGCTCAGAAAAGGATATGATTATGGAATTAGTTGAAATGGTCCAGCCGGGCCTGATGCGCGAAGAGACCTTCACTGTGGAGATGAAACACACAGCGTATCACATCGGCAGTGGGGATTCCCGGGTCTTGAGCACACCCTCCATGATCTCTTTCATGGAACAAGTCTCCCACCGCCTGTTGACGGAAAAACTCCCCCCAGGGAAACTCAGCGTGGGCATCCAGGTAAATATCAAACACCTCGCCGCCACCCCGGTAGGTGCTGCTCTCCGGGTCCAGGCGGAGTTACTGGAAATCCAGGACAGCCGGGCTTTGTTTCAAGTCACAGCCTGGGATGAAGTTGAAAAAATCGGACAAGGCGAACACTGGCGCGCAGTGATCGAAGAGGAAAGGTTTGAGAAAGGGGTAACCCAGAAGAAGAAAAACATTTCAGACAGTTAATGTTCAATACATTACTCAACCGAAGCCCATGAGATTAACTCGCTGGCCTATTGACGGAGATTTCTTTCCCCGTTAGGATTAGGGAGGAATACAATGATTCTCCTGGTTCAAATAAAAATAAAACTAATCAGATAAAGAAGGGCGATATGAATATTTTCCTCACGGGTGGAGCAGGATACATTGGATCTGTCGCTGCCCAACAACTGCTTGAGGAAGGGCATGCGGTCACCATATATGATGCCTTGTACACAGGTCACCGCGCTGCGGTGCCGGAAAAAGCGGACTTTGTTGAAGCGGATTTGGGCGATGAGGAAACCCTCCAAAAGACGTTGGAATCCGGTTCCTTCGACGCCGTGATGCATTTCGCAGCCTTCATTGAAGCGGGCGAAAGCATGGAAAACCCGGGAAAGTATTACCGCAATAACCTCAACAACTCCGTCAAGCTCATCGAACATGCGGTCAGGACAGGGATCAAGAAATTTGTGCTTTCCTCTTCAGCAGCTGTCTACCAGTCCAGCAATGAGCCCCTTGAAGAGGTTTCTCCCCTCGGACCTGTCAACGTGTACGGGCATACCAAATTGATGATGGAGCAAATTTTAAATTGGTACCGGCAGACCAAAGGTCTCCACTATGCCGCCCTGCGATATTTTAACGCGGCAGGCGCTGTGCCTGGACGCGGGGAAGCGCATGAACCTGAATCCCACCTCATTCCCCTCGTCCTCCAGGTTGCGCTCGGACAGCGGGATGAGATTAAAATATTCGGCACGGACTATCCCACGCCTGACGGGACCTGCATCCGGGACTACATCCATATTTCCGATCTCGTTTCCGCTCACCTGCTGGCATTGGACGCCCTTCAGGAGCGATCGAAACTGGTCTATAATCTGGGCAACGGCCGCGGGTACTCGGTCCGGGAAGTGATCGAAACAGCCCGTGAGGTCACCGGTCACCCCATTCCCGCTGAAGAAGCACCCCGGCGCCCCGGGGATTCTCCCCGGCTGGTAGCCTCCTCGGATTTAATAAAAAAGGAATTGGGCTGGGAACCGCACATCCCGGCGTTACAAGACATCATCGCCAGCGCCTGGGACTGGCACCGCACCCATCCCCACGGGTACGAAACCTCCTGAAAGGTCCAGAGGACGCCACACAGGCCAACTCGCCGCTTCCGTCGGGAATCAACAAAATGCCATGTCCGGGAAAAGGACATGGCGAAAGTATGACATTATTCGTTATTCTGCTTGCCCGGAATGTCCCCGTTATCTCCGAAACCAGACCGCGTACACCCCTAGTCCGATCCCTAACAAGAGAAAACTAATCCCCACGATGCCCAGGATGGGAGAATTTCCAGGTCCTTCCACAACGGGAGCGTTATCAGCGGTTGTTGCGGAATCCGCCTGTGCGCCAAAGGTCAAATACGTGACATCCCCCGGTTCCAATGTGACAGCTGTGTTTAAGCTTGTGGTTGGGTTGTACCCTTCCGGCACGCCCACGCTGACGTTATACTCCCCTTCCTGCAGTTCTTCCGTGCACACATAGTCGCTTTCTCCCAGGGAGGGGTTGTGCTGCGGTGTGTCCTCCGTGATCGAGACGGTACCCTCACGATTACTGATATTAATCGCGCCTCCGGGAAGAGATACTTCCTCTTCCTGGCGCATGGAATCACCGTTCACATCCTCAAAAAGGATCACACACAAAGTGCCCACACCGGGAAGCGGGGTTGGGGTGGGTTCGGAGGGCGTGGGCGAAACCTGGGCAGCGGGAGTCGCCTGCTCTTCCGCGGGTCCACCGGTCCCCAGAAAGAGTGTTTGCCCGATGACCACCACGTCATCCGGGTCAAGGTTGTTCATGTCCCGCAGATCGGGGATGGATATGCCCGTAACAGCGGATATGCGCCACAGGGTATCCCCCGGCTGGACAGTGTATATGATCCGTCCATCGGACCTCGGGGTAGGCGTCGGGAAAGGGGTCATCTGAGCAGGAGGAGCTGCCTGACCGGGCCCTAAAAATGCAAAACCAAAGGCGCATAAGACAGCGATCAGCAAACTGACCTGCAGGCGGGAAGGTTTCCAGTATCTCATAAATAGAATTATACCTAGTCCTCTCTGTTTCTCCAAGTATAATAGGTTCTGCATTGGAAATATTTTTCACACACCATTGTTTAGAAAACATGTGACACTGACAAGGGAGCGAATCATTCGATAGGCCACGTTTAGAGACCCACCACGCAGGCGAGTAATCCACTATGACCTCCTATGAAACTGTGATCGGTTTAGAAACGCACATCCAGCTCAATACAAAGAGTAAAATCTTTTGTTCCTGTAATGCGGATTCCTGGGGAGATCCACCCAACAGCAATATATGTCCCATCTGCACGGGCCAACCGGGCTCACTTCCCACGCCAAATAAAGCGGCCATCGAAAAGGGAATCCTGCTGGCTGCAGCCATGAACGCGGAGATCCAACCCATCTCCTATTTTGACCGTAAGAACTATTTTTACCCTGATTTACCCAAAGGATATCAGATCTCCCAGTATGACCTCGCTCTTGCCAAAGGGGGCTATATGGATATTCCCCTCCAGGATGGCTCCACCCGGCGGGTACGAATCCAGAAATTGCACATAGAAGAGGACGCGGGGAAAACGATTCACGAGCCGGGAAGGAGACTGCTTGACTTTAACCGCTGCGGCGTGCCCCTGGTGGAAATGGTCACCAAACCCGACCTGCGATCCGCAGACGAAGCTGCCCTGTACATCTCCCGCCTGCGGCAGCTTCTGCGCTGGATAGGCGTCTCTTACGCGGACATGGAAAAAGGCCACCTGCGGATCGACGCCAATGTCTCCATCCGCAAAGCGGGACACCAGGAACTCAACCCAAAAACCGAGATCAAGAACGTCAACTCCATCGAACACATCCGGGATGCGATCAACGCGGAAATCCAACGCCAGATCAAAGAAATGAAAGAGAAACACGTCATCCATTCCTGGACCCTGGATTGGAACGAGGACACGCAAACATTGTCAAAAATGCGCTCCAAGGAAACCGAAGCGGATTACCGCTACTTCCGGGAGCCTGATCTGCTTCCCATCCAGGTGGACGAAGAACGGAAAGAAGAAATATTAGCCTCGCTGCCCGAACTGCCATTGGCGCGCAAAAAGAGGTTTCAAGAGGAATACGACCTGCCCGATTACGACGCGGACATCCTCACCAGCGGTCGTTCCCTTTCAGATTACTTCGAATCCACCGCGGCATCCTATGCCGGAGACCCTAAACAAGCCTCCAACTGGCTGATTAACCACCTGCTCGGTCTGCTTAATGAGCGCGGCCTATCCCCAGAAGATCTTTACCTCACACCTCAATACTTGGCGGACATCCTCTCTATGATCGATGAAGGCTCGATTAACACATCCACCGGCAAACAACTCCTGACAAAAGTCGAAGACCAGCAAAAACCTCCCCGCGATATCGTGGAAGAAGAAGGGCTTGCCCAGGTTTCTGACAGCGCTGCCATCCAATCCATCTGTAAAGAAGTGATCGCGGAGAATCCATCTCAGGCGGACGAATACCGGGAAGGGAAGGGAGCCGTTCTGGGCTGGTTTATCGGGCAGGTCATGCAAAAGACAGGGGGGAAAGCAGATCCTCAGGCGGTGCGGACAGCGCTCAGAGAACTGCTGCAGGAATGACTCAGATGGGATTTGCCCTCTGCTGCAGGCTGAAACCCATAACGGAAAAACAAGTCCGGGATTCCCGCAAAACCTGACGGGGGTCCCCCATTTAATCTCTGATCTCCTGGGACATCATATTCAGCTCGACCCGTTTGGTCCACCCTAAACTCTCCCAGAACTTGATTCCCCCCTCGTTGTCTTCATACACAAATAAATGGCATTTCTGGATCCCGATCCGGGTCAGGGCATACATGCAGCGGCTGACGAGGGACTGCCCGATCCCCCTTCTGCGGTAGTCTGGATGCACCATGAGGTGGTGGATATATCCCCGGCGTCCGTCGTGCCCGCATAAAACGGTGCCCACAATCTGATCCCCCTTCCAGGCCACATAACTCATACCGGGATTCCTCTTCAGAAACGCTTCGATGGCGTAGCGGGAATCCGACTTGCCGAGTCCCAGATGATCACTCATCTGCCACAACTGGTAGATTTCTGGATAATCCTCAATGTTCATCTCATGAATTGTCACATCCACAGCACTCCCTCCTTCCCAAAAGGGGCTTTCCTACACCTGCTCCCGCTGCCTTTGAACACACATGCATCATCAGCTGTACTTATAAAATCCCCGCCCGGTTTTTCGCCCCAAATGACCTGCAGCGACCATCTTCTGCAGCAAGTACGCGGGGCGGTATTTGTCCTCCCCTAAATCCTCCTGCAGCACGTTCATGATGGAAAGGACTACGTCCAAGCCGATCAAATCCGCCAGCGCTAAAGGACCCATGGGGTGATTCATCCCCAATTTCATCACCGTATCAATCGCTTCCCGTGAGCCAACCCCCTCTTGCAGCGCGAAAATGGCTTCGTTGATCATGGGACACAAAACCCGATTGGAGATAAAACCCGGGGAATCGACGACCTCCACGGGTTCCTTACCCATCCTCTCCGCAACATCGAATACGGTCTCCGCCGTCTCATCGGATGTATCCAGGCCGCGTATGACCTCCACCAGGCGCATCAACGGGACCGGATTCATGAAATGCATCCCAATCACCTGATGGGGGCGTTCTGTGACAGCCGCCAGCCGCGTCAAGCTGATCGAGGAGGTATTAGAGGCCAAAATTGCCTTCGGAGGTGTTTTTTCATCTAAATTTTCAAAAATATCCAGCTTGAGCTTCAATCGTTCGGGGGCGGCTTCGATCACAAATTGGCTGTCTTCAGCCGCATCCAGTGACGTCACAGTCCTGATCTGGAGTGCGGCTTCCATCTCCTCCTGGGTGAGCTTCTCTTTTTGATGTAATTTGCGGACAGATTGCTCAATGGCTGCCATTCCGCGGCTCAAAGCATCTTCATCCACGTCCATCATTGTCGTTTCAAAACCCGCTGCTGCCGCTGTTTGGGCGATGCCATGACCCATGGTCCCCGCTCCAACGATAAAAATGCGCTTGATCTCTCCCATATTCACCTCTCCTCAAAAAAAGCTTCACTCCATGATTTCAATTGCTATCGCTGCCGCTTCTGCGCCTCCCAAACATAAACTGGCTATAGCGTGTTTTAAACCTTTCTCTTTCAGGGCGTAGATTAAGGCGGTAGGAACCCGGGCGCAGCTGGTACTAATGGGATGACCGTGGGCGATGTCACCTCCATGGACATCGTCTTTCTCTCAATCCGGACCTTGATCCACCAGGGCTTTTCCAACGGCGAGCGTCTGCAAGTTCTTTGTACCCGAATTTTAAATTCCCATACGCCCATCAATAAGAAAAACAACGATAGAACAACGAAATAAATCCGTCTATTTGTCTTACATCCCTCTTATTCCCCCTCTCCCAGCGTAAAAATTCAGATCAAGATCTTTTAACCGCTTTCTTCCTTCTCTACCCAAGCACCCCTGATCTTTTGAAATGTGTCCTGAAGCGCTTCCGGGATCACCCGCGTCCCCCCCACAGAGGATATGAAATTCGTATCTCCAGACCAGCGGGGTACCACATGCCAGTGAATGTGTTTGGGGATGCCCGCTCCTGCCGCTTCTCCTAGGTTCATGCCGATATTGAAACCATCTGGCTGATAAATTTGTCGCAAAATGGAAACACCAGTATAAATAGTTTTCATCATCTCCGTATGCGTCTCAACGCCCAATTCATCCAACCTGGACACATGCTCATAAGGTAAAACGAGCAAATGTCCTGTCGTGTAAGGATAGCGATTGAGGATAGCATACGTCCACTGCCCACGATGAACGATCAGGCTTCGTTCATCGTCCGGCTCAGCTTGGGCCTCACAGAAGACACATCCTCCACCCTCATCACGTTCTTTGATGTATTTCATCCGCCAAGGAGACCACAAATATTTCATAATTGAAAGCTTGAGATTCTGAAAATATCAAAGGCTTATTCTCCAATATTGTAGCAGAAATCCAATATATTTCCCTCTTGACAAATTAGAACATATGTTCTATATTGGGGGTAGGCAGCCCTCCCCGGGGGTCCCAAACCCCTCCGGGAAGGCCTTTCACTGATCATTTTTGTCTCTGCAAGGAGGACTCCATGTCTGCAAACAGCATTCCCTTTGTACCTGACCGGTTCCACGTCAAACGCGGCGTGGTCTTCGGCGCCCTGCTCGTCACCGCC
>JGI1689J12820_1000002_pt1 | contig 110425 bp, 94 predicted proteins | sample PRCRCaboRojoPR_6_FD_12820 | JGI IMG/M metagenome (IMG submission 12820)
TGTAAGGTCAATCCTTCGACCAATAAGCGCACATCCTGATTCGTCCGTCGCTCATATAATTTTCTCAACGCTTGATCGACTGTGAATCCCATCCGGATTTGATCAGACATCAACCTCAACTCTGTTGAACTGGGAGATGACAAATTGGGAACGATGAACTCAACCGCCTGAAGCAAAGAAAACCCCGCCTGGAGGGAATCAGCCCATCGATCCAATACCCCNGGAAATTGATCCTGAAATAAGCGGCGCTGCATTCTGGCCCGGGAGTAGGTCCATGTGAGAAGTCCAACGAGGAGCAGGAAGGCGAGGAATCCACTCAACATCAGGCGCTCAGTGAGAAGATAGCCAATTAAAAATCCTCCTCCAACCGTGCCGAATAACGAGGTGACTAATGACAAAGGTTGAGAACCAAATCGAGCATCCCGCCACCACCCCAACAGCAAACGACCAAGGCCCTCTCTGAAAAAAGAGCCTAAAAAGCGGTTGATGGGATCTGACACAGAAAGGAGGGAATGCCACCACGAAGAAGGACGCCGAAAGCCTTCCTGTCTCTCCAATCGCTGTCGCCAGAACCTCCTCAAAGCCCGACCCCGGCCGACCTCAATCACAGGCAAACAAGCCGCGAAAAAGAAAAATCCTCCCACCACCCCGATCGAGTACATCAGGTGAGAGACTATAAAGGTAAAAAGGGAATCCCTTATCAACCAGGCGATGATCAAGACCCCCATATATCCCAGGATTCCCAAGCCACGAAAAGGCATTCACTCCTCCAGCTGGTTCTCCTCAACATTCACGCTGCGCTTGATCAGCGTCAAACACTGGGGTTTATATCCTGTACTCTGGAACTTCCCCTTTACACGACCATCTTCATCCAGACCCTCCCTTTCAAATGTAAATATTTCCTTTGCTTTTACCTGGAGGTTTTCCCATCCATCTTCCTGAAAGGCAAGGACTTCCGCAATGGAGACGATTTTTCGTTTTCCCCCGGGAAGCCTCTCTTGCTGGAGGATCAGATCCACAGCACTGGCAATTTGCTCCCGGATGGCAGGTTGAGGCAATTCTAATCCCGCCATCAAGACCATGGACTCTATACGTCGAACAGCATCCGCAGGAGAGTTGGCGTGAACTGTCGTCAAGGAACCAGGGTGTCCCGTGTTCATGGCCTGGAGCATGTCAAATGCTTCCGGCCCGCGAACTTCTCCCACAATGATCCGGTCCGGGCGCATGCGCAAAGCATTTCGAACCAATGTCCGAATGGTTATTTCTCCTTTGCCTTCAATGTTGGGAGGGCGCGCTTCCAAAGATACCAAGTTGTCCGCTGCCAGCTGCAGTTCTGCGGTGTCTTCAATGGTCACAATCCGCTCGCTTTGGGGTATGCAGCGAGAGAGGGCATTCAAGGTGGATGTCTTTCCCGATCCTGTACCCCCAGAAATTAAGATATTAATCCGGGCCTGGACACATGCCTGAAGGAAACGCGCCATGTGGTCTGATAAACTCCCCAATCCCACCAAACGAGTTAAGGTGAAGGGAGTGGCAGAAAATCGACGGATGGTCAAAGCTGGGGAACGCATAGCTAGCGGGGGAATAATGGCGTTAACCCGTGATCCATCAGGCAGTCTGGCATCCACAAAAGGCACAGATTCATCCACACGCCGCCCAAGCGGGGCAACAATGCGATCAATGACATTGAGGATATGTTGGTTATCCCGGAATGCAGCCTGGACCGTTTCTAATTCCCCATCCTTCTCCACAAATATTTCATCCGGCGCGTTAACCATTATCTCCGTCACCTGTGGATCGTGCAAATAGGGTTCCAGGGGACCAAAGCCCACAATGCGGTTGACAACCCCCTCGATCAACTTTTCCTCCGTACGATGGGGGAGGATTTCTTCCTCCCGACGCAGGAATGTTTCGACGATCTCAGACAGAACCTTTCGATCTCCCGCCAACGATTCGCGTTCCTGATCACTTTCCACCCGTGATTGGATGTACTCTGTGGTCAAATGATGCAGGCGGTCTTCTAGTTCCGCATGCTTTTGAGAAACCACACCCTCCCCTCCTCCCCTTTTCATGGATTCAGGAATCCCCCATCTTCAGCGATCCACATACTTCAGAACTTTTTTAGCCATTCGCCGGAATGATTTTCCCAATCTGCTGTTTTTCCGTAAAACACATGGTTGACCATAACTGACATTCGACCAGACACCGTTGGGATCCATAGGCAGCACTGAAAAAACCTTCAAGTCTAAATGCTCAGCAATTTCTTGGGGTTCGACAGCAGCTCCCGGGCTGTTTTGATTAATCACCAGTCCCGCTGTGATCTCCTTTTCCGGTATGGCATTCAGATATCGTCTTGTTGAGCGGAGGCAGGGGACATCCGGCGTAAGCACCATCAATCGTAGATCAGCATACAAATACGCAGCCCTGTTCACGCTTCCCCATCCAGAAAATGTATCAAGGAAGATCACCTCATATTTTTCCCGGAAAGCACCCAACAAAGATTCGATATCTGCTTGGCCCAAAGGTTCATCTTTTGAAAATTTTGGGGGGCAGGCGAGTAAATCCATTCCCGGCCGATATTCCGTGACTGCCAGACGCAGATGCTTATCTGTCAGCTCATCCATGACGGGCAGCAAATCTGCCCAGGAACGCTCCGGCTCGAGGTCAAGGAGCACATCCGCGGTTCCCAGACCCGGACTGAGATCAATCAAAGCTGTGGAGCGCTTTTGTCCCAGGCCCACAGCTACCCCCAGATTGGTGGCTATTAGACTTTTCCCCACCCCACCTTTGGCGGAAAAGATACCGATCACACTACCCATCCCCTATCCTCCTGCAGGTCGCAGCAGCACGAGCATCTGGTATTCATTGGATCGAGCGTAAAGAAGAGACAGCGCCTCCTGATCGTCGACCGCAAAGATATAGGCAGGTGTGTCTTCATCCACCGGCAAAGCGACAACCTGAACTTCGGTGGCGATGAAACCTGCATTTTTCAAGCTTTTCCCGGGTAGAACGGATGCGATTTCTATACGGTCTCCTTCAGATAAATCCGGAGGAGCAGCGATGAACCAGTCTACAGGCACGCGCACACACCAGGTTTCAGAAGGGCACCGCTGAGCTACAGCCCCTCCTTTCCCCCCTGTCAACTTCTCCGGGATGACGATCTCTCCCTTTACCAGGGGATAGAGGGTGACCTTTCCAACCGCCTGCTCCTCAAAGTTGAAATGGGACTCAGGGACTGCCCCTCTGGGAACCTCCCGAACTTCAATCATATCTGTGGTTAAGGCAGTACCAGTTTCGATCTTCTGCCGGGAAAAGACAGCAGAAATTTTTTCCCCGGGGGCATAATGCTGTTGGCGGGAAAAAAATTGAAAGACAAGAACGCCAAAAAGAACAGCCAGCAGGACCGCGACCAACACATAGAACCGGGTCCGCCTGCGAACCGCAGCTTGCCAATCAGGAGTCGTGGTGGGCGCCTTTCTCGAAGGTCCCTGATTCTTTCCCCGCTTATTGACCATCACCCCGATCCTCCCTATCCCCTCTTCCTCAGTAAAACATCCATCCCCTTATTCCCAGTGTACAAAACCCCCATTTGCATGTCAATAGTCAAACAGGTTCGTTGAGTATCTGCTATAGTATGAAGGGAAAAGTGGATAATACTGCTTATGAAACCCGCAGCTCATAAAGGGGGNAAAGTCAGGTCGGATAAACTTTTTCAACTAACACTCTTGATTCACGGATCGGATCAAGTTAGTATTGAATTATCCTTGACTGCACCTTGAACCTGAATAAATTCATTCATATCCAATTTCTTCACTGATTAGAGATGGATCAGATCACAAAACACGTTTTCAAATTAAAAAGCATCCCCATCTGCAATGTCTATCTCCTGGATGTTGAAGATGGATATTACCTGGTGGACAGCGGTTTATTCGGTTATGCTGAGGTCATCAGAGACGAGCTGGAGGGAGAAGTGGGCCCGCTCTCCAACTTGAAAGGCATTCTCCTCACCCACGGGCACGGGGATCACATCGGCAACGCCCCTGCCCTCGCAAAAAGAAGCAGCGCTCCGGTCATGGGTCACGAAGCTGACCGGCTCTTCTTCCAGAAATCCCCTGACATTCCCGCAAAATCTCCGTTTCAACGCGCGCTGCTCCGCCTCGCGGACCGTTTTCTCTTCCGGCAGCCTCCCCTTATGGTGGACATTTTTTTAGAGGAAGGGCAGGAAATCCTCTCCAGCAGCGGGTGGGAAGTGGTCCATACGCCGGGACACACGCCGGGCAGCATCTCTTTTTACCAACCCGAGCAAGGGGTGCTGCTGTGCGGGGATGCACTATTTAACCAGCACCCCGCCACCCGCGTGAGAGGTCTGCGCCTGCCGCTTCCCCTGATTTCCGTTGACAGCCGGACTGCCCGGGCTTCTGTAGAAAAGCTCGCCCAATTAGACCTCAAAATCATCTGCCCGGGCCATGGGTTCCCTCTCACAGATAACTTGAGCCAAAAATTACAGCGGCTTCTCGGAAGCAAGACCCGCACAAAAAAGGTTTGAGACATGGTCAAAACGGGAAAGCACCTATGAAACCCACCCTGAATGGCACAAGGTTCGGATCCATTGATGTGGGGAGCGAGCGGATCAAGCACGACATCCTCATCCGCCTGGACAGCACGGTGGAAAAACGGAAGAAAAACCTTTCCAAAGAGATCTTCGGCACCTCGCACACCATTTCCCTGGCCGAAGCGGAGCACATCTACGAGGCAGGGGCGGAGGGTCTGCTGATCGGGGGCGGCCAGTTTGGGCGGGTCAAACTTTCCCCGGAAGCGGAGGCATTTTTTCAGGAACGGGACTGCCAGGTGGAGATCCACCCTACGCCCAAAGCCATCCAACGCTGGAATGAGATCCCGGGGGATTGGATCGGCCTCTTTCACGTCACCTGCTGAAAACTCACACGGTCCTCCCCCACCCTCCATTTCTGCCGGCACAGACCGGGATCCAAACGAACACCTCCATTCTCTGAAGGGTATCCCCATGCTCCCTCTCGCTTTTCGGCGGCGAGATTGAACCCCCCTAAACATGTTCGCCAAAATACGCACAATATCCGCTACAATGAAAGGGAGATGGAAAAAAGACCGCGATGTGGAGGATGCGGAGGAAACCATGTCTGACATTCCTACCTTGACCACCAAGCGCTTACAACTCAGGCCTTTCAGGATGGATGATGCCCCTGTTGTGCAAGAACTGGCCGGAGCCTATTCCATCGCCGCCCATACGACCGACATCCCTCATCCCTACCCGGATGGGCAGCCGAGGAATGGATCTCCACCCACGCAGAAACCTTCGCAAAAGGAACAGGGGTAAATTTCGCCATTACCCTCAAGGAGAAGGGCACCTTAGTGGGTGCGATCGGTATTTTCATCAAAAAACAGCACCACCTTGCAGAGCTGGGATACTGGATCGGAGAACCTTTCTGGAACCAGGGCTACTGCACCGAAGCCGCCCGGGAGGTGATTCACTACGGTTTTGAGAAACTCGATTTAAATCGAATCCAGGCCCGGTATATGGCAAAAAACCCCGCCTCCGGGCGGGTGATGGAAAAAATCGGCATGCAGCGCGAGGGCACCTTGCGGCAGTCCCTGCACCGCTTTGACTCCTTCGAAGACGCACATGTCTACGCCATTCTGCGCGAGGAATTCGAAGCCAATTAGGAAGGACTCATGCTTTATCGGACACATGGTGGACTCGATATCTCGGAAATCGGCATCGGTTGTTATGCCTTGAGCGGTGCCTACGGCCAGAAAGACCCTGAAGCCTTCAAAGCCATGCTTCGCAGGGCTTATGAACTGGGGGTCAATTTCTTCGACACGGCGGATGCTTACGGGGATGCGGAGGCCATCCTGGGTGAGGTGGTCAAACCCTTTTCGCGAGGAGGTCCTCATCGCCACCAAAGTGGGGGTGAAGGAGAACACCAAGCCCAATCTCTCAGCGGAATACCTCCAATCCTCTTGTGAGGAAAGCCTGCGTAGGCTGGACACGGAATACATCGACCTTTACCAGATCCACTTTGACGATCCGGAGACGCCTGTCGAGGATACCATTGCAGCCCTGGAGGAACTCAAAGAGCAGGGGAAAATCAGGCATTACGGCCTAGGGCACCTATCCCCTTCCCGGGCCAAGGAGTATAGTGAGCTCGGTAATGTATTTTCCATGCTGCTGGAATTAAACGCGGTAGCCTGGGACAGCCACCATGATCTTCTGCCCCTGTGTAAAGAATATGACCTGGGTATGATCGCTTTCAGCGTCACAGGACGGGGGCTGCTGACCGGGAAATTCCAGGAAGTCCCCACCTTCGAAGCGGGTGATATCCGCAACCTGGATACTTTATTTCAACGGGAGCGCTACCAATATGGGCTCCAGGTGATGAAGAAGTTGTCCGAAATGGGAAAACGCTATGGTAAGACGCCTGCCCAGGCTGCTATCGCCTGGGTTTTAGCCCAGGAAGGGGTGATCTGTGCCCTGACCGGGCCTTCCACTATCCCGCACCTGGAGGAAAACCTCCAGGCCAGCGGATGGCGCTTCACCTCCGCCGAATTGGATGAGTTCTCCCAGTTCCTGGTAGAAAAGGAGGAGAAATATAACCGTCTGGCGGAAGATAACCTGGTGGCCATCCTCACAGATCCGCTTCCAGCAGATCCCAGAACCGCCTTTAGAGACCTCGTTTACGTGATGGAGACAGCCCTGCGACTGAGGATGGTTGAGGAGTCTGAGGTGCTTCCCACTTTCTTTGAACTTTATGACCTGCGAAAAACGTTAGATCAAAAGTCCGGGTCGAGTCTGGATGCCATTCAAGCTGAATTGCGCGAGATGATCTCCCCCCGAAATCTTCCCCCACGGTGATGATAGAATATATGCCAGATTTCCCTGATGCGATGCCGGAGCCTGTATTTTATTGACATGTCAAAAAGTGTCAACTGCTCTCCCGGTCATCATCCCGGGAAAATGAGAAGAAACCCAAACCTTCCTCAAAGCTATAATCCCCATCCCGAACATACCCTGCCCCCAAGCCATAATAAGAAGGAGTGAAATGAGCGAGGAAAGAGAACACCAGACTTCACCTCAACAAGGAACCCAGCCCTGGAAGCAGCCCTGGCAGGATGTGATCCAGAATTGGGAGGTTGACCCTGAAGAGGGGTTATCATCGGAAGAAGCGAAAAAACGACTGAATCAATACGGTCCCAACCGCCTGGAGGAGACCGAACGCAGAAGCGCCCTGTCCATTTTCATCGAACAGTTTAAAAACATAATCGTCCTCTTATTGAGCGGAGCGGCTGCGCTTTCCTTCGCGTTCGGGGAATTTGTGGAAGGGGTTTCCATCCTGGCTGTGATTGTGTTGAACGCCCTGTTAGGGTTTTTTACCGAACTGCGCGCGGTGCGCTCCATGGAAGCCCTCCGGGAACTGGGCCGGATGAAGACCAAAGTCCGCCGTGAGAAGTCCATCCACAATATATCCGCTGAGAAGGTCGTGCCGGGAGACATCCTGATCATCGAAAGCGGCGATGTGATCACCGCCGATGCCCGGCTCCTGGAAGCCAACCGCCTTCAGGTGGATGAAGCCTCCCTGACCGGGGAATCCGTCCCGGTGGGGAAGACGACTTCAGCCCTTAAAGGTGAACCTCCCCTCGCGGAGCGCGAAAACATGGTCTACAAGGGCACCGCGGTGACCCGTGGTTCAGCCCGGGCCGTGGTGGTGGCCACGGGCATGGAAACCCAGCTGGGGGACATATCATCTCTGGTTGATAAGGCAGAAGAAGAGCGCACGCCTCTTGAAAAACGGCTGGACCAGCTGGGAGAACGCCTGGTATGGATCACCCTTGGGATCGCAGCTCTGATCGCCGGTCTGGGCATCGCTCTGGGCAGGGATGTGTATTTGATCCTGGAAACAGCCCTCGCCCTGGCAGTGGCAGCAGTCCCTGAAGGACTACCCATTGTGGCTACCATCGCCCTGGCCCGCGGCATGCGCCGTATGGCAGAGCGCAACGCCCTGCTCCGCCAGTTATCCGCTGTAGAGACCCTGGGATCGACCACCGTCATCCTGACCGACAAGACCGGGACCCTGACCGAAAATGAGATGACCCTGAAAAAGATCGCTCTGGCGGAGGACGACGTCCGGCTGGATCAAGGGCCCAACTCGCAAAAAACCTTTTTCCTTAACGATCAGGAGATCGACCCCGGCCAACATACCCACCTTCACCAGACGCTCCGGGCCGGGGTGCTGTGCAACAACGCTGAACTGCACTCCCAGGACGGCAGTGGTGAGGATATCGGCGACCCCCTGGAAATCGCCCTTTTACAGGGCGCGTATCAGGCAGGGATGACGCGGGAAGCGCTTTTAGAGGAATACCCAGAGGAAAGGGAAATCGCCTTTGACCCGGAAGTGAAGATGATGGCCACTGTCCATGAACAGGCCCCACAAGGGGGAGGAAACTACCTGGTGACTGTGAAAGGAGCTCCTGAGGCCGTTCTCGGGGTGAGCGAAACCCATCTCACCCCCCAGGGTAAAGAACCCCTGGAAGAAGATGACCTGAAGCGCTGGGAGAAGCGCTTTACATCCCTGGCCGCGGAGGGATACCGTGTCCTTGCCCTGGCCCAGCGTGAGGGGCAAGACCCTTCCGCGAATCCCTACCAAAACCTGACCTTCCTTGGCGTGGTTGGTCTGATCGACCCAGCCCGTGAGGATGTCGAAGAGTCCATTCAATCCTGCCAGGATGCTGGCGTGCGGGTGGTGATGGTTACGGGCGACAAAACTCAGACCGCGGAAACCATCGCCCAGAAAGTGAATCTAGTGAAAGGGTCTGAACCAGACACGAAGCGGGGGAAGAATCTACCCCAGGAAGAAAACCTTGATCAGCAGGTCACACAGGCTGACATTTTCGCCCGGGTCGATCCCGGCCAAAAACTTTCCCTGGTCTCCTCTTTCCAGGAAAGCGGAGAGATCGTGGCCATGACCGGGGACGGGGTAAACGACGCTCCGGCATTGAAGAAGGCGGATATCGGTATCGCCATGGGCCAACGTGGAACCCAGGTCGCCAAAGAGGCAGCAGCCATGGTCCTCAAAGATGACGCCTTTTCGACCATTGTGGCTGCGATTGAACAGGGCCGGAATATCTTCAATAACATCCGGAAATTCGCCCTCTACCTATTATCCTGCAATACGAGTGAGATTTTCGTGGTTTCCTTTGCTTCCTTCACCAGTCTTCCCCTCCCCATCCTACCTCTACAAATTCTGTTCCTCAATCTGGTGACGGATGTCTTCCCGGCCCTGGCACTCGGGGTGGGAGCTGGGAATCCCCAGATCATGAAACAACCCCCGCGGGACCCGGATGAGCCCATCCTGACACGAGAACACTGGTGGGGGATCAGTGCTTATGCCCTCCTCATCAGCCTCAGCGTCCTGGGAGCGTTTGGCCTGGCCCTCGCTCGTTATGAGATGGGCATTGATAAAGCGGTCACGGTAGGATTCCTGACCCTGGCATTCGCTCAATTGTGGCATGTCTTCAACATGCGGGGATTGGGCACAGGGGTGCTGCGCAACGAGGTCACCGAAAACCCCGCTATCTGGGGAGCTCTGGCCCTGTGCATCGGTCTACTCCTGCTCGCTACCTATCTGCCCTTCCTGTCCAACCTTTTGGACACCGCCCCTCTCGGGCTTCAGGGCTGGATGCTTGTCATCCCCCTGAGCCTGGTCCCGCTCCTGCTGGGTCAGATCGGGAAAGCGTTGGGATGGGGACAGACGTAAACCCATTTACATCACCTAATTTCCAAAAATCACCTGACCTCCCGAGATATCCCTGCTTTGCAGACGGGAAATCACTCGAGATTCGCGGAAAGCGTATAAAGCTCGGTTCCAGGCGCACCCCTGATAACCCCGTCTTTGATGATCATGGACCAGTTTTCCACCCGTTCAAAAGGGTCTCCCCAGCAGATATCATTGCGGGTCTCTTCATGCCTTTGCGCTACAGCGACGGTCCCGGACAGGACACAGGTCGCTGGATCAAAGGTCCCCTGATAAATCTTTTCAACAGTCACCCGGCAGTAATCCCCGTCCCCATAATCGGTCTGATAGTCAATCAACAGACTTCCTGTGACGGGTCCTCCACTCAATGAAAAACTCAGATCAAAATGGTTATCATGATCCCGGTGGTAGAACTGATCATCGACAATCTTGACAACCTTTCCAGAGCTGGTAGAAAGGATGTCCTGGTATGCCGTTTCACAAGTGGCAAAGGCATCCTCAAAGCAGTCCCCCGCTCTGGCGCGTTCTTCCAGGCAAACCTGGTAGGGTTGGAAGTCCCCGCAGCGTTTGTCGGAGTTCAGCAAATCAGGCAGGACTTCATTCTCCCAGAATGAGGTGGACCACCAATCCGTCTGGCACGTACTCTCTCCTCCGTCTTGAGCATCCTGGTCTCCCTCCTCATCCTCCAGGACCCCAGCCGCTCGGGCGATGTTGATCTGGCCCTGCAGCAGGCGCTCCACCCCGTGGAAAACCATCTGCTTCATCTTCTCCTGGGCCGTGCTCTTGACCGCCTGCTTCGCCAAGCGGCGGACCACTTCACCGCTCAAGCTCCCCCCGCTGACAACCACATTGAAAGCCTCATCCCCCACGTTGCGGAGGATATTTCTCCCCACTGGACCGATCCGGCGCCACAAATTGGCCGAGTTCCGCTTGATCGAATGCCACCAACGCGTCAGCGCGCCGGTCTCCTCCCCGCAGCCTGCGTAAAAAACTAATCCGGTTCGTTAACCGCTGACGTTCCGCTTTACAATAAGTCTCCAGCTTCTGGACTGCTGTCCTATCGCCTGCCGATTGGTAGCGTCTCTTCAGCTGACGGCAGTTAGCGTCATGATCATTGCGCTCCTGCTTGGTGGCGTGGATCATCCGGTCCAAGACTTCTTCCGCGCCTTCCGTCTGGCGCACTGCCGGAGCCAGTGCCATCAGCCCCGGGACATGAGCTGCAGTGTCCAGATTGGCTTCATCCTCCAGCAATGCGTCGCTTAAGTAGAACAGGGTACGGGCCTCCCCAAAGGACCGGTCCGGACCCTCCGCCTGACCCGTACCAAATGGTACCAGGCTGAGGCTGAATACTAAGAACAGGATCCATGATTTCGTTTTGTAGATCATCCGCTTTCTACTCCTCATTCCATGTTAATATTTCTCCCCATACATCTTCCCGGGCGGGCAATAACTGGAGCGCTCAGGTTTCAGGGGGTCCCAAACCCAAACCCGCTGACACTGCTGTTGTTCCCGTTCACTCCGCCAAGGATCTTCCCATCCTCCAGAGTGGCCTGCCACGGGACCGTAGCCGAGCGGGTGACCGGGCAGGAACCCCCACTGCACACGCTGGCACAGGCCGTCCCCTCGTAGACTTCGGTGACCTGGGCTGTGCCGCTCAAAGTGCAGGTCTCCACATCCAAGGTGCCGCTGAGCGTGCTGGTGATCCTGATCGTGCACAGGTGGCGGTCCTGTAGAATGTAGCTGATATTTCCGCTGACCCCACCGCCGCTGGCGTTGTAAACCAGGCTGCCCGCGACGTTTTGGGCTTCACTGTGCATCACAGTCACTTTTTTCGTCACCGGCCCACCGGTTTCAGTACGCGGGATGGCTCGATAAAGATGTTCACAGGCTATCAGCGCTTCCTCCTGGCATACCCCCTGTACCCCTTGATCTTGCAAACAAGATTTATACATAGCAATCGCTGTTCGCTGGCAGGCCCGACCTTCCGCAATAAGCTGCGGTTGGACAACCTCTTCCCAATACGGTGCCACCCAGCTGAGGTCCCCGGGACAGTCCTCTTCCTCCTCGTCCTGGCTGTCGGAGGACTCCGGATCTTCACCCTCGCTGAGCACATCATCATCGAACTGGTCTGCATCCCCTTCCAGGAACTGGGGGTCATCTCCCTCATCCCCCTCCTCATCCCCCAGCACCCCGGCCGCCCGGGCGATGTTGATCTGGCCCTGCAGCAGCCGCTCCACCCCCCGGTAGGTCATCTGTTTCAGTTTCTCCCGGGCCGTGCTCTTGACCGCCTGTTTCGCCAAGCGGCGGACCACCTCACCGCTCAAACTGCCCCCGCTGACCACTGTGTTGAAGGCTTCATCGCCCACTTTCCGGAGGATGTTCCTGCCCAGCGGTCCGATCCGGCGCCACAGATTGGCCGAGCCCCGCTTGACCGAATGCCAAAAACGCGTCAGCACTTTGCGCCGGTCCCCTCCCCGTAGCCTGCGTAAAAAACTAATCCGGTTCGTTAACCGCTGACGTTCCGCTTTACAATAAGATTCCAGCTTCTGAACTGCTGTTTGATCTCCAGCCGACTGGTAGCGCCTTTTCAGCTGGCGGCAGTTGGCGTCATGATCATTGCGCTCCTGCTTGGTGGCGTGGATCATCCTGCCCAGAACCTCTTCCGCGCCTTCCGCCTGGCGTACAACTGGAGCCGGGGCCATCAGCCCCGGGACATGAGCTGCAGTGTCCAGATTGGCTTCACCCTCCAGTAATGCGTCGCTTAGGTAGAGCAGGGCGCGGGCTTCCCCAAAGGTCCGTCCTGGACCCTCCGCCTGACCCATACCAAAAGGCACCAGGCTGAAACAAAAAACCAACAACAGCATCCATGCTTTCACAGTGTTACTCATCTGTTACTCCCTCCTCAATCAGGGCCAGGGCTTCCAGATAACGCAGCTCACCATCCACCAGGCCAAAGGTCAGCGATTCTCCGTAATACAGGTCCCCATTTTTCAAAAACTCCTTCTCCAGGGGGATTTCCAGATATGTAGCTAACCCAGCTGCAGCCAGGACCTCATCCAGGCTCATATAAGCCCCGAACTGCTCCGGATCATAGGGCATAGGTGCCAGCTGCCCGATTTCACTTATATCCAGCTCATCCTCTCCGCTCAGCTCGCCGTTGATGAACGTGTACCCCACACCCCGGGAGTAGTAATCCCAGCTCTCTAATCGGACATCGCGCAGCGACCCGTCCATAGTTTCTTCTTCATAAAAAAGCAGGGTGAAAGCCTCCGGGGCACCGAGCTCGGCCTGAATCCCCGCCTGATCCGGAGTCAAGCTGTATCCCACCCCCGATGAGCCCCCAGGCACCGACCCCTCAATCAATGTAGGGGCTTCCTGATAACCCTGCCAACCCGCCCACAGGAAAATTCCCCCCAGCAGGATCAGGATCGCCAGGATCCCCCCGCAACCGATCCCCAGCGGAATCCAGATCCTTTTTCCCTTCCCGTTCCCTGAAACTTGTTCAACCTTTGCCATCGCTGGAGCTCCTTTCGTTCCTATGACTGACCGGCCCCAGCACTGAAACGACCTATCCTCCCACACTGTCGGCGGGAGGATCCAGACTGGGGATAGATATTGACCTCGAAAAAAGATAAGATTGAAAGCCGCCTTACCCTCCCGGATCGGCCACCAACCGCACCGCGTTCCGGATCAGAAAGGCACCTTTCCAAATCCACATTTTACCCAAATTTGGGGGAAATGGGGGCAGAATGTGACTTTTTTCACCTATTATCTGGCTGCCATCTACGTCTTTTCAGCCCCGGGGACCTTCCCCGCTCCCATGATAAAATAGGCCTATGGACCTCTTTGACCACGCCATGAAAGAACGCATGAAAAAGAAAGCCCCCCTGGCAGCCCGCATGCGCCCGGAAACCCTGGATGAGTTCGTGGGGCAAGAGCACATCGTCGGTGAAGGGCGACTCCTGTACCGGGCCATCCAGGCCGACCGCATCTTCTCCTCTTTGATCTTCTGGGGACCGCCCGGAACGGGGAAAACTACCCTGGCCATGATCATCGCCAACAAGACGGAGTCGCACTTCGTGACCCTCTCCGCGGTCATGGCCGGCAAGGCGGACCTGCGGGAGGTGATCAAGGGAGCCCGTGAGCGGCGTAAAATGGTTCAGAAACGGACCATCCTCTTTGTGGATGAAGTCCACCGCTGGAACAAGGCCCAGCAGGACGCGCTTTTGCCCCATGTGGAAAACGGGACCATCACCCTCATCGGCGCCACAACTGAAAATCCCTATTTTGAAGTCATCGGCGCTTTGGTTTCCAGGTCGCGGATCTTCCAGTTGAAATCTCTCACCGACGCGGACATCCGGAGCCTGCTGCAGCGTGCTTTACAAAACCAGGAACGGGGTTACGGCCAGCTGGATATCGTTCTCGATCAGGACGCGGAGGACCATTTAATCCGCGTGGCCGGAGGGGACGCCCGCAACGCCCTCAATGCCCTGGAACTGGCTGTGGAATCCACCCCTGAAAATGAAGAAGGGCAGATCCACATCCCCCTGGAGGTGGCCCAGGACTCCATCCAGCGCCGGGCTGTGCTGTATGACAAAGACGGAGACGCCCATTACGACACCATCTCAGCCTTCATCAAAGCCATCCGCGGCTCTGACCCGGACGCCGCCCTGTACTGGCTGGCCAAGATGCTCTATGCCGGGGAAGACCCCCGCTTCATCCTCCGCCGCCTGCTGATCTCCGCCGGGGAGGACATCGGCCTGGCGGATCCCATGGGCCTGGTGGTAGCCAACGCCGCCGCCCAGGCCTTCGACTTCGTGGGTCTCCCGGAAGGCGTCTACCCCATCGTTGAAGCCACCCTGTACCTGGCCACCGCGCCCAAATCCAATTCCACCGGTGCTTATTTCAAAGCCTTTGACCTCATCGAACGCTCCAGCCGCACGAATGTTCCCTCCCACCTCAAAGACCCCAGCCGGGACCGCAAAGCGCTGGGACACGGGAAGGGGTATGAATATCCTCATTCCCACCCGGACCACTTCCTGCCCCAGCAGTACCTGCCGGAAGAATTATTAGGGACGTATTTTTACCAACCTTCAGAACAGGGCTATGAGCAGGAGGTCAAAGACCGTCTCCAGCGCTGGCGGAAAGCGCAGCGCGAGGCCCTGGGCATTGAGGAAACCGAGNANGTGCCCGATCTCTCCGAAGAGGACATCAAATCCATCAAAGGGCGCCACAAAAAAGGCACATAACCACCACCCGGACCCTGAAATCCACCCCGGTTCCAGGCCTTGAGTCAGGGAGGAACATCCATGAGCAGCCCCCCACAAGAACACCGATTGGCTTTATTAGGTTTTGGAAACGTAGGCCAGGCCTTTGCCCGGCTCTTGCTGGAGAAGGAAAACACACTCAAAGAGGAAAGAGGGGTCGTTTTCAGGGTCACGGGCATCGCCACCGGCAGCCACGGCAGGGTCATCGATCCGGAAGGGATCGATCTTGAAAAAGCCCTCTCCCTCCGCCAATCAGGTGACAACCTTGACAGGATCAGCTCCTTCCCTATCAAAGATAGTCAATCATTCATCTCTGACGTACCTGCGCACGTCCTTTTCGAATCCACCCCCGTGAACTACCAGACCGGGCAGCCAGCCCTGGATTACCTGCGGGCTGCCATACAACGCGGGATGCATGTCATCACAGCGAACAAGGGACCCGTGGTCCACGGGTACCGGGAATTGGTGGATCTCGCCCGAAGCCGCGGGAGGTCCTTTCTCTTTGAGTCCACCGTGATGGACGGTGCGCCGGTATTTTCCATGGCGCGGTGCGGGCTGCCGGCAGCGGAGGTCACCGGGATCCAGGGCATCCTTAACTCCACCACCAACTTGATCCTGACCCGCATGGAACGAGGCCAGAGCCAGGAGGAAGCTGTTGCTTATGCGCAGTCTATGGGCATCGCGGAGACCGACCCCAGCGGGGACCTGGACGGATGGGACGCTGCTGTGAAAATGGCTATTCTGGTCAACGTGCTGATGAAAGTCCCCCTTAAATTATCAGATGTGGACAGGACAGGCATCCGGGAAATCAACCAAAATGAAATCAAAGAGGCAGCCGAGAAAAACAAGCGCTGGAAGCTGGTCTGTTCCGCGCAGCGCCAGGAGGGGCGAAAAAGCGAGGTGCTGGCGCAGGTCCAACCCCGCCTGGTCGAACCATCCTCCCCGCTTTACCATCTCAGCGGTACCTCTGCCCTCCTCCAGGTGGAAAGCGATGTCCTGGGAACCATTACGCTCCAGGAAGAAGAACCCACACCGATGACGACAGCGTATGGGTTCTTAGCAGATCTCTTGAACGTAGTAAAGAAGGGAATATCCTCCGGGCAGTTATAAGATTTCAAGTAAGATTGAGGCTGCTTGCTCGACAAGCACCGAACAGGGTTCCTCCCCGCTCGAACCATATTTGCTTTCCCGCAGTTCCCCGCAAATCAAAGAGCCAAATCCAGATTGAAATCGCTGGCGGTAAGCCAGGACCTTCTCCTGGCAGTGACTATCATTCACATCTGGGCTGGAACGCCCGTACACAGCTCCAATGATTAAAACCCCAGAAAGGAAAGCGCCGCATAGGTCCTGATAATTCAAACCCACACCGCCCCCCAAACCGGTTGTCATCTGTATCGTCCGATCCTCCAACTCACCCAAAACATGCTCGCCAACGGCGATCATCACCGCCTCCGATCAATGATAACCGCGTTGCACAAGACGTCCAGCCCGTTTTGACGGTACTAGTTTGTCAACCATACCACACTCCTTATAAAGAATACCCTTTCTTTAAAAACTAACCTCAGCATCTATACGATCGGTATAGAAATTGACAGATAACTCAATTAATGAAAACCTAATTTCCTCGGCCCCCGATCAAAGATGCCCTCCATCAACGTTCTATCTTAATCACCTTCCCTGCACCCACCTCGATATATCGATCGCCAAATTCTCGTGCGAACATCTCGCGGGTCCTGACTCCCGAACAATGACAGGGAGCAACCCGCTCCACCCTTAAGCGCTGGAATTCATCAAGCACCCATTGCACATGGGCCTCACTCTTATTGAAAAGGTGAAACCCTCCCAAAACCAGGGTGGGGTTTTCGCTGTAATGGTTTTTCGCCCAACTTACCACCGTCACCACCCCGGGATGAGCACACCCCGTAATCACCACCAAACCATGGGTGGTATCCAGGATCAGGGCCTGTTCAGGAGGTGGGCCATGGATCTCTCCGGTAGTGTATATCCTCTCATATAATCTCTGCTCCGGCGTCACCTCCACGACTTTGACCATTTTCCTCAGACCCGCTTTATAGGATGCGGAGAAAGATGGCAGCAGGTATACCACTGGGCGACCCCCGCTGTTCAATATCGCCTGTAAACCGCCGATATGGTCCTTATGGGCGTGTGATAAAACGACCTTATCAAGATCCTGAGGGTCAATCCCCATCTCTTTCATATTCGTGAGCAGCAAAGTACCCGAGGCACCTGTATCAAACAGGATCTTCTCCTCCTCATATTCCACAAGAGCAGCGAATCCCCAATCCGTTTCCAAACCTTTCCGATAAGGGAAGTTATCATAAAGAATGATTATCTTAAAGCCAGGTGGGTCATCAGATATTTGATCTGCCGGGGTTTTCGCTCTCGTTTCCCCCTCCATTGGCGTCAGAGATGAATGTTTCTTCGGTTGAACGGTTTCCGTTGGAATGGGGGTCACACTCGTTGTCGGTGCTATCTTTCCATATCCTTTGTTTTGTCCAGACAGCGAACTGCAGCCGACAGTCAAGAACAAACACAGGATCATGAAAAAAGAAAAGCAGGCTTCCTTTTGCGGCACAGGATCCCGGAGGTAGATAAACCCCACCTGCTGCTTCACAGATTACCCCTTTTCCAAACCAACAATCATTTTTTCCCTTGAAATTCAAGGGGGACCTGGAAAGTCACCCCCAGATCATCAAACGATGATCAGAAGAGGATGAAACCAACAAAAGTGAAAACACTACCCCGTCCAACCTGAGTATAATACACAAACAAGGATCCCCTGCACCCTCATTTCAATACAAAGTTATAAAACTTTTTAATACATAAAGCAGGAAAAGATGTCTTCCCAGCAAGCGCAAGATGGAATCCGGACCGGAATAATGAAGCAACCCTCCCGGAAAGAGTATGGGTTCTTATCATTGGGGGCGATATTAAGCGTCAATGCCGTGATTATGGGAAGCTTCCTTGCCCTCCTCTTTCTGCCAAACCACCTTTCCCCTCCTCACAACACATTGGAGCCCACCCCGGAAGTCTCGTCCACCCCTACTCATACGCCAACCCCGACCGCTACACCGTTCCAAGCTTCTCCTTTGACCAGCACACCTACTGCTTCCCTGACCCCCTCTCCCACCCCTACTTTCACACCAACTGCAACTCACACCCCCAAACCTCCGCCCTCAAGTAGGATTACCGGCATCTCAGGATATCCGCAATCAATGCCCCTCAGCTGTGAATCCCGATCCGCCGTCGATTGGGCCCGTTACTTCGGCAAATCCATCAGTGAGTACACATTCTTCAACGGCCTCCCAAAAAGCGATAATCCGGACGAGGGTTTTGTGGGCAGTGTGTATGGAAGGTGGGGACAAATACCTCCTGCTCCTTACGGAGTCCACGCCGAACCCATAGCCCAACGACTTCGCTCTTTTGGATTGAACGCCAAAGCGGTCCGGGGCATGACCTTGGACGAGTTGAAGGCTGAAATCGCTGCCGGAAGGCCGGTGATTGTGTGGGTGATCGGGCATGTGGCAAACGGGACATCCATTCCCTATACCTCTTCATCAGGGCATAAAACCACAGTCGCCAGATATGAACACACGGTCATCGTCATTGGCTATGAAAGAAACAAAATATATGTCTTGGACGGGGCCAAGCTGTATTTCAGCTATGAAAACGGATTCATGCGCTCCTGGAACGTGCTGGGAAATATGGCTGTGGTTTGGATCGAATGAAGCTACCTGTTTCCCGCCACACGTTTTTCAAAAGCAAGCAGCCAGGCTTTTGTGTTCACATCTTTTGCTCCCCCATACCCCCGCAGTCCCCCGTCAGCGCCAATCACACGATGGCAGGGTATGACCAATGGATTGGGGTTGTTTGACTCCGCCTGTCCTACAGCGCGAGCAGCCTGAGGTTTTCCGATGATCGCTGCTATGTCCCCATACGAACATGTTTCTGCAAACGGGATCTTCTGAGTAGCTTTGAGGACCGATTGTTGAAAATCTGTCAATTCCGACCAATCGATTTCCACCTCAAATTCCATCCTCTTACCCTGTAAATATTCCTTGATCTGAGCCAGAACGGGAGCAGTGTGCTCAAATGAAGTGACGACCTCGAATTCCCGCCCCAATGAGATGTCCTCGATAAAACTCCGCTCCCCGCCCTGGAACATTCGCACAGCGGCCAATCCGCTTTCCGTTAATGCTATGCCAATTAAACCTAATACATCCGTTTGGAGCGTATCAATAAACAGCTTTTCCATTTTATACTCCGTCCCAGGGGGTCAACCCTTCCTTGATCATTGTAAATGAGGGTTTTTAAATAGGCAAGCGTAGGTTAAGCGTATGAAAAGCGTCAGCTAATCGTCAAGCGTTTATTTCGTATATCAGTTAAACTGTATATCGAAAGGCAATTTCTCTTCTTCTCCTCCTTAGAGAGAGTCGGGCACTGGCGAGCCCGACTCTCATCAATTAACAGAAGCTCCGCTTGATTCAAAAAAATTTTAATATTTCGCGGCTTAAATTTTTCACTCCTTTAAACCGAACCTCCCCCATCCATGCTATAATCTTTTTCACAAATAAACCATCAATAAAATCCCACAAAACGCATTTCAACTTCTTACATTCTTATCAAGATAACGATCCAACCCTATGTCATTCGCTCATCTCCACGTTCACACCGAATATTCCATCTTGGATGGTTTCAGCAATATAGGCGAACTGGTCAAACGAGCTAAAGAATTGGAGATGCCTGGGCTGGCGATCACCGACCACGGCACCATGTACGGCGTGGTCGATTTTTATCATGCTGCCCATGAAGCCGGCATCAAACCCATTATCGGTGTGGAGGCCTACCTGGCTCCTCGCGGGATGGAGGACCGGGACCCACGGCACGATAAACGTTCCACCCACCTGCTTTTACTGGCAGAAAATCAACAGGGGTACAAAAATCTTCTCAAGCTCACTTCAGCTGCTCAATTGAAAGGTTTTTATTATCATCCCCGTATCGATCATGAATTCCTTGCCGCCCATGCAGAGGGCTTGATCGCTACCTCCGGATGCATGTCAGCGGAAATACCCCGCGCCATCCAGAGAGGGCAGCTAGACCGAGCCCGGGAAAAATTGGATTGGTATTACGACATATTCGGGCCAGACCGCTTTTTCATAGAACTTCAAAAACACGACATACCAGAACTGAAAGAAATTAATCAAAAACTCCTGGAATTGGGACCCCGCTATGATGCCCGGTACATCGCCACCAACGATGTCCATTATGTAAAACCTTCCGATGCCAGGCTGCAGGATGTCCTTCTGGCTATAAAAACAGGGAAATTGCTCAACGACCCGGACCGGATGCGGATGACGGATTCATCCTATTACTTAAGAACACCACAGGAAATGAAATCTCTTTTTGCGGAAGTCCCGGGAGCCATTACAAATACATTGGATATCGTCGAACGCTGTAATGTGGACCTCAGTTTTAAAGAGTATCATTTACCAAATTTCTCCGTTCCGGAAGGGAAAACACCCAAATCCTATTTACGGGAGTTATGTGAAAAGGGGATCCAGAAGCGCTACCAGGGCAGGGCGGATGATCCAGAGGTGCAGCAACGCTTGAATTATGAGTTGAAAATCATCCAGGACATGGGTTTTGACGCCTACTTCCTGATCGTTTGGGATATTTGCCAGTACGCTCAAAAACGGGGCATCTGGTATAACGCCCGGGGGTCCGCAGCGGGTTCTATCGTCGCTTACGCGCTGGAGATCACCCCCATTGACCCGCTGAAACATAAGTTGATCTTCGAACGCTTCTTAAACCCGGGTCGTGTGAATATGCCCGATATCGACCTCGATTTCCCGGATGACCGGCGGGCGGAGTTAATGCAGTACTGTGCAGATAAGTACGGACATGACAAGGTAGCCCAGATTATCACCTTTGGAACCATGAAAGCAAGGGCCGCTATCCGGGATGTGGGCCGAGTGATGGATATTCCCCTCCAAGAAGTGGACCGGGTTGCGAAAACGATTCCCAACCTCCCCCCCATGAGCATTGAGGAGGCCCTGGAAAATTCCACAGAATTTAAAGAGCTTTATGAGGACGCCCCCTACCTGCAGGATCTGATCGAAACCGCCAAGGGTGTAGAAGGCACGGTCAGGAACGCTGGCACCCACGCCGCCGGCGTGGTGGTCACGGATAAACCCGTCGTGGAATACGCCCCTCTCCACCGCCCCACCGGGAACATCGGGGACAGCCCCATTGATACCGTCACTCAATATGAAATGTCAGTGATCGACCGCCTGGGGCTGCTCAAGGTGGATTTCCTGGGTTTGTCGACTTTGACCATCATGAACAAAGCCAGCAAACTGATCAAAGAAAGGCACGGCGTGGAATTCACCCTGGATAATATCCCCATCGATGATCCAGAGACTTATGAATTAATCGGACGAGGGGAAACCATCGGCATCTTTCAGGTGGAAAGCTCTGGGATGCGCCGCTACCTGAAATCCATGAAGCCTAAAAAGTTGGCCCATGTCATCGCCATGGTCGCCCTGTACCGCCCGGGCCCGATGGACTTTATCCCCGATTACATCAGCCGCATGCACGGTGAGGAAGAGATCAGCTACCGCCACCCGGATCTGGCATCCATTTACGAAGAGACCTACGGCATCCCTGTTTACCAGGAACAGATCATGCACAGCGCCGTGGAGCTGGCAGGGTATGAACCCTCGGAAGCTGACAGCCTGCGAAAAGCGGTGGCAAAGAAAAAGAAAGCAAAACTCATAAAACACAGGAAGAAGTTCATCCAGGGAGCTGTGGATAAAGGGATCGACAGAAATACCGCCCGGCAGATATTCCATGATTGGGAGAAGTTCGCCCGCTACGGCTTCAACAAAGCGCACGCTGCAGATTATGGTTTAATCTCCGTGCAGACGGCCTATCTAAAAACCCATTATCCCGTGGAATACATGACCGCTTTGCTCACCGTGTACCAGAGCAATACCGACAAGGTCACCCTTTACGCCTCCGAATGCAGGCAAATGGGGATCGAAATTCTGCCCCCCAATGTCAACCACAGCGATTGGGGATTTACCATCCAGGACGGTCCAGAGGGAAACTCCTGCATTCGCTTTGGTCTGGGTGCCGTCAAAAACGTCGGAGAAGGACCAGTGGAGGCCATACGTGAGGGGCGGGCGGGAAAACCTTTCACAGACATCAACGACTTCATGAAACGGGTCGATTTGAGAAGGGTGGGAAGAAGAGCACTGGAATCTTTAATCCAGGTCGGCGCGCTGGACGATTTTGGAGAACGTCCCGCGCTCCTGGAAGCGATGGAACGCATCATCGCCATCAGTTCATCCCATTTCCAGGCCGTGGATGCAGGGCAAATGTCCATGTTCTGCAAAGAAACTGGCCTTGAGGAACGGATTGAGCTTCCAGATACCCCGGCAAAGATCAGCCGCCGGGCCCAATTGGATTGGGAAAAAGAGTTAATCGGTTTGTATGTCTCCGACCATCCCTTGAGCACAGTGATCGATACCCTGAAACAAAACGTGACCTATTTTGCGCAGGAATTGGGTGAGGCAAACCACCATGAACGTGTGACCGTGGCGGGAATGGTGACCCATATTCGCCACCACCAGACAAAAAACGGGAAACCGATGGCTTTCGTCACTATCGAAGATATCCAGGGAACCATTGACCTGGTGATCTTTCCTTCTGTCTGGAGAAAGGTTGCAGAATTGATCCAATTTGATAAGATCATATGCGCAAATGGGAGAGTCGACAGCCAACGCGGAGAACCGAAGGTTTTGGTAAATCGGGTCACGACCCAATTGCAGCCCGCGAAATCCGGAGGGGACCTCCCCAAGGAAGAAAAACATAAGCCCAGGGAAAAGAGTTCCCCCCCCAAAGAAGAGAAATCAGGATCCAACCAAAAACCCCCAGCGAGGAAATCCTCCCCGGAAGAGGTCGTTTCCGAAGCCAAGCCCTCCCCCCCACCGCCGGATCCCTTTCCCCATAAATGGAAAGAAGAAGACCATCAAGAATCGGACCCTTCCCCTGAAGGGTCAGAAGTAAAACCACCGCCTGAAGAACAAAAAAATACCCAGAAATCACACCCGGCTTCCACAGAGACTACTGAATTAGAAAGGTCCCAAGAAGGCCAAAATTCACCTTCAGAACCCGAAAAAGAAAATGACCAAAGTCCCTCCCAGAAGCCACCTGTGGACATCGAGGAAGACTCCGATTATATGGTCACTATCATCGTCAAGCAGGACGGTGATAAACTGCGGGACAAACTTCGCCTGCGGCAAATATACGGCACATTAATCAGTTATCCTGGAGAAGATCAATTTGCTTTCCAGATTATCGAAAACGATCAGAGCCATCTCCTGGAATTCCCTAATGCGACAACGAAGTTATCCCCGGAGCTTCTCACCGCCCTGCAAGAGCTGATCGGTGAAGAAAACGTGCAGGTAGAAAAATTATCTTACAGCTAAAAACTTCATTTGAAAAAATGACAACACCCCGATCCCAAACCGGACGGGGTGTCTCTTTTTTAGATCTCTGAAAATAGAAATATGGTCACCTCATTTCTAGCCGGGCATTTTTATTCATCCCGCAAACATTCTCCCATCAGTAAGCTGGCGGTTTCAGGATCAATGCTCTGTCTTGTCAACATGCTGAGGACCGGGTTGAGCCAAAATTTTAGCGATCGGCCGCAGCCCCATCCACCACTGTTCTTTTGGACGCCCAAAATCACGATCCTCCGAGCGTGGATAGTCCTCCATCCCGGTAAAATGAATTTCACCTCCCACCCGACCCATAAAAACACTCCGGGGATCTTCCGATTTGGCCTCTTTGATAATGAAATCCACACAACGAACAGCTAAAAGTGCAGCCTGTGTTCGGTCAAAGGGGGTGGGATTCCCACCCTGCTGGAGATGACCTAAAATCGCCTGGCGGACATCAAAAAGGTCTTTCCCCTCCGCCTCAAACAGGCGAACCATGAAATCAGTGGTGTACACTTCATGGGCACACTCATTCCGGATCATCAATCCCAGCCGTTTCCCCTGTTTGAAACCAGTGACCAGGTGATCGACATCGTCCTGCAAATCTTGTAGTGTTGTACCCTCCTCATGAAGGTAAACACGTTCGGCCCCGGTCGCCATGCCTCCCATTAATGTCAGATACCCGCAGTAACCGCCCATGGTTTCAACCACAAAACAGCGCCGGGAAGCCACAGCAGATTGTTTTATCTTATCCACCGCCTCGATGATACTGTTCAAGGCTGTATCCGCGCCGATGCTCAACTCTGAACCGGGTCGATCATTATCGATGGTAGCAGGGAGGCAGATAATGGGGATGTTGAAGTTCGGAAACTCCCGCCGGCGCCGGAACATCTCATAGGCCCCGTCATACGCTGCCTCGCCGCCGATGATCAGCAGCCCATCCAATTCTTCTTTCTCTAAATTCCTGGCGATGGCATAATAATCACCGCTGGATGGGAGGGTCCGATTCGTACCTAATTCCGCGCCTCCCTGATTCACCAACCCCCCTACATCCATCCAGCCTAGCTCCTGGATATCGCCCTTTATCAAACCCGGAAATCCATTGTGGACCCCGAGCATGATATGTCCCTTGTTCTCTCCCCACCTCACGGCAGCCCGAACGGATGTGTTCATCCCCGGTGCAGGACCTCCCGAATGCATGACTGCGATTCGCAGAGGTTTCCCAGGTGTCTCTTCCGGTTCGGGATGGGACTGGAACAGGGTTTGCATGATGTTATATGCGGAGTTGAAACTTCCCCCCCGAAGCTCTGTTGCCTTTTGGTAATCCTTTGCTTTGACGAGGTCGTTCGCCTCTCGGGTCTTTTCCACACACTCCAGGAGCGGTGTGGCCTGAACACGATTTCCACGCATGCCGATCAATTCCGGTTTCCCATCCGGCTCAAGTTCCAATAACTTTTCAACTGCGGCGTGCCCCAAAATCGTTCCCAGGTTCCGGTCAAAAGCGCTGGGAGCCCCTCCTCGCTGGACATGGCCCAGAATGGTGATCCGCGTCTCCTCGCCAATTCTCTCCTCCAGCGTCTCCTTGACTTCCTGGCTGGTGATGGGATTTCCTTCGCTGTCAATCGCTCCCTCTGCCAGGACGACGATGCTGTCCCGGCGCCCCGCTTTTCGACCCTCCTCCAAAGAGCGGCACATCTCATCCTTCCATCTCTCAGGATCAGGTGGTTTCTCAGGCACAAATACCCAATCCGCCCCTGCGGATAAGGCGCCCATCATGGCTAAATAGCCGCAATTTCGACCCATGACCTCGACCACGAAGCTCCTCTGATGGCTGGCCGCTGTGCTGGTGATGGCGTCGATGGCTTCCGTGATCCGATGCAGCGCAGTATCGGCCCCGATGGTCATATCAGAACCGTGGATATCGTTGTCTATGGACCCCGGTAAACCTACAATGGTCAAACCCGGGTAGGAAGAGATATCATCAGATGCTAACCGCCCCTTCTCCTGTAAGAAACGAAGGTTCTCCGACCATTCCTCTTGGAAAATCGAGGCCCCTAACAGGCTGCCATCACCCCCGATCACAATCAACCCCGTGATACCATGATCGACCAGATTTTTTGCCGCTTTTCGCCTCCCTTTTTTGGTCTCAAACTCTTCACATCGAGCTGTGCCAATCACCGTACCCCCCTGATGCAGGATACCCCCTACAGAATCCCATTCCATTTTTTGAATGCAATCTCCACCATCCACCATTCCCTGGTACCCGTCTTGAATGGCGAAAATTTCAATCCCCAGATCTAAAGCCGTACGAACAGCTGATCGGATGGCAGCGTTCATGCCCGGTGCGTCTCCCCCACTGGTAAGAATTCCGATTCGTTTCATGAATACTATCTCCCGTATAAAAGAAATTCATTCCGCTGCTTAATGTCGCTTGTTTTGGATGTCCGACATCCAGCATGAACACGGATTTACTTTAACATGGGCATCCAGATATCGTGCCGCTTTGCCGCCTCGATCGCTTGTTCATATCCAGCATCCGCATGGCGCACAATCCCAAGCCCCGGGTCAGTCGTTAACACACGTTCCAACCTCCGCGCTGCATCCTGGGTTCCATCCGCGACAATCACCTGTCCCGCATGCTGGCTGTACCCGATCCCCACACCTCCCCCATGGTGGAAAGACACCCAGGTGGCTCCACCCACAGCATTCAGCAGCGCGTTCAACAGAGGCCAATCGCTGATGGCGTCCGACCCATCCTTCATACTCTCGGTCTCCCTGTTGGGAGAAGCCACGGATCCCGAATCAAGGTGATCCCGACCGATGACAATCGGCGCCTTCACGGTGCCGTCTGCAACCAAATCATTGAACGCCAACCCTGCCTGGACCCTTTCCCCGTATCCCAACCAGCAGATGCGGGATGGCAAACCTTGAAAAGGCACCTGCTCCTGGGCCAATTTGATCCACCGCCCCAGATGTTCATCCTCTGGAAACAATTCCAGGATGACCTCATCCGTGCGATACAGGTCTTCTGGATCCCCGGACAACGCCACCCATCGGAAAGGTCCCTTGCCTTCACAGAACTGGGGCCGGATGTATGCAGGCACAAATCCCGGGAAATCAAAGGCGTTTTCTACCCCCTGATTAAAGGCCTGCTGGCGGATGTTATTCCCATAATCAAAGACTTCTGCCCCTCGTTCTTGGAAATCCAGCATGGCTTGGACATGAATCGCCATGGATCCCATCGCCCGGCGCCTGTATACCTGGGGGTCGGATTCACGCAGTGCCCGCGCTTCTTCAATCGACAGATCCAGCGGTATATAATCGAGGGCATCGTGAGCTGATGTCTGGTCGGTGACCACATCAGGGATCCGACCTCTCTCCACCAACGCTGGGTACACCTGCGCAGCGTTGCCGATCAACCCGATGGATTGAGCTTGACCATTCTCTAGATATTCATCCACCAATCGCAGGGCCTCATTCAGGGTGTCCACAACCCGGTCCACAAACCCCATCTTCAAACGGCGCTCCGCCTGGGAAGGATCAACCTCCACGATCAACCCCACGCCTTCATTCATGGTAATCGCCATCGGTTGGGCGCCGCCCATTTCCCCCAACCCCGCTGTGAGGACGAATTTGCCTGCCAATGAGGACCATCCCCGCTGCCTTGCCAAGGAACCCAGAGTCTCGTAAGTTCCCTGCAAAATGCCCTGGGTGCCGATGTAAATCCAGGAACCAGCGGTCATCTGGCCGTACATAATCAGACCCTTGGCAGCCAGCTCATCAAAATGTTCCTGGGTGGCCCAATGAGGGACAAGATTTGAATTGGCGATCAAAACCCGGGGCGCATCCTCATGCGTCTTAAATACACCAACCGGCTTTCCAGATTGGACGAGCAATGTATCATCCACATCCATATTTCGCAGAGTCTCCAGGATCGCATCAAAAGCATCCCAATTCCGGGCCGCTTTCCCGCTTCCCCCATAAACCACCAGGCGCTCGGGATCCCCCGCCACCTCCGGGTCCAGGTTGTTTTGAAGCATTCGATACGCAGCTTCAATCTGCCATGATTTGCAAACTCTTTTTGTACCTTGGGGAGCATGCACTTCTCGCGGCCCAGACATAATGACCTCCTCTGCCGTGAAAACGAAATCAGAAAACAACAATCATATTATAAACCAGATGGACATAATCAGGGCTTGATGGGCATCAAAGACCCAAAACGGAGAGGAGGAAAGTAAAGGCACCTTTTCTCCCTTACCTGCCTATCAATATAGTTAATAGTACATTTCCCCCCTTCAAAAAGTCGATTCATATGGTAAGATTTTGGCTGTACCAGGGAAAAGACCTGAGATAAGGACATCTTTCATGAAAAATATATGTGTTGTCGGCGTAGGATATGTAGGCATCGTGACCGCTGCCTGTTTCGCAGATCTGGGGAATTCCGTCGTCGCCTTAGACGTCAATCAGAAAAAAATAGAAGATCTCAAAAACGGGAAAATGCCCATTTACGAACCAGGTTTGAAAGAGGTCATTGACCGCAACATGGAAGCGGGGCGGCTGAGTTTCACGACCTCATATGAGGAGGGCCTGAAAAAAGCCCACTTCATTTTCATCGCCGTCGGCACACCGTCGGGGGTGGATGGAGAAGCAGACCTGCAGTACGTGGCCTCCGCAGCGCGCTCCATCTCCGAAGTCATGAAGAAAGATTCCATCATCATCAATAAATCGACCGTACCAGTGGGTACGGGGGATTGGGTCACGGACATTATCAACAAACATAATCCCGGAGCACCGGACTTCTCAGTGGTTTCCTGCCCTGAATTCTTAAGGGAAGGATCTGCCATTCAAGATTTCATGAACCCTCACCGCATCGTGGTAGGCTCACTCGACGAGGAAGCCGCGGATAAAGTAGCCCAACTGCACCTGCCTTTACGGGCTCCTATTGTGGTCACCGACCTGCGCACAGCGGAAATGATCAAATATGCATCCAACGCTTTCCTGGCGACCAAAATCTCATTCATCAATGAGATCGCCAATATTTGTGAGGATCTGGGCGCAGATGTCACAGAAGTTGCCAACGGGATGGGTTTTGACAGTCGGATAGGCCCCTACTTTTTGCGGGCAGGGATCGGTTACGGGGGGTCTTGTTTCCCAAAAGACGTCAAAGCCCTGGCGTACATGGCGGAAGAGAAGGGCCGCCATCCTCAACTGCTGCATTCTGTGATGGATATCAACGCAGACCGCCGCAGGATGGCCGTGGAAAAATTAAAATCTATGTTCGATGACAACACACTGACTGGAAAAAAGATCGGTCTGCTCGGACTTTCTTTTAAACCGAACACAGATGATATGCGGGATGCCCCCTCCATCACCATCGCCAACCTGCTGCTCAAAGAAGGCGCACAAGTTCTCGCATATGATCCGATAGCCATGGAAGAAGCTGCCGGCATCCTCCCCAGCGTGAACATGGTGGAAAACCCTTATAAGATGTCAGAAGGCTGTGACGCTTTAATGGTCAATACGGAATGGAATGAATTCCAGCAGCTGGATTTAGAGCGGATCCGAGAAGCTATGAGACAACCGCTGGTCTTTGATGGACGAAACATCTACGACCCCAATCAAATGAATGAGTTAGGCTTCAAATACCGGGGAGTGGGCCGCGGATATAACGGCAGAAAGACCGAAGCAGAATCCGCCTGAAGCATGCCTAGAAAATGCCACAGGTAAATGGGGACGGCGGATCTCCAGCCGTCCTTTCTTTTTGAGGTGACCCCATGACAGATGAAAGACCCCCCATTTGTGATTACGAAGGGTCCGACTATCAAACTACCTTCTGGGATCAAGGGGAACGCGAATATGAGGATCGGGTAGAACAGGTCGCCCTGGATCGCCTGCTGCCGCCCGGGGGGGATCGGCTTTTAGAAGTCGGCGCAGGAGCCGGGCGAAATACACCCCGCTACCAAAATTTTAACCAGATCGTCCTCCTCGATTATTCATATACACAACTCCAAAAAGCCCAGGAACGGCTGGGAAAGTCAAAGGATTACGTTTATGTGGCAGGTGATGTATATCGGCTGCCGTTCGTTACCGGCTCCTTTGATTGTGCTACTATGATCCGCACCTTACACCACATGTCAGACGCGCCCGCAGCTTTGGGGCAAATCCGGCGCATTTTGCAGGAAAATGGCGTCTTCATCCTGGAATACGCCAATAAAAGAAACCTCAAATCCATTGGGCGTTATCTCCTCGGGCGGCAAGATTGGAATCCCTTTTCTCCGCAGCCCATTGAGTTCGCAGAACTTCATTTTGACTTTCATCCCCGGACCGTCCGGAAATGGCTTCGCGAGCTGGATTTCCGGGTTGAACGGCAGTTGACCGTCTCACACTTTCGACTGGACATGTTGAAACGGACTCTCCCCACTTCACTGCTCGTTTTTCTGGATTCCATCGCCCAGCACACGGGACGCTGGTGGCAGCTGACCCCAAGTGTGTTTCTGCGCAACACAGCTGTCGGCAGCCGCACCCCTGGGGAGAAGCCAGATGCCTTCTTTCAATGCCCAAAATGCGGCGAATCTGACCTCAAAGAAAAAGAAAACCAACTGAAATGTACCGGCTGCGGTCAGGCCTGGCCCATTCAGGATGGCATTTACGACTTCAGAGCGAAATGATTTCACCCCCCTCTGCCCCTCAAATCAAAAAGTGACACCCACCCGGAGATGAGTGCCACTTACGGGTCTATCTTGCGGCCGGTTTATTCTCGCAGATGGGCGTCCAGTTCCTTATCAAGCCGATAAAGGATGCTTTCCCGTACTTTCCTGACTTCCTCATCGGTCAACGTGCGTTCTGGATGCTGATAGACCAAATTGTAGGCTAAACTCTTCTCGTTTTCCCCAATTTGAGCGCCGCGATAGACATCAAATAAACGGATTTCTGTGAGGATCTCCCCGGCCGTTTGACGTATGAGATCCGCCACCTCAACCGCAGGCACATCTTCTCCCACGACAATGGCGAGATCCTCCAAAACAGGCGGCTGCTCAGGAATGGGCTCCACGTTGTAACGTTTGGAAACATGATCCACGAGCGGCTCCAGAGCAAACTCGGCCGCGATCACAGGCGTTTCCGGAAACTCATATTGGTCGCTCACCAAGGGATGAATTTCACCAAACACGCCCACTTCCCGTTTTCCCACTAAAACACGGGCACATTTCCCGGGGTGATAAGCCTCCCGCTGACATTTTTCGAATGCCAACTCCCCGATGTGCAAACGCTGGAACAGCTCCTCAATCATTCCCTTCAGATCAAAAAAATCCACTGCCCCAGTATCAGACCCCTGCCAGGCTTGCGGCGTCCGGGGACCGGTTATGGCGATCACCAACCGGGCGTTTTCCTCGGGCAGGGAATCACCTTTTTGGCGGGGATGGAACTCGGGGCCGATTTCAAAGAGCGGGATGCGCTGGCGAACGCGGTAATTATTCTCCACGATTTCCAGGACACTTGCCAGCAGCCTTTTGCGCATCACTGTTCGATCTTTGGTAATGGGGTTTTGCAGCGAAACGTAGGTGTCTTCATCCGGCTTATCACCGGGTGGATAACAGCGCGCTTCCGCTTCCGGAGAGGTAATCCGGTAGGTAACTACCTCCCGCAGCCCCAGGCCAGAGAGAATATCCCGGACACTCTCTTCAACCTCAAGCATAGGATTTCCCCGTTGAGGGGGAAGTTCATCAGCCAGACGGGTTTCCTGGATCTTGTCATACCCATAGACCCGGGCGATTTCTTCCAAGAGATCCGCCTTGCCCACGACCCCTTCCCCGATATCCAGGCGGTGGGGCGGAGTTTTGGCCCGGACCTGTTCCTCCTCAATCTGAACTTCAAATTCCAATCGCTCCAAAAGTTCTTTTATTTCCTGCAGGCTGAGTTCAAGCCCTAACCAGCGCTTCACCTCAGCAGCGGATAAAACCACGATGGGATCTCCGGGGGAAGAGGATACTCATCCACCAACCCTTCAGCAACCGTGCCTCCGGTCCACTTCCGCATCCATTCCAGACAACGCAGAACGCCTTGAGAAGCCAGCTCCGGATGGACACCCCTTTCAAAACGGTAGGAGGCTTCCGAGGACAGATTTTGAGCGTTGGCTGTCTTGTGTATGTTGATGAAGTTCCAGGCAGCGCCTTCCAAAAGGATATCATCCGTCCCTTCTCCCACTTCCGACTCTGCTCCTCCCATCACACCGGCGATAGAAAGGGGACCTGCGGTATCGGTCACCAACTCGGTATATTCATCCAATTCCCGTTTCACATCATCCAGCGTGGTCAGTGATTCGCCCGGTTCCGCGGTGCGGGTGATGATCGTGGGGGTCTCCCCCTCTGCCCGCTCTTGAAGCACATCAAAATCAAAAGCATGTAGGGGTTCCCCAATCTCCAGCATCGTGTAGTTTGTAGCATCCACCACGCTGTCTATGGGTCGTATGCCAGCCAACCTGAGACGGCGCTGCACCCAGTAAGGGCTGGGTACCCTTTCCACATCCCTGATCAGACCCAGTACAAAGCGGGGGTTGAGTTCAGGGTCGGTGATTTCAATCTGCACTTGCCCTTCAATGGAGGGACCTTCCGCCTTAACGTCCAGAGAAGGGTAGTTCAATTCAGCGTCAGTAACGGCTGCCACCTCTCGGGCCACACCCAGCACACTGGCAGCCCGGGCGATGTTCGGGGTGATGGCGATATCCAGGACCGCATCCCCCATGTAATCTGATAACGGCATCCCTATCGGAGCATCTCCATCCAGGATAATCACACCTTCATGTTCATCAGAGATGCCCAGCTCCTTTTCTGAACAAGCCATGGAGTAGGATTCCACGCCCCGGATCTTCTTNCGACGAATACTCGTGAATTCCGTTTCTTTGCTTTCGCTGTAAGCATCAATGATAGTCGCCCCTTCCCGGGCATAAGCCACCTTCAAAGGAGGATCGAGCTCATCATCCTCCAGATAAGGGAAAAGATTTGGCGCCCCGGTCAAGACGGTGTGCTCCTCCTCCCCATCGTCCAAACGACACAGGACCAGCCGGTCTGCGTTGGGATGGGGCATGACTTCTCTGACCGCCCCCACCACGATTTTCTCCGGGTCCCAAGAAAATCCGGTGATCTTCGTTTCCGGGCTGCGCTCTTCCCCGCCATCCTGCTCATCTCCCGGGACCGGCAGTCCCACATAATGGATTTCCTCCACTTCCAGACCGGCCAACGTCAGACGGTGTGCCAATTCCGGAATCGATATATCCACATCCACATATTCACGTAGCCAAGTTATGGGAACTTTCATGATNAATTCCTACTTTCCTCTCGGGTCATTGAAACGNACTCAATATCTAATCTTCCTGATGGGAACAACCCACATAGAAGGCATTAAAATTGCTCTAAAAAGCGAAGGTCATTCGCCCAGAAGTAGCGGATGTCCTCAATGCGGTGGCGGAGCATAGTGATCCGTTCCGGTCCCATGCCGAAAGCAAAACCGGTGTATCGTCCCGGATCATATCCACCATTTTCAAGCACCGTGGGGTGCACCATGCCGCAGCCCAGGATCTCCAACCAGCCTGTACCCTTACACACGGTGCAGCCTTCACCCTCACAAAGGAAACACTCGATATCCATTTCCGCGCTGGGTTCTGTAAAGGGGAAATGATCCGCCCGGAAACGGGTTCCGACCTCTTGACCAAACAACCTCCGTGCGAAATCGCTCAGGGTACCTTTCAGATCGCCAAATGTGATTTCCTTCCCTACCGCCAATCCCTCCACCTGGTTGAATTGAATCTCAGAACGGGCGGATATCTGCTCGTAACGGTAACACATCCCGGGGACGATGATCCGCAACGGGGGTGGATCTGCTGGATTTGTGCGGGAATACTCCCACATGGCGTGAATTTGTCCAGGTGATGTGTGGGTGCGCAGGAGAAGGGGATTTTCTCCCCGATCCCGCTCACTGGCGACAAAAAATGTGTCCTGCATTTCACGCGCCGGGTGATGAGGCGGGAAATTGAGCATTTGGAAGTTCATTTCATCCGTTTCCACCTCACGGGACCGGTAGATCTGAAAACCCATGTCCCCAAAAATGCGATATATTTCCCGCAGCGTGCGTGTGGTAGGATGAAGGTTTCCGCTGATTTTCGGGCGGCCCGGCAGCGTGACATCAATGCGCTCTTCCTGAAGGGAACGGCGGATCTGCGTTTGGTGTAAAACCCTTTCCTTTTTCTCCAGCGCTTTTTGTAACGCACCTTTCACTTCATTTGCTTGACGGCCGACCAAAGGTCGTTCTTCCTCAGGTAAATCACCCAGGGTCTTAAAGACGTTCATCAAAGGAGAATTGCGTCCCATGTGACTCACCTGCCAGGCTTCCAAAGCCTCCTCATCTTCAACCTTCTCCAACGCCTGGAGTGCCTTTTCTTTTATCTTTTGCAATTCTTCCCTCATCCTGCCTCCCTATACTCAGTAAGGATATCCTCTCGAGATCTGCCCTTTAGGGACATACCAAATCCCGGTCCGTGCATCTGTCCCAAAATAAAAAACCGTCCCTGTAAGGGACGGGGAGATTCCCGCGGTACCACCCAGATTAGCCAATCGTTTGGCTCACTTGATGCGAACGAATGTTTTAAAATTACAGCCGTTCATTTCCCTGATAACGCCGGGCGCGCGGCTCAACTTACTCATTAAGGACCGATTTTCTGCTGAGCACTCAGGAGGGAACTTGGGCTGGTTCTCAAACCTAAATTGGAGTCTCAGTCTATGCTCCAATTTCCCTGTCGGTAAACGACCAGCTTACTTTTCTCCGTCTACGCTTTCGTGTTTTCAACTACTCCTATTATGGACAAAAAAGCCTGATTGTCAAGGTGGCTTAGTCAGCCGGTTGCCTTTCCAGATCTGAAAAACGGATCACAGAGCCTGTTGAAGATAAAATGGGATAATGAAAAAACAGGGCTGTTTTCTAAAAACAAGCATCTCAATCATTCATCAAGATCATTAAACCCATTTCGGTTATAATGGGTAAGGTCCTTAGTGAAAAGTTTACTGTTTATGACGAATGGAAACGCAACACACATGAGAAAATTGACCTATTTAGGGCTGACTTTAATCGTCGTTTTCATAGTTTCTTCTTGTGGAACCGGGAATCAACCAGTCACCCCCGGAGGCACGCCCACACCCGTACCTCCTACCAGGACGCCCTTTCCACCCTCCCCCACCCCCATTCCCATCGCTGCTGAAGTCAACGGGGAGTTGATTAGTATGTCAGAGTACCAATCTGAGCTGGCAAGATACAAAGCAGCTGTGGGCCGGGAACTGACCTCGGAGGACAGATTGCAGGTGGTCCGCGACTTAATTCACCTCATGCTGCTCGAACAAGGCGCACAATCTCGGGGGTACGAAGTCAGCCAGGAGGAATTACAAACCCGAATTTCAGACCTGGATTCCCGGGATCGACCGCTTGCGGAATGGCTTGCAGAATATGGATACACGGAGGAAAGCTTTGAAAAGAGCCTGAAAAGGGCCATCGCCGCCGCCTGGATGCGGGATATGATCATCGAACAGGTCCCAGAAAAAATGGAACAAATCCACGCCCAACAAATATTGCTATACGAAAAAAGCCAGGGGGAAGACGTACTGGAAGAGATCGAGAGCGGCAAAGATTTTGCACAATTGGCAAAGCAATATGACCCCCAGACCCGGGGTGATTTGGGCTGGTTTCCTCGCGGATATCTGACCATCCCCGTCCTGGACGAGATTTTGTTCAATCTCGAACCCGGGGAAATCAGTGATATGATAGAAACGGAAATCGGTTTTCATATTATCAAAGTCATCGAGAAAGATGAAGACCGCCCTTTGGCCCCAGATGTGCGGCGTGTTTTGCAGGAAAAAGCTTTAGACGATTGGCTTGAACGACAATGGAATCTTAGTAAAATAACTATTAGCATCCCTCAAGAATAGAGATCAGGAGCAACCTCATGACCCTAGAACTTCAAGATATTCCGGAGGAAGAGGAACAACCATCCCCTCCCCCGCAAAGGTCATCAGCGCTGGTATGGAATATTCTTACTGGATTGTTATTAATAGCAACGGTTGGTTTGGGAATCGTTTTCTCAGTCATTTTCTTCAATCCTCAGAGTAACCTCAACCCGGTCCCCCCCACGACCATGCCCGCTGTCCTCCCTACGAGCACAGCATCCCCTACTCCCAAAGAGGTGCTTCCGCCCACATGGACGCCGACCTTTACGTCCGCACCTCCATCTACGAACACACCTTTTCTCACGGATACCCCTCTCCCGGCCACTCCCGAGCCCTCCTCCACCCCCACCGTCCAAGCTTCCTCTGACATGCCATTCCAGCTGAGTGACGATTCACCGACGTACACGGAAAACTTTGCTCATGAGGATCAGGGCTGCGAATGGTTCGGTATCGCCGGGCAGATCTTCGATGAAGAAGGGGCTCCCATCGATGATATCTTGATAACAGTCAAAGGAACCCTGGGGGGAGAGGAGATCAACCGTTTCATTTTCAGCGGGTTTGTGGATGAATTCGTCGAAGCATACGGCGAGGGCGGCTATGAAGTTAAACTCGGTGACTCCCCCATCGCTTCCCAAGATTCCTTATATATCCAGCTTTTTGAACAAACAAACGATTTGGCTCTCTCGGATAAAATCTTTTTTGATACCTATGACTCCTGTGACAGGAACCTGATCATCATCGACTTCGTTCAGGAGCCCGTCCAGGACTGACCTTCAGGGAGAGAACCCCTTCCGTTCTTCCCATCCATTTTCTTTCCGGAACACGAAATCCAGAACCTGAATTCAGGTTCTGGATTTTAACTTAAGCTCATTCCTGGTTAGAAAAGACGGTCTTTATGCTCCTTGATAAGGGACACAGCCTTGGAAATCAGACGCCGGTTAGATTTTATTTGATGCCACCGGCTGGCCCCCGAGGAGTGGGGCAGGGGGACAATCCAGCGCCCCTCGATTTCCTTCTCCCTGCCCACGATTTCGGTAAGGTTAAGTCGGGACGGAAAATAAAGGTTGATTGCCACCCTGCCCACAGGAAGGATGACCTTGGGATCAACAAATTGGATTTCATGTTCGAGATATGGCCGGCACAAATCCCTCTCAGCCTTGGAAGGCACCCGGTCCCCGCTTCCAGTTGTTTGTCGGCCAGGATAACATTTTGTGACCGAGGTCATGTACTGCGTTGTCCGAAACCAGGTTTCCTCTATCCCGGCTCCCCCCAACCAGCGGAACAACCTGGTTCCGCTTCCAGCGTTAAAGGGCCGACCCGCTTCCTGCTCTGTGATCCCGGGAGCCTGGCCAATGATCATCATCTCAGCCTTGGGGGTACCCGCATATACAGCTGGGGGAAAGATCTCATATCCGTGTTTCAAACACAAACGACAGCGGTCCATTTTCTCCTGGACCTCAGCCAGGGAATGATAGGATCTCTCTTTCATGGTTGCTTACCTGCCAAAACTTGACCGCAGCGCATGCTTATTCCCCCAAACTTTCCCCGCTGATGGACAGCCAGCGGTCCCTCATCACCAGCGCGTCCTCTTCCAAAATTGGGCTTTCACATAACAGGCGTCCTTTTGCTCCTGCAGCCTGCAGAGCACGAAGTAAACCATCCAAATCAAGGTCGGCCTCTTCAAACACAAGATGGTTTTGTTCCCCTTTCTCCGTGTACTCAATACCTGAGACGTGACAGTGTATCCGCTCCAAGCTATCCGGACCCAGTGCTTGCTGGTAACGTTCAAGAAGCTCCATCCATTCATCATACGAATTCATGCTTCCATCACCCGGACGTGCGTGCAGGTGTGCGAAGTCAAGGCAAGGCTCTACGCCTGTTAACTGACTCATTTCCAAAGTGTCCGATAAGGACCCCAACATGGCACCTTTGCCCATGGTCTCCGGCCGCAGAGTGACTTCAAATCCACCCTCATCCAATTCTTCAAGGCACCCTGCTAACCGGGGAAGCACCAAGTCGATCACCTCCTCCGGGGGACGTTCAAAATACGTACCCGGGTGAAACACGATATCCGGCGCACCGGACTTGAACCCAGCTTTAGCAGCGTCCATCAAGCGTTCCCGGGATTTTGGCCACTCTTCTTCATCCGCATTGAGATTAATATAATACGGCGCATGCACACTCAGCGCTACATCTTCTTCTTCCGCTGTCTTTTTGATCTCAGCACAGGTTTTATCCGAAACCCGAACCGACCGGACCCACCCGATTTCCATAGCATCCAAACCCAGCTCACGGATATGCAAGATCCCCCCCACCGTCCCCCCAGGGCTCTTGGGTTTAGAGTGGGGTGTCCCCACAGTTCCAAATTGAAACGATAGATTACTCATGAAAACTCCTCTCTTTTCAACCGATAATTAAGGACAGGGAATCCAAGGGATGTTCGAAGAAAACCACCGCCATATGTGGGGCAGAAAAACCAACAAGCCAACCAGAACGGATATTCCGGCAGTGATCAACACCCCTGCCGCACTCACATCTTTGCAGGTTTTCGCCATAGGCTGCTGTTCAGGGCTCACAAAATCAACCAGGACCTCCATAGCTGTGTTAAATGTCTCCGCAGCCCATACCACCCCCATGGTTAACAAGATCAGCACCCATTCCAATCGGTTCAGACGGGTCAAGAGACCCACCAGGATCACGAAAACGGTAATGCTGGCATGTACCCAGGCATTCTTCTGGGTGCGGAATAAAAACACAACCCCTTCAAATGCGATCCTTATTGACTGCCACCGGGACTTGAAAAAAGAAAGCATGCTTTCCCTACCAACCTTCCACTTCCATATCCAGACCCAATTGCTTCAGGATCCGATCTTGCAGGGTCCACATCTCCTTTTCCTCCGCTTCATCCAGATGGTCATATCCCAAAAGGTGCAGCACGCCGTGGATGACCAATAATTGTAATTCATCCCTTACAGGTTGGTTTCTTTCTTTCGCCTGTGATTCTGCGGTGGGCAATGAGATCAGGACATCCCCTAAATACCTGTGACCCAGATCGGGGTCCAGATAGTCTGCGGTAAAAGAAAGCACATCGGTGGCTTTGTCCACACCGCGGTGTTGTTCATTAAAGGCTCTGATTTTCTCATCCCCCATGACGACGATGGTTAGGGAAACCTCTTCATCCAAGCATTCATTTATCGTTTTGGAGGCTGCTGCTTTGAGAACATCCTCTTCGACCCTTCCCTTGAATTCCTCATTGATCTCAACAACGATCATAATCACCTTTCTGCTTCCATGAGGATTTTAAGCTCCTGCGCCCTCTTCTGCAGGCTCCCCCTCTTCCTCTGCTTCCCCCTCATCTTTAGGGTAATCAACACGAGAATGATACCTTCCCTTCAATGTAGCCACAAAGGAATCAACGATCAAACTTAAATCCTCCAGGGTGAGGGGAGTTTCATCTAATTGGCCTGATTGCACACGTTTATCAACTATTTCTCTGACCGCTTCCCGGAGTTCATCTTCATCGTCCGGATTTTTAGATCGGACATAGGCCTCGCATCCATCAGCCAACATCACCAACGCTGTTTCTACAGACTGCGGTTTAGGGCCAGGGTACCGGTACTGAGATATGTCAACCTTTGATTCATCGCCGCTTGCCTCTTTCACAGCCTGGGAGTACTGGTACCGGGTGACCAGAGTCCCATGATGTTCAGGGATGAAGTCGCGAATGCGTTTTGGCAAATTGTATTTNCGAGCCATTTCCAGCCCATATGTGACATGTTGTATGATTTGCGATGCGCTTTGCTCAGGATCCATCTCATCGTGCGTATCGAGGTTATTCGCAGCTTGATTCTCAACGAAGAATTGGGGAGACTTCATCTTCCCGATATCATGGTAAAGAGCNCCTACCCGGGTCAGAAAGCTGTCCGCCTGAATTTGTTCTGCCGCCTGCTCAGCCAGATTCGCCACTTGGAGTGTGTGCTGATANGTTCCCGGAACCTCCCGCAGGAAGCGCTGCAGCAAAGGATGATCCGGTCGTGACAACTCCATTAATTGCATAGTGGTGGTTAAATCTAAAATGGGGGCCAAGAAATATTCCAGGAGTACGGTCAATCCTGCGGATGCGATTCCCTGGAAAACGGACGCCAATACCAAAGTCAACAATCCCAATACATCCATCGTGACATTGGTGATCCGGTAGCTGATCACCACCACTGCCCCTGTGACCGAGACGATCGCCCCCACAGATAGGTAGGCTGAAAGCCGCTGTGGTTTCCGGAGGATCAGTACGCCCATCACCCCACTCAGTCCATAATAAAGCATTAAATCCAAACTGTTCGGCATGCCATAGGAAGCCAAAACTGCCAGTGGGATGGTGGAAAACAAAGCCGCTTTTCTGGATATTAACGTGGAAACGATCAGCGGGTACGCAGCCAAAGGGAGAAGATAAGGTAAAACGACGTGACCGGGGTTGAGTAAACGGGCCAGGACCAAGAATAGTAAAAATAAAATTGTCAACAAGAGCAGTTTTTTTGTTTCCTGGAGCAAAGAAGGATAAGCCTGGAAAAACAAGACGATAAACGCGCCTGCCAGCAGGACAATGGTTAAAGATCCAAGCTGATTTTTCCAATTCGAATCCGAAGATAACAGACCCACCCGCCTCAGGGCCTCAATGTCCTCATCCTGAATAACCTCGCCTCTCCGGACGATCGTCTCCCCCTCAGCAATAGAGCGCCTCTGTGGAGAGACCTCGCTTCGAGCTTGTTCACGTGCACTTTCGGTTTTCTCTTCACTGTAAAAACTATTTGGTACCACAAATGCCGCGGTGAGTTTTGAGACCAATTCCACTTGTTCTTCAGATAAGGACAGGCTGACCAGAGAAGGGATGTTCTGACGTGTTGACTCTAACTCACTGGGCCTGATTTGGTTTCGCATCACCTGCTCGAGAACACCGTAAACTTCCTGTTTCACCATTTCCCACCGCGCATCGCTGAGTTCCAGAATCTGTTGGGCAGTATCCTGATTTAGATCAACGCTTTCCAGAGCGGACAAATCGCTAATTTTCTGTTCCCGAGAGGCATACTCATCATTTCGTACGCTGTCGATGAAAGCAAGCGCTTCTGTCAGCTGCGTTAATTGGGTCCGGGCAATTTCTGGATCCGGCGCTGTGTAAACAGGATCCACGTCCTCAGCGACTTCCTCCCGCTTCCTTTCTGTAAGGACCTCACTGACATAATTGACCGCCGTGGGAGCCATGTAATCCTGTCCCGCCACCTGGCCTTCCTGCACAGAAATCGTTGACATGGATCCAGAAAAGGACCACATGATGGACAGCCAGCTGGCGGTGATCACCACCAGCAACAGCAAACCCACCAGGATTTTTTGGGGTATCGGGATCTCAAAATCGGAATTATTCATAACACAATCAGGGGATCAGCTTGATAAAAAAGCTGAAAACCCCTGTCATCATAAGTCACTCAGAATATTACTATCTGGATCTGGTATTCTTCAGTCTCTAATAAACTTCCCGGATCACAGGGTCAGGTATCACGAACCAAGTATTTCACGCACGATCTCATTCGCTTTTTTGCCATCCGCTCTTCCCCGGATTTTTGGCATTAACGTCCCCATGACTTTCCCCATATCCGCCATGGATTCAGCGCCCACCTCAGAGACCACATCGCGAACCAGAGAGCGAAGCTCATCATGGCTCAAGGGTTGAGGCAGGAATTCTTTTAAAATCTCAATATCAGCTTCCGCTTCTTTGATTAAATCCGACCGCCCTGCCTTCTCTGCACCTTCGATCATCTCCTGGCGAGATTTAACCTCTTTTTGTAAGACAGTCAAGATCTCAGGGTCTTCCAACTCCTCACCCTTCTCGATCTCTTTGTTCTTGATCTCGGCGAGTGCCATGCGCAGCGTTTTTTTCCGTCGCTTATCTCCCGCCCGCATGGCTTCTTTAAGCGCTTCTTGTAGTTCCGTTTTTAGATTCATACCCATATATTATACCTCTTTCCTCGTTATCCCATGGGGTGTTCCATAGTCTTCCCCCCCAGGATATGTACATGTAGATGAGGGACTTCCTGATGAGCATCAGGACCGTTATTTATGATCAACCGGTATCCCGAGCGGTGGATATCGAACTTTTCAGCCAAAGTCCCAATCACAGAAAACATATGCCCCATCAATTCCTGATCATCTTCTTCAAGATCCTGGACGCTCTCAATGTGTTTATTGGGAATGACAAGAAGGTGCACCGGGGAAACTGGGTTGATATCATGAAACGCAGTGACCTGATCATCCGTGTAGACTTTGTCACTATCTATCTCATCTTTGACGATTTTGCAGAATATACAATCCGGCATTCAAGACCTCCTTTGACCTCGCTGCCTTCAACAACCTCACTTACGCTCCCAGATCATTATAAATCATGCCTGGACCACACCTTTCAACCCCTTCTCCGTGAGTGAAACCAATTTTACCGGCGTGATTTGATTCCAATGATCCTGCCCTGAACTCGTTTCAACCCGCAGATAATTTCCCGTCAAACCGTACATTTTCCATGTTTGGCCGTCCTCACGGGAGGAGTTTTCCCACAAGACCCGTTTCTGGCATCCCAGAAAAGATTCCCGATATGCACGTGCTGAGGCAGCCACAGCTTCTCTCATCAAAGCATTTCTTTCTTTACGGATGCGGTGATCCACTTGATCAGGCAGCCGGGCTGCTTTTGTCCCGTGGCGTTCCGAATATGTGAAAACGTGCGCGTCCGCAAATTCCATTTCTTTGACAAAAGATAAACTTTCCAAAAACTCTTCCTCCATCTCCCCGGGAAACCCAACCATGATGTCCGTGGTGATGGCCATCTCGGGGTCCACTTTCCTCACCAGGTTGATCAACTCCCTGTACTCAGCGGGTGTGTACTTCCTCGCCATCCTCTTCAGGGTCTCCGCACATCCCGATTGCAGGGGCAGGTGCATTTGGCCAGCCACGCGATCTGAGGTGAACATCTCAATCAGTGGCCGTTCTACATCCCAGGGTTCGAGGGAAGAGACACGGACACGGGGAATGTCCGTCTCCTTTAAAATCGCTTCCAGGACATGAACTAAATCAGGGCCCCCTTCCAGATCATCCCCCCAAGAACCCAGCTGGACCCCGGTCAGGACCACTTCCTGAGCCCCGCCCCGTGCAGCAGCACGGACCTGCTCAAGAATCCTGGGAAGGGGCACACTTCGCCCCGCCCCCCGCGCCAAAGTGGTGATGCAGTATGTGCAGCGATGGTCACATCCATCCTGCGCTTTTATGAATGCCCGGGTCCGTAAACGGGACCCGGGGATTAATGCTCGCTGCAGCGGTTCCTGGTCAAAGACCCGGGGTGATAAGCCCAGAACGCCAGAAACCAGTTCATCCTTGTCAGCATTGGAAATCACTCGCGTCTCTTCCGTCAACCCTCTTGCTTTTTCGGGCTCAAGCGTAGCCCAACACCCGGTAGCAATGATCTCTTTAGCTCCCTTTCGAGCGAAACGTCGGATCTTTTTCCTTGAATCAGCTGCCGCGGCTGCCGTCACAGTGCAGGTGTTGACAACAGCCAGGTCAGCTTCTGCAGGATCACCAGTCAGGGTATGACCTTGCGCTATGAATTTTTGGGCGTAGGACTCAAGTTCACTTTGATTGAGACGGCAGCCCACCATATCGAGATAAATTTTCATGGGAATTGTCCAAATCTACGGATAAAAATTCTTCCCTATCAGGTGAAGGGATAAATACGATCACGGCCTGAAGACCACAAAGTTATCAAAAATAATATCCACACCAGGTTCCTCAAACGAGCCAGCGATCAAACCCACATCCCCTTCCCAGAACGTGTTATCCTCTGTCTCTGCAACGAATTCTCCATTCACCGCCAATGTCAATCGGGATCCATCGCACAACGCCAGGATGTGATTGGTTTCCGATCCTTGATGGATAAATTTTGATGGATGCATTTGATCGGGCTCTATCAAGGTTTGCCTGCCGTTCTCCACCTTGCCAATCCCATAATATCCGTCACTGCTGATGATAAAAAAATAGAAATTTCTCATATCTTGATAACGACATAATATCCCGTAATTATTGTTGTCCGGCCCCCCAATCCTTTTCGCATCGACCTCTATGCGGACATCGGTAAAATGCAAACCCGGATTAGCCCAATAATCAGCATTGCTGTCATTGACATAGATCCGGTATGTACCGGCGTCATAATCCGTCATTCCCTCGGCCTGTCTGACCCGGTCCCATTGACTGGCAGGATCATCAAAAGAATCCTGGAACAACAAAGCCCCTGCCTCCTCCGGCATCTTTCGAAAATCCTCAGGGAAAATTAAGGGGCGGCAAGCCGCTCCGAAACACAATAACAAACATAGAAAAGCGAAAAACCTGCTTTGAGAACTCACAGGGCCTCCTGAGATTTCTTATTCTTTGTGAGCCAAGGTCTCTGTCATTTGAATGGGTACCATTCTAGCATACAAACTCAACCCAAAGAGATCACTTTTAAGGAGAAAACGTGGCTAAGGCCTGTCGGGCTTGTTCGCTGAGGGTTGGATTGGAACTATGCTGCAGAACAGCCTGCAAGTGACGGTCTGCTAACTCATTCTCTCCCAGTGAAAGATAAGTCATACCCAGCGAAAAATGAGCCTCAGCATATGTGGGATTTGCTTCCAAAGCCCGGATAAAGAATTTTTTCGCATTCTGGGAATCGTCCAATTCGGCCATNACCTGACCCATGACCAATAGGCTGGGGGGCTTTTCCCCGGACATCTGGACTGCCTGACGGGCAGCGGGCAGACCTATTTCTTGGATCCGATAACGATACGTAAGGCAGAATTTCGCTAATAAACGATAATATGCCGGATTTTCAGGGTCCTTTTGGATGGCTTTTTCGTACATGGAAAGGGCAGCTGCGAGTTCTCCCAAAGCCCCCAAGGACCGCCCTTGCTCTATATACACATCCGGGTTATCTGGCCAAACCGTTTCTGCGTCTTCGAAGAAAGAGAGGGCTTTTTGATGCTCTCCCTTACGCTGCCAATATGTCCCCAAAAAGATCATTATCACAGGAGAATCAGGGTCAAGAGCATATGCTTTTTCCAACGCCTGCAAAGGATCGGAACCCTCTTTTTGGACCTGCTGCAGCGCTTCTCCTAAGTATGCCCAACCCAGGGGATAATCAGGCCGGTACCTGACAGCCTTCTGGAACGCGTATTCCGCTAATTCCCAACGCTCCAGGGAAGCTAGCGCCCGGCCGGCTAATACCTGCCGGTAAGCAGGTTCTTTATTCTCGACACCAGCCAAAGCCGTTCTTAATCTCTCCGCTTCAGGGTAAGCCTGCCCCGCTTTTTCCAAATGGGAAACTGCTTGAAGTGGATCCTCCGCCGCCAGCAGCAGACCAAGCTGGAAATGGACCTCTGGACCCACTTCACCCACCAGGGAGAGTACCTCCTTCCAATCCTGCACAGCTGCTGCATACTCACCTGTTTCCTGATGTAATTCCGCCAAATACCTTGCCGCACGGGGAGAGTCATCCACAGCAGACCAGTTTTCCTCCGCGAGGGAAACAACGCCCTGCTCGTTATACACTTCCCCCAATGCGATGTGGCCTTCCTGGGACAGCACACCCAGGTCTTTGGCATGTTCAAAGTAAAGCACCGCCCGATTATAATCCCGGGCCCGTTGGGCAAGGTGGCCTGCTTTCTCCCACAGTTCAGGCTGCCAGGGTAAAAGTTGGGCCAAATCAGCCAGATTGAGAGCCATCCCCTGATAATCCTTCGCCTGATAAGCTTCCTGGTACTGGATATATTCCCGGGATACCTCCAGATTCTGGGGGCGAAAGGCCAAGAGGCTCCCCACCACACAAACTATGACCATGCGAAGATATATTTTCAAGTTTTCATCCATACCCCAAATTATATAGGATTTCCGCTAGGAAGGAAAATCAATCGAGTGTTGTTCCTCCAGACGGGGCTGATACAAATGACAATATTTGAAGTAAATTTCTCAAGAAGCAGGGCATGGATTCTGGCTGATCTGAAGAACATAAAAACGCTCAGAGAATGGTCAGGGACACATAAAAAGGCTGTCCCCACCCTTCAAGTTCAGTTTGATCCTCAATCGTAACGAATGTCAAAACATCTCATGTCAAGGATTCGGCATTGATATTCCAGCCGTTATCCAAATGAGTTCTTGATTTTCCCGAATTATTAACCTGGGTTATAAAGGACTTATGGATCCAGAAGATGTGCTAGAAGCGCTGGAAGGCTCACCCCTCCCCTTCCACCAGCTGTAGATAATCATCCAGCGTCCACCCGCAAAGGTTGAATGCCAGCTGGGTAATCGCAAAGATTTCTAGAGAAAAAGGAAGATATCCCCCGTAACCGAGTAACGGCATCTCAAAAACATGCAGGACATCCACAAATGGGATGGAATAGACCCACTTGGGGTAAGAGTAATAATTCCACATCTCCCAGAAAAAAGCCGTGATTAACACCCCTATCCAGAGAGCGCCAAGCGGCCGCCAGTCCCCTTTTTTGGTCCAGGAGAGCAAAGTCTGATGTCCCAACCAGCGGTTCAGGGGTTCAAGGATGAAATAGATCGAGAGCCAGACCAAGGGGAAAAAATACCGCGGCCAGAGAAGGAGTAAAACCAAGCCAAGCCATCCACCCAAAAAAATTATCACTTCTACCCATCGGTGTGGGTCAAACTTGGGTCCCTGTTTCAGCCATCCCCAGACAGGAAAACTACCCACAAATTCCGCGCTCTCCAGCACAGCGGGTATGACTGTAGAAAAACTTAGGCTGGCCAAAACCGCGTATTCCAGCCCGGAGATTTGATCCCGGCCGATATACTGCCAATTCTGAAGGCGAAGGTTGAGCGCCTCAAAGAGCCACCACATGGGGATGGAGAGCAAGAACAAACCGATATATCGCTGTCCATCCCTTTGCAGCATAGAATCACCCTTCCGGATATAGACCAACCCGTCCATCAGCAGGCAGTAACCTAACCACAATGGAAAAAATCCCACGTGGGTGCGATCCCCGATCCCCAGCCAATTCAAGGGCCAAAAAACAGCAATCAAAGCCAAGCCAATCCAACCTTGTATGGGAAAGGTTTTTATCCATCCTTTCATCATTCCCTCTCAGGGCAGTTCGTAAAGTTCAATTAACACGCCGGAAGCGCTTTTGGGGTGAAGGAAGGCCAGCTTTCTGCCGTCGTCCATGACCTGGGGCACTTTATCGATCAGCCTCACACCCCGGGATTCAAGATCCCGCAGCCTCTCTTGGATATCTTCAACTTCAAAACAAAGATGGTGCATCCCGGGTCCCTTTTTACGGAGATACTTGGCCACGCCGGAATCATCATCCAGGGGCTGAACGAGCTCTACTTCGCTGTCCCCCACCGGCAGGAAGGCGATCTTCACACCTTGGCTGGATACTGTTTCAATGTGGTCCAGGGCTAAACCCAACCGGTCCCTCCAGAACATGAGGGCCTCCTCCAAATCCTCGACCACAATCGCAATATGATCAATGCCTTTGATGTCTGTCATCGCTTATCCTTTAGATTTCATGAGTCTGACCAATGACCCTGTTTTCTGCGCGAAAAACACCACCGGGGCCCGGTAAAAGAACCCTCCGCCGTGCCCAGCTAAACCCAGGCATCCGGTCGATATTCTCCCCACACCTCACGTAAAGCGCCGGTGATTTCTCCGAGGGTGAGGTCATTCTCCACACAAGTAATAAAAATGGGTATGAGATTTTCATCTCCTCTGGCTGCCTTGTCAAGCGAGGCCAACAAAGAGCTGACCTGGGCTTTGTCGCGGTTTTTTCGAAGATCCGCCAACCTCTGGCGTTGAGCAGCCTCCAAGGCGGGATCGACCCGTAAGCGCTCCAGGGATAAATCCTCTTCCACCTGATATGCATTTACTCCAACCTGGATTAGTTCTTCTTCTTCCAAAGCGCGTTGTTGTCTGTAGGCGGCTTCCTGGATCTCTCCCTGCATAAATCCTTCCCGGATGGACTGCAGAGCACCACCCATTTCCCGAATTTGATCCAAATATTCCCGGCACTGTCGTTCAATCTTATCCGTGAGTTCCTCAATGCAGTACGAACCACCCAGCGGATCCACGGTGTTCGCCACCCCGGATTCATGGGCGATGATCTGCTGCGTGCGGAGCGCGATTTGGACCGCCTTCTTTGTAGGCAAGCCAATGGCTTCGTCCATGCTGTTGGTGTGCAGGGACTGCGTACCTCCCAACACAGCAGCTAAGGCCTGAAGCGCCACCCTGACGATGTTGTTCTCCGGCTGTTGGGCGGTGAGGGTGGAGCCAGCGGTCTGGGTATGAAAGCGCAGTGTCATAGATCGCTTTTTCTGGGCTCCAAAACGCTCCCTCATGATCCGGGCCCAAAGCCGCCTCGCTGCCCGGAACTTCGCCACCTCTTCCAAAAAATCATTATGGGCGTTGAAGAAAAAAGACAAACGACCTGCAAATTCGTCAACGCTCAACCCGGCCTTTAGAGCTGCCTCCACGTAAGCAATCCCGTTAGCCAGCGTGAAAGCCACCTCCTGGACAGCTGTGGACCCCGCCTCTCTGATATGGTAGCCAGAGATGCTGATCGTGTTCCAGCGTGGAATTTCCTGGTGGCAGTATTCAAAAAGGTCCGTGATCAAGCGCATGGACGGCTCGGGCGGGAAAATGTATGTCCCCCGGGCCACATATTCTTTTAAAATATCGTTTTGTACTGTTCCCCGGAGCGTTTTCAGACTCACCCCCTGTTTTTTTGCCACCGCGATGTACATCGCCAATAAAATGGCAGCCGGAGCGTTGATGGTCATGCTCGTAGAGACCTGGTCGAGAGGTATACCTTTGAATAAACGCTCCATATCGTGTAGAGAAGAAATGGAAACCCCAACCTTCCCCACCTCACCGGTCGCGAGAGGGTGATCGGCGTCATAGCCAATCTGGGTGGGGAGGTCGAATGCTACCGATAGCCCTGTTTGCCCTTGATCCAGCAGATAACGGTAACGCCGGTTGGACTCCTCCGCGCTGGCGTAGCCCGCATATTGGCGCATGGTCCACAACCGGCCGCGGTACATGGTGGGATAAACGCCCCGCGTGTAAGGATACTCGCCGGGGAACCCCAGACTTTCCAGGTAAGCCCCTCCATCCTTATCGGGGAGAGCGACCCTGGGCAGGGGAATCCCAGAAAGGGTCTCAAAGGATTCTTTTCGTTCCGGGAAACGGGCCAAAGTTGGTTCTAAGGTTTCCTTCTCCCAACGCTTTTTTTCCTCTTCTAGATTCATAATCTACCTCAAGACTTTGACATTCTCGATTTGTATCCAATCAAAGTATAACCGAATTCGGGGAAGGTCACAAAGGGAAAGGTTTTCGGGCTGCACTGCTGATGGAAATGGATCGACAAACCATTTCTATGAAACTCTTATCTTCCATTTTCATTGGGACGATATAATAGGAACTGTAAATGGGAAATTCAATTACTTAAAGGAAACTCAAAATGGCAACGAAACCGAAATCTGTGAATTTGGAATGGGTGGGATCGCGGATGTTCGTGGGCACGGACTCCAATGGGCATTCCCTGGCTATTGGTTATCAACGGGAGCACGAACCGGAAGGTCGAGGGGTAAGCCCCTCGGACATGCTCATGCTTGCAGCAGCCGGCTGTTCCAGTTATGATGTGGTCGAGATCCTGGAGAAACAAAAACAACCCCTGGAATCCCTATCTGTGACCGTAAAAGGGACGCAGAAAAAAGACCCCCCCTTCAATTATCAGACCATGCACATTACATATCATATTAAAGGGGACGTCCAGCCCGAGAAAGTAGAGCGCGCCATTCAATTATCTGAGGAGAAATACTGTTCGGTGACGAATACCCTGCGGGCTGGCGTTGAGATCACCAGCGATTACGAAATCCATCCCTGAACGGTTCATTATATCCAGTTAAAAACCATAAAAACTCGGGTATAAATTCCCCGCGATCAGGGACCTCTGTTGACATGGGTTATCACGCTCGGTATAATCCTTTTGCAAAATCGATCCATTCCTAACGGGCCGCTAGCTCAATCTGGCAGAGCAACTGACTCTTAATCAGTAGGTTACAGGTTCGATTCCTGTGCGGCTCACCTACACAGAAACCCGCCCAAGAGGCGGGTTCTTTATTTTTTGATTAATAGTCTTCCATTTTTTTCGAAAGGAGATGACTCACTCCTCACTCCGTGTATAATAGATCAAAATTCAAATCTATGTATCCATTAATGAACACATGCATTTAGTTGACGGTATTGGACAGCCATCTCTGAAATATATGTTTTACATATGACACAGATGATGATTATTCTCAGGAACAGAAACAATGACTAAAGAAGAAAAAGTTACCCTGCAAAACGAGGTGGGGCTTCACGCCCGCCCCGCTTCACTCTTTGTGAAAATGGCGTCCAACTATACATCCGAGATCCACGTTCGCAATCTTTCCAAGGACACAGATTGGATAAACGCGAAAAGTATCCTCAGCGTCCTCACTTTAGGCGCAGAACAGGACCACCAGATCGAAATACGCACCACAGGTGAAGATGAGGAAGAAGCGATTACGGCTTTGACGTCATTGGTGAAATCAAACTTTTCTGATCATTAAGAAATAAGGACCAAAACGAGATGGACAATCAGAATACAGAAAAAGAACGGCTTTTCACCGGCATTCCCGCCTCTCCAGGGATCGCAATAGGTCAGGGATACTTATATGCCCAGCAAGAGGTCGATATTCCCAAACATAAAATACAAAATCCGGGAAAAGAAAAAGGACGGCTGGAAGATGCGATCACACAAGCGAAAGAGGAAATCCAATCATTACATCAAAAGACCAAAAAAGAGATCAGTTCTGAAGAGGCTGAAATTTTCGCTGCGCATGAGATGATGTTGGAAGATCCCATGCTGTTGGAAAAAGCAGAACGTGCCATCCAAGAAAATGAGATCAACGCTGAATCAGCCTGGATGGATGCTGTGGAGGATTTTGCTGAGCAAATAGAAAACCTGGACGACGAACTTTTCAGCGCCAGGGCAGCGGATATCCGGGATGTGGGAAAGCGTGTGCTCCGAATCCTGATGGGCGTCCAGCAGGAATCCGCACGGATGGAGGAGAAATCCATCATCATTGCCAGGGATTTAACCCCTTCCGATACCGTCCTGCTTGACAAAGAATTAGTATTGGGTTTCTGCACAGCGGAGGGCGGGCCAACCTCTCATACAGCGATCCTAGCCAAAGCCTTGGGGATACCCGCTGTGGTTGGCCTGGGATCGGGTATCCTGGACCTGCCAGCTGATGCTCCATTGATCATTCAAGGTTACAAAGGGAAAGTGATCGCTTACCCAAGACCAGAAACCACGCAAGAATATCAAAGAAAATTGGAAGAAACAGAAAAGCGAGCACAGCTGGCACTCGAAAAAGCGGATCAACCCGCTGTAACCAGGGATGATGTCCGTGTTGAAGTGGTCGCCAACGTGGGAAGCGTGGAAGATGCCCGGGCCGCCCTCGAATACGGCGCGGAAGGGATCGGCCTGCTGCGGACAGAGTTCCTCTACCTTAATCGAAGCACAGCGCCCAAGGAAGAGGAGCAGGAAACAATTTACAAGGAAATTCTAGAAGTTATGGGGGATCGACCGGTGATCGTCCGCACCCTGGATATTGGCGGGGATAAGAATGTGCCCTACCTGGACCTGGGTGAAGAGATGAATCCATTTTTAGGGTGGCGGGCCATCCGGATATTTTTAGATAATTCAGAATACTTTGAAACACAGCTGCGGGCCCTATTGAAAGCCAGCCCGGGGCACGATCTGCGAATCATGTTTCCGATGGTCTCCACTTTGGAGGAAATCCGGAAAACCAAAAAACTCATCAAACCCATTGAGGATGACCTCCTGGCCTCAGGGTCTGAGATAGCTAAAGACATCCAGTATGGGATCATGGTTGAAGTACCCTCAGTAACTATACTCGCTGATCAGTTCGCCAAGGAAGTGGATTTCTTCAGCATCGGGACCAACGACCTCACGCAATACACCATGGCCGCGGAGAGAACAAACGACAAAGTCGCCCACCTTTTGGATCCCTGCCATCCAGCTATATTACGGCAGATCGATCATGTCATCCAGGCTGCCCATGAGGCCGGCATCTGGGTTGGGTTATGCGGTGAGATGGCCGGGGACGAGGAAGCTGTTCCCATCCTCCTCGGTTTGGGATTGGATGAATTCAGCGCTGCCCCTACGTTAATCCCCCGTGTCAAAGAGATCATCCGCCGGTGGACAAAAGTAGATGCGGAGAAACTGGCCAGAAAATCCATAAGGATGGCGTCAGCGGAAGAGGTTAGAAACGCTGTCCGAGAGCATAAACCTCAACCAAGCAACAAAAAAACATAGGTTTTGCACAAGGGATCTTGACCTTGGCCTTCCCATGAGCTTTTCTGAACGGAATCCAGGCCACTGCAGGCCTGATTTCCCTGTGTCTGATTACTTCGTCACCCCCAAGTGGTCCCAGGATTAGATCTTTCTATCCCGTATTCCCCCGGGCTAGTTCAAATTCAGCTCATTCAAGCCTGAATGACTTTCACACCGACTTTTCTAATTTCTTCGATGATATCCCTGGGCGCTTCTTTATCTGTGACGATCATGGTAGCTGCAGCCAGCGGTGCTGTCCTGCTGGTCGCCACATGGCCAAACTTGGTATGGTCCGCCACAACGATCAGATTCGTGGTGATGCCCATAATCGCCAGATTCGTTTTCATCTCATGAAGGTCATCGCTGGTCAATCCAAATTTAGGATCAATGCCGCGGATACCCGTGATCACTTTGTCAGCCCGAACGCCCTGAAGGTTCCGCTCCGCTGGATACCCCACCATGGATAAATTCTGCGAACGCAGTATCCCTCCCGTGATCACAAGCAATATTCCCCGTGAGTTCGCCAGCGTGTTGGCTACAGTGAGCGCATTGGTCATCACGGTTATGTTCTCGCGTTCTTTGAGCGCTTCCGCGACAGACAGCGCCGTTGTCCCTGCCCCAATGAAGACAGTTTCATCTGCCTTCACCAGCTCCGCGGTTGCTTCGCCAATCCTGCGTTTTGCAGCCGCTTGCTGGTCCAATCCCTCCAAAACTGGAATAGAATCCTCAAGCTGAGCCCGGCCTATTTTGACGGCCCCCCCATGAACTTTTTCGATTTCGTCCTGGACAGCTAATCCTTGTAGATCCCGGCGAATGGTCATCTGGCTGACCCCAAATCGATCCGCAAGTTCTGAGACCGTCACTTCCCCGCGGACCATGATGATCTGGTAAATTTGACGCTGTCGTTCTCTTTTAAGCATAAGAGAATCACCTCTTCCCCTCTCAAAACACCCGTTTTGCGCCACAATTAGGAGAGAAATTTGGCAACCAACCCTCCATAAAAGCCAAAACCTTGGATGAGAACCCTGTAGAAAATTTATGTTCGGATATGTTAATCCGTGCTTGGTTTTGTTTTATTATATCACCATCCTCGTTTATATTCACCCACAACCATGCTAAAATCAAAATCCAGAAGTTTTTTTGGGGAAAGGTGGGCGTCTCTGCTGCGCATCCCAGATTTATATTTCACCTTTCTCAAACAGATTAATTGGGGATATACCTTAAACTGTCAACCAACCGAGTCCGGTGAGGGGAATATGATCTTAGTTACGGGAGGAAGTGGTTATCTGGGTCGACCCTTTTGCCAGAAACTGGCCCTGCGAAATGAACCGATCATCAGCTTGGATCTCACCCATAGAAACGAAGCCCCCTATAAAACGGTGACAGCGGACATTCGTGATCAAAAAGAAATCGAAAAAGTTTTTGATCAGCATCCCATTGACACCGTCGTCAACCTTGCTGCCATCTTAGAAAGCGCGTCCAGCGCTAACCCACTGCTCAGCTTTCAAATCAATGTGGAAGGCACCTTCAACCTCTTGAAATTATCTCAAGAGCATTCCGTCTCCCGCTTTGTGTTTGGAAGCTCCCTTGCTTCCTTAGGAAATCCCGCAATTCATGAAACCCCCATTACGGAGGATGTCCCTCCCCAGCCAACAGCTGTATATGGACAAACAAAAGCCTTTGTCGAAAAGCTGGGAATATTTTTTTCCTCATTGTCGGGATGCCAATTCATCGCAGCCAGGATGCCTATCATTGTGGGACCGGGGCAGCCCACGGAAACATCAGCTTGGCGAGCAGAAATCTTTCATAAGCTCTCCTCAAAAGGCAAAGTGCAGATCCATTATGCCCCGGACGAACTGATCCCTCTGGCCCACCATACAGATATCGCTGAAGCCCTGACCCATTTAACCCTAGCGGAGAGCATAGGTGACCACATCTTCCATTTGCCTTTTGAGCGCTGGCGTGTCCGGGAACTCGGGAGAACCCTGAAAGAGATCAATCCACAATTACATGTGGAATACGGTCAACGGAGGTTGAATAGTGCTCCCGTTTCTGTCTCATGGTCAAAGATGAAAGAAAAATTTGGGATTTCAAAACCCTCGCTAAAAGACCATTTGCAAGATTACAAGAAAAAAGTGGATAACTCTTTCTGATTAATTTGGTTATTATATGTAGACCGCTAAAAAAAGGCCAAAATCAACTTGAACAAATGGAGATGCGATCCTCCGGACTTTGCTCTTAAGAAGGCAATATACGTTGGAGGTTTTCTGACCCCAGAAGATCCAGCAAGGGCAGAGAATGAACGCACTTTAACCTCTTTTGTCATGCCCCCGTGTCTGATTCTCCGTTATAATCAAAAATGGGACACAATTTTAAATGGAAGCCTCAGGGTAATCAAGAAACGATCACTATAAAATGGATCAACGCGCCAATTGATCCAGATCGTGAATTGGAAAGGGAAAAACCGCACCGGGGTTCCAGAAAACCCAGAGGTTATTAGGCTCACCAGATGTCACGGGTCATGACCGATTAAGTGTCCACCCGCAATAGGAAACTCAACAAGGACGATACAGCAAAAGGAGGTGAAAATAGACGACACATTCAATAAGTATTCATCTCATTCTTATAGGAGGATATATTCATGGAAGTTCTAAAAAACATTCTGCTTTTCCTGGCGAACAACATCTTTAATGAGGTGGGCATCCTGATTGGCTTGATCACGCTGGTCGGGTTGCTCCTGCAGAGAAAACCCATTGAAGAACTCATCGCGGGGGCATTGAGGGCTACGATCGGGATCTACATCCTGACCATTGGCACGAACATTTTCGTGGGCGGACTAGTTTCCTTCCAAACCATCGTTTCCAATGCCTTTGGACTGACACCTCCCGAAGCGACCAACACCCTGGGTGATTTTCTAGGTTCGCACGGGGGCACCATCGCCCTGGTGATCACTGTAGCTTTCTTCCTGCATATAATCGCAGTGGGAATCTTCAAAACCGACTACGTGTATTTGACCGGGCACCTGATGTTCTGGATCTCCGTCCTCGTCACCGCAGCTCTGGTTGAACAATTTGGCTCACTTGGCCAGTGGGCCCTCGTCTTGCCGGGGTCTATCATCGTGGCCTGTTACTGGACCATCCAGCCCCTCTACCTGGCTCCCCTGATGCGTAAGATCATCGGTTCCAATGACTGGGGGATGGGACATACCGGGTCCACCTCCTATTTCATCGGCGGAAAACTTGGAAAACTGGTTGGCTCCAAAGAGAAGCACGACACGGAGAAGCTTTCTCTCCCTAAGCAGCTTGGCTTCTTCAAGGACGTCAACGTATCCACAGCGCTGGTGATTGGGATCATCATGCTGATTTCCATGGCCTTCGCGGATCAAGGGGTTTTGGCAGAACAGGCCGCTGGGTACAACGCTGACATTCACCCCTGGGTCTGGGGCATCGTATCAGCCCTGCGCTTTGCAGCCGGCATTGCCATCCTGCTTTTTGGTGTGCGTATGTTCCTGGCAGAGATCGTCCCGGCATTCAAAGGCATCAGTGACAAAGTACTCCCCGGCACCCGACCGGCCCTGGACGTTCCCACCGTCTTCCCCTATGCGCCTACAGCGGTGATGTTGGGTTTCCTGTCCGCCATCGTCGTCTTCTTGATCACAATGATCATCTTTGCATCTATCGGTTGGTTCGTACTCGTCCCCTCCATGATCATGCTCTTCTTCATCCCCGCGGGTGCGGCTGTATTTGGAAACGCAACCGGCGGCTGGCGCGGCGCGGTCCTGGCAGGCGGATTGGCAGGGCTTTTCCTGGCCATCGGGCAAGCCATCACCTGGCCCATGCTTTCCAGCACAGCGCCCGAGCTGGCTACCCTGGCAGATCCTGACTGGTACATCCTGGCCTGGTTAATCTCTCTCCTGAACATCCCCTTTGCTGGCATGAACCCTTCAGCGGGGATCTGGATCGTGACCGGCTTGATCGTGGTCATCTTTGCCATCCTCCTAGTGATCTTGAAGCGAACGGTCTCCCGTGTCGAAGAAGAACCTGCAGGAGAGGCTCCCTTTTCACGCGAAGAAACCTCGCCTCCCACAGAAGGGGATCTAGGCTAAAGGAACGTAAACGATCATGACAAAAAAAGGTCTCAAAGAGCCCTTAACCGCCATCACTATCTGTGGCGTGGGCATGGGAAGCAGCCTCATCTTGCGCATGACCGCCGAGAAAGCTTTTGAGGAACTCGGGGTTAAAGCCAAAGTGGTGGCCACGGATGTCGGGTCTGCGCGCAGCATGCAGCCCGACATCATCATCGGTCAGGCGATGCACACGGAGGAATTTGAGGGAGTGGCTCCAGTCATCGTTTCCATCACCAACTTCACCGACCATCAAGCACTCAAAGAAAAACTGGCCGAGCCGCTGCGTCAACAAGGATGGATGGAATAATGGCGAACGTTGTGACCGCTACCCTTGTGGACCTTGAACCTCAAGGTTGGCGGGGGGCGATCCGAGCCGTGTGTGCACCATTACTCGAGGCAGAAGCGATTCAAGCTGCTTATATCGATCGCTGTATCGAGATGGTCGACGAACACGGTCCTTACATGGTGGTGGCCCCAGGTATCGCCTTAGCACATGCTCGTCCAGAGGACGGGGTTCTCAAGTTGTGTTTATCTGTGGCAACTTTGAGCGACCCCGTCCTTTTCCATCACCCTCAAAACGACCCGGTGGATCTCATTTTCGCTTTTGGTTCACCGGACGACCAACAACACATCAACTTGCTCACCGCACTCGCGGAAGGCCTCTCTGGTGGATTAGCGGATGATCTCCGCCGCTCCTCTACCCAAAAAGCTGCGGAGCAAGTCATGAAGGAGGTGCTCAAGGATGTCATTTCCTGAAAACATGAAGCTGGGGGAATCAATGCGGACTCACCTTGCCCAGATGGAGGAAAACAACGCAGAAACGCTAAAAACAATAGTGGAACAAATGCTCAAGGTCATCCAAGATGACGGGTTGATTTTCAGCGCTGGAACAGGCCATTCATTAGCCCTCGTCCTGGAAACCTTCTATCGAGCTGGCGGCTTGGCTTGTGTGTATCCCTTATACCACGCTGCACTACTTCCCTTTGAAGGAGGTTTAACCAGTACACTTTTTGAGCGCACAGAAGGTCTAGCCCAATTACTCGTCGCCCAAGCAGACCCCTCCCCTGAGGACATGGCCTTCATTTTCTCCAATTCGGGTGTAAATCCGGTCCCAGTGGAATTAGGACAAGAGCTAAAGGAAGCAGGTACCACCGTCGTGGGTGTGGTTTCCTTAGAGCACCTGCAGCAGGCTCCCAAACGTGCTGATTATAAGCTTAATGAAGTCGCAGATCTGGTCCTCGACACGGGTGTACCGTATGGGGACGCCTCGCTCCAGATCAATGGCGCCAGCACAGCACCTCTATCGTCTTTGTGCTGCGTGTACCTCTGGAATCTTTTACTGGGAAGGTTAGCGAAGCTGGCCCAGAAAAAGGGGGTCGAACTCCCGCTGTGGAGAAGCGCCAACGTACAAAACGGCGTTGCCCAGAACGAAGTCTTAATGGAAAGATACCGGGCCAGGATCCCGTATCTATAACTTCACCAAGCAACGGTATCCAGAGAGATATTCTCCACACAGGAGCATTTTCCAATAAGATCCGCTTTCTCGTGCTGTGCCCATTATCAACCATATATCCATCCCAGCGAGCTTTGCAAATGCTGTTCACTTACATACAGCATTTGAGGATATCAAGGCATATAAAACCTGCAGGGGAGATGATGAACCCTCCCTACAATGATGGTCCAAATAAAGCGTTGATAGAATGAAAATAACTGATCAGGAGAGGCTCACACACCATGCAGTCCGCGGAGGGAGCCCCTCCCGATAAAAAAGGAGATTATTCTCATGTTAGAAATCATCGTCGAAACGGTTCCAGATGCCCTGGCTGCTCAAGCTGGTGGAGCCACCCAGTTGGACCTGAAATGTGACTTTGTTGAATACGGCCTGACACCATCGATTGGGACAGTGGAGCAGGTCAGCTCTCGAGTTGACATTGATGTGGTAATGATGGTCCGAACCTATGCAAATGGCATGGTCCTGGAGCCTTATGATTTAGAAATTATGTGCACAGATCTCCGCCTGGCAGCTGAACACGGCGCGGATGGCTTCCTGCTTGGCGCCCTGACAGAGGACGGACACATCGATAAAAAAGCCGTCCAGACCCTACAAGATGCAGCCGGGCAAATCCCCATTCACTTCCACCTGGCCTGGGAAATGACCGAGAATCCCCACCAAGCGCTGGAGGACCTCATAGAACTCGGTATAAAAAGTGTCAGGACATCAGGAGGTCAAGGTTTAGGGGGAAAAGCGCCCAGGGGAATAGAGGGACTGAAACGGTATCAGGAACAAGCCAGGGGACGGATAGAATTATTCCTGGCAGGGGGTGTAAATCACAAGAATATAGGCCAACTTGTGAGGGAAACCGGTATTCTCCACGCCCATGCCGGGACGAGCGTAAGGACACCGCCGACCCAAAAAGGATCCGTTACCCAGACCAAAGTTCGTCAGTTAAGATCAGCCTTGGATAAAGCGGTGGATTCTTCGCTAGGCTGGGATCAAAGTCATGAAAAGGCCCCAAACGAGGGTCCTTAAATTCATTGAGGAAAGGAGAAACCCCTCATGGTGTTCACCTTGAAAAACGCAAACGTCATTACCCCTCATAAAAAGTATAAGCATTACGCCATCCAAGTCTCGGAGCAAGGGGTGATCACATATGTGGGACCTATGCAAGACGCACCGCCTGCGGAGGGGGAGACCCTTGATGTAGCAGGCAGGATCATCATCCCCGGATTGATTGACATACATGTCCATGGAGGCCACGGGATCACATTCGGTCAATTGGAATCCCTGGAAGAGGATTTGAACGCGTATTCAGAATGGGTCGTAGAACAGGGTGTGACCGGTTTCCTGACGTCCATCACCGCCCCCACAGCAGAAGAAATCAGGGATCTAATTCAGGCCTATGTGCCCCTCTTTGAAAAAGGGACATCGGGAGCTGAACCGCTGGGTATTCATCTGGAAGGGCCTTTCATGAACATCGAGAAGAAGGGAGCCCAGAATCCGGCCTGGATTAGGGACCCCAGCCTGGAAGAGGCTGAAATGTACCTTGAGGCGGGCCAGGGGTGGATTCGCCAGATGACAATGGCCCCTGAATTGCCCCATGCGAAGGAAGTGGCTGCCCTCTTCCGGAAAGCGGGAATCGTGCTTGCCATCGGGCACAGCACAGCGGATTACGAGACCGCTGTGGATGCCTTGAAAGGGGATTGGAACCACATCACCCACACCTATAACGCGCAGACAGGGCTCCATCATCGCGCCCCAGGGATCGTGGGTGCTACCCTGGTTTCCGACCAGAACACAGCAGAATTGATTGCAGACGAAGTCCACGTCCATCCTGGAGCCATGAAGGTGTTAATCCGGTGTCTGGGGACGGACCGCGTGATCTTGGTAACGGATGCCATGACAGGGGCGGGGCTGCCAGATGGAGACTATGAACTGCTGGGATTTAAGATCACCGTTAAGGACGGAAAAGCCACCCAAGAGGATGGAACCATCGCCGGGAGCGTAACCGTTCTCAACCGCTGTGTTGAAAACGTTTACAAAGATGTAGGGGTGTCACTCGCAGAGGCTGTCAAGATGGCCTTCTCTCAATCCAGCGAGACTTTTAGGGCTTTCTAACCTCCTGGGCAGCATAGGTGTCGGGAAAGATGCAAGTCTGACCGTGATCGATGAGGATGTCAACGTTTATTTGACAATGGTGAAAGGGAATATCGTCTACAAAGACCCACAACTCGGCTGAAGAAAACAAAAAGGTCCCCGGACGCTTGATTTTTAAATATCTCAGGTAAAATATAAAGGGATGATTGAACTTTAAGAAAACAGGCTGACTCCCTCAACGGAGGTGTGTGTCATGAACGTAGCAAAAATTATCTTATGGGCCATTCTCCTTGTCTTAGCTGTGATCATCTTTTTCTCTTTCACAGGTATCAATCCCCGCCAACCTTTACCCGGCATCCAACGATTACTGGGCCAGGTCGCAGGATTCGGGCAATCGCTAAACAATATGTTCTCCCGCCTTGCGGAAAATTTTATGCGAAATTTACGCAATATTCCCACCCCCTGATTCATACAGCACGTCCTCGACCTGAACAAAAATCCTTCCTTCAGCGCACAGGACCCTCTTTTCATCAAAGAGGTAAATCCGGGATCCTTAGAATTCAAAATTAGAAGACAGTCAAAGGCCGTCAAGCCGCTTATTCCCTCCCCCACATGACCCGCTTCCGGGCTGGTCATGATTTTTTCATGCGCCAAGACACCGAGTCAAGCAGATAGACAAAAGTACACCCTATTCAAATATTTTAACCCATACAGAACACAAAAATAATTTTTTATTGAAAATAAATAAAATTATTTGAATAACCATTGACAATATTAAAAATAGATTTTATAATGTGCCAGCTGAAAAAATACTTGTGCAGACGAAAAACTAAATTAAAAGTCCACCATATGAAAACAGAGAAAACACAGCCTTTAATCACTCCCATTTTACGCTGGTTTATGTTGGCCATGGTCCTGGCCAATATTGCAGGTTCGATGTACCCCATGCTTCTCCCAATTTACCTCACCAAGCTGGGTGCAAGCATTGGCCAGGTGGGAATAGTCTTCACCATCTCTTCGATAGCTATTCTTGTCCTGCAGTTAATCGGCGGATGGATCTCGGATTCCATTGGACGATTACGGGCCATTGCCATCGGCAGCGTAGGTGGAATATTGGGATTCAGTGCCATGGTCCTGGCTCCTTCCTGGCAGTGGATGTTAGCTGCTCTATCCGTTTCCCAAATCCCTTATGCTCTGGTCGGTCCCAGCTTTGGAGCGTTTATCGCAGAAAACTCCCAGGAGGAAAACCGGGGACGCGTATATGGGATCACCGACACCATTTATCAAATCACTGGAATTTTTGGTCCACCATTAGGGGGTTTGCTGGCCGGATCCTTTGGTTTCAAGCCCATGCTCCTGACTGCCACACTCATTTATTCCCTCGCTGCAGGGCTGCGTATCTGGATGGCGAGAACTATGACCCCTGCTGAGGATACCGGGGCCGACGACCTGTCGTGGTCCTCGCTGAAACGCAGTCTGAGGACGATGTGGGGGATCTTGGTCGGGGGTGGCGTGATCACCTGGATCTTCCTAACGGACGGCATCCGGGACACCGCATTCCGCTTGACAGGGGAACTGCAGCCCCTTTACTTGGAGCAAATTGGGGGACTCTCCCTGGAACAAATCGGAGTTTTAGGATCCGTCTTCTCCGCAGCCATGATGATCATCCCTTTCCTGTCCGGCCAACTTTCCGACAAAACTGAGGAGCGTGTGCCTATTACCCTGGGATTCTTGCTCATCTTCATCGCATTGATCGTCTTTCTACAGGTCCAGGCTTTCTTTGGATTTGCTGCTGTCTGGGTCATTTTCGGGATGGGAGTCGGATTACTAAGCCCCGCCTATCAGTCTTTGATCTCGAAGATCATCCCCAAAAAAAATTTGGGGATCTTTACCGGATTGCTGCGCAGCAGCATAGGTCTGATCTCACTGCCTGCGCCCTGGATCGGTGCTAAAATTTGGGAAAATTTTTCTCCCCAGCTGCCTTTTATGATCACAGCATCAGCAGCGCTCCTAACCATCATCCCCGTCTGGTATAAGTTCAGACTGCCTGAAAAAGAGGAAGCTCCTCCGCTTCATACAGATGCATAGCATTCCCATATTGTTTGGGGAGAGTCAAGAGAGGTGAGAAAAAGCACCTTAGCTCCCGGACAGTTGACTCTCAAAACCCATAGCGCGCCAGCCTGACCCTTTTATTCCCAGCCAGTTACCCGGCATCCCACATTTAAAAGCCCTTCGTTCTCAAAAAAATACAGATAAAAAACACACAGAAAGGTTTCTTCACTGTAATATTCTTGTTACCTTTTGTCCAAATTCACGCCTCCATGTATAATAAATTCATCGCGATATAGATTCCGTTTCTCAACCGCTTTGAAGAGGGAAGCTAGTGAGCAAGAAAAAATCGTCGACATTTCTCCCCCCCATTCTGCGTTGGTTCATGCTGACTATGATCCTGGCAAATATTGCCGGGGCCATGTACCCGATGATGCTGCCCATTTATCTCACAAAATTAGGCGCGAGCGTGAGTCAAGTGGGAATGTTCTTTTTCCTTTCCTCCACAGTGCTGTTCGTCTTACAGATCTTTGGGGGTTGGGTTTCTGATTCCATAGGCAGGCTGCGATCCATTGCCATCGGCAGTCTGGGCGGGATTATAGGTTTAAGCGGCATGGCTGTGGCTCCCACATGGCAGTGGATGCTGGTCGCGCACACTGTGACCATGATCCCTTACGCCCTGGTTAACCCCAGTTCCAGCGCCTTTATCGCTGAAAACTCCTCGGAAGAAAACAGGGGCCGTGTGTATGGGATCACAGACACCCTGTACCACATCATGGGAATTCTCGGACCCCCTTTGGGCGGCTTTCTAGTGGGGTCTTACGGGTTCCGCACTATGCTTTGCACAGCCACCGGCATTTACACAGCGGCTGCCGGTTTGAGGATCTGGATGGCCGCCACGATGTCTCCCCAGGAAAAACAACGAGATCGAGACCTTTCCTGGAACTCCTTGAAAGGGAGCCTGACGACAATGCTGACCATGCTCACGGGGGGTGGAGTGATCACCTGGATTTTCCTCACAGACGGGATCCGGGACAGCGCATTCCGTATGACTCGGGAACTTGAACCCCTCTATCTTGAACAAATCGGTGGGCTCTCTGTGGAACAGATTGGATTACTGGGTTCCCTCTTCTCGCTGGCCATGATGTTCGTCCCCCTGCTCTCGGGAAAAATTGCTGACCGCACACAAGAACGGGTCCCGATTTCGCTCGGTTTCCTTTTAACAGCCATAGCCATGGTCATCTTCTTATTTTCTCAGGCGTTTTTCGGGTTTGCAGCCACATGGGTCATCTACGGGATTGGAGTGGGTTTACTCAGTCCCGCTTACCAATCTTTGATCTCCAAAGTTGTTCCCAAGGAAAACCTCGGCGTGTTTACCGGACTTTTCCGAAGCAGCATCGGCCTCATTTCTCTACCCGCTCCCTGGCTGGGAGCCCATTTATGGGAGCGATTCAGCCCCCGTTTTCCGTTTGCTATCACTGCCGCGGCAGCCTTTCTGGCCATCCTCCCCGGCTGGTTCAAATTTAAACAACAGAAGAAGAATAAAAGTACTGTAAGGACGAATAGTTAAAAAAGGCAGGACAAAACGTCCTGCCTTCCCTGGATTTCCAACACCCTTTCATCTGATCACAGTTTGGACTTGCTCCCGCATATACCGCTGCAGATAGTAAGGACCGCCAGCGTTGGCGCCTGTCGATCCGCTGGCTTTCCAGCCCCCAAAAGGCTGGTAGCCAGGCCAGGCGCCGGTGGTCGACCCCTGGGGCCGGTTGACATAGTTAACACCAGCCTGGATGTTCTCAAAGAACCATTCCGCCTCTGCTTCTGTGCCGTAAAATCCCGCTGTCAAGCCGTATTGGACATCATTGGCAAGTGCCATGGCTTGATCGAGATCCTTTACCTTCCCTATCATGGTGATGGGTAAAAACATCTCATGCCCCCATAAGCGATGACCATAGGGCACCTCCGCTGCCACCGTCGGTTGGCAGTAATAACCCTCGCTAAATTCCCCCCGGGTGAGTACCTTCCCTCCCGTCAAAATCGTGCCAGCCCGGGAGAGCTCCTCGGTGTAGTCCATGAAATCCCGGTACGGACCTTCAGAGATCACCGGCCCCATGAAAGTTTCCCTCTCACCGGGATCTCCAACGATTAACTCCTCTGTCTTCTCCACCACCCGTTCCAGCATTTCGTCATAAATAGGTTCTTCAACATAGACCCGTGAGTTCGCAGAACACTTTTGGCCCTGCAAACCAAAAGCAGAACGGACAATACCCTTTACAGCCCGGCCCAGGTCCGCATGGCGGGAAACGATAGCCGGATTCTTTCCGCCCAATTCTAAGATCACCGGATGGACATACTCCCGTTTCGAAAAAGCCCGCTGGATGCGCATCCCCACTTCGTAAGAGCCGGTGAAGGTTACCCCATCCACATCGGGATGATCGACCAGAGAAGCGCCCAACACGCTGCCCGATCCGGTCACAAAATTCACTGCCCCTTCCGGCAGCCCCGCATCCAGGAAACATTCCGCCAGCATCCGAACACTCCAGGAGGTTTTCGCTGCCGGTTTCATGACTACCGTGTTACCAGCTAACAAGGCAGCACCCACCGGGCCTCCGGTCAACGCAGAAGGGAAATTGAAAGGGCTGATGACCAACCAAACCCCGTAAGGCTTCAAAACAGAGTAATTCGTAGCCTGATACCCTTTTAAAGGGTCCTCTCCCAACTTCTTGATGAAGCCCTCTTCCCGTTCCATTTGGTCACAGGCATAGCGGATCAAGGCCGGCGCTTCCGAAACATCCCCTAAAGCTTCCAGGCGGTTTTTTCCAACTTCTAGCGTAGTGGCTGCCGCGATCTCAAACACACGGTCATCGATCAAATCTGCAGCCTTCCGCAGTTTCCGAAGCCGTTCCTGCCAGGGGGTCCGGCTCCATTCCGAAAAGGCCGATTTTGCAGCAGCCACCGCCTGATCCGCATGACCAGGGGTGCCGGTGGGAAAGGAAGCCAAGACCTGATCCTTTCGCGCTGGGTTCTTTACCTTGAAAGCATGGTCAGCAAAAACCTCTTTCCCCCCGACGAGCATGCCGTACTCTCTACCCAGGTTCGCTCTTTTTTCCTGCAAGGCACCTTCAAACCGAATGTGGAGCTCCTCAGGGGGATCAAACATGGTCGCATACGTCAATTGAAAATCATTCGTCATAACTTCTCCTTCGGGAAACCGTTAACCAATACACAAGATGAAATGGACTCCATCATGCAAATCTATCATATCTCACACAGAAGGGGATTGCGCCCATATTTAACACCTATTAATCCTTTCAGATGTTAGAATGAAATCACATCAACAAAGATCAAGGTGCCGGAAACACTGGCTCAGCTCCCATCTCAATCATCTAAAAAAAAAATTTTCTCATCTACCCTGAATTTCCAGACACATTTTGGAGCTTTAAGCATGCTTTGAAATTCATCAAGAAAAAGGCCAGCCTTCCTCCCCTGGGATTGCTGACAGTTGGAGCTCTACTCCCCACCACCTGGAAGAAACGACTCCTGGACTTAAACGTTCACAAGCTGACCGATAAAGACTTAGCTTGGGCCGATTACGTCTTCCTGAGCGCGATGACCGTGCAGCGGAAAGCCTCTGAACGGATTATTTCGCGCTGCAAGCAGGCAAACATCCCCATTGTCGCAGGGGGGCCATTGTTCACTATGGATTATGCAGAATTCGATGAGGTAGATCATTTCATTTTGAATGAAGCGGAAATCACACTCCCCTCATTTTTAGAGGACCTGGCTAAGGGAACGCCCAAACGCCTATACACCACGGATGAATATGCAGATATGCAGGTCACACCACCCCCTCTCTGGTCCCTCTTAAACCTTGACGATTACAGCGGGATGGCTGTTCAATTCTCCCGCGGCTGTCCTTACAACTGCGATTTTTGTAACGTCACCGCCCTCCTCGGGCACCGGCCCCGGATCAAGTCGGCCCAACAGATCATCAAAGAGCTGGACGAATTGCGTACCTCAGGCTGGCGGGGCTCCGTCTTCTTCGTAGACGACAATTTCATCGGCAATCGACGCTATCTAAAAAAAGATTTGCTGCCCGCCCTCATCCGCTGGCGAAAAGGCAAGCTGGGTTTCACCTTTCACACCGAAGCTTCAATTAACCTCGCAGATGATGATGAATTGATTGACCTCATGACCCAGGCGGGTTTCACCAAAGTTTTCATCGGGATAGAAACGCCCGATGAGGAAAGCTTAGCTGAATGCAGCAAAGGCCAAAACACCAACAGGAACATGGTAGAAGACGTAAAACACTTACAGCGCTCCGGTCTGGAGGTACAGGGGGGATTCATCGTTGGCTTTGACTCCGACACCTCTTCCATATTTCAGCGTCAAATCGACTTCATCCAGCAAAGTGGCATTGTCACCGCCATGGTGGGTCTCCTTCAAGCCCCACCCGGGACAAAGCTTTTCAAACGTTTGAAACAGGAAAACCGGCTCCTGGGCCACATGTCCGGAGACAACGTGGACGGCAGCACCAACATCATCCCTCTCATGGGTTTAGAGAAGCTGGTTCAAGGATATCAATATTTGATGGAAAACATTTACTCACCCCATCATTATTACCAGCGCGTGAAAACCTTCCTTGAGGAGTACCAACCTCCCAGTATTCGCGTCCCCTTCAATTGGACTCAAATGATGGCGTTCTTCCGCTCCATATACCGGCTGGGGATCGTAGGAGAGGAAAGAAAGGAATACTGGAACCTGCTGCTCTGGACATTGAAAAAACGGCCGGCCCTCTTCTCCACTGCCGTGACCATGGCCATCTATGGGCACCACTTCAAGAAAATTAGTGAGAAACATATTATCTAAAATGGGGATGCTTTTTTAAAATTGAATGCCGGCCTCAAAATCCAGGGTAAAGGATAAATTTGAGGATTTTCCTTCTGCAGATGAATACATTCCAAGGAGCCCAAAAGGGTCTTTATGAAAACAAAAGAGAATCCATTTGATGCTGAAATACATGTTCCCGCAGCCAGGAACGAATTGCTGGCTACAGTTATGGAAACGGTTAACACGAACCAGGAAATCACCACACTTTGGCACGTGATCAACGTCAATGCCATGGATCGTTTAGGGATCACAGACCACGGACCGGTACATTTCCAAATTGCAGCTAATATTGGTTTGAAGCTCTGCCGACTTTTAATAAAGAACAAAATCCCCATGTCGATCACAAAAGATTACCAATTGTCCACGGACCATGCGGAAGTGGTCGTCGTTTTAGCGAGCATTTTGCACGATTTAGGGATGTCCATAAACCGGGATCAGCACGAGGAATTCAGCCTTTTCTTAGCCAACACGGTCTTGCGTGAAGCCCTGGATTTTTTGCCAATCACAGAAAGAACCATCGTCATTTCTGAAATTATGCACGCCATCATCAGCCACCGCAGCGACGGTCAGCCCCTCACCCTGGAAGCGGGCATTGTCCGCGTTGCAGATGCCCTGGATATGAGCAAAGGACGTTCCCGGATCCCCTATGAGGCGGGAGAGGTCAACATACATTCCGTTTCCGCTGCGGCAATCGATAACATCGAAATCCAGGAGGGGGAAGAGAAACCCATTCAAATCAATATCCTGATGAACAACTCCGCAGGACTTTTCCAGGTGGATGAATTATTGAAAAACAAAATTCTTGGTTCTGGATTGGAGCCTTATATTGATGTCAAAGCCTACATAGACCGGAAAACAGAGAAGAACCTACTCAAATCATTTTCGATCAAAGGCCTTTAGAAGAGCCCCCGCGTATTGTCTGCAATCCACCCTTGAAGCAGCTGCAAACCCCAAAAGAACAACCAAGACAAATCAGAGGAGCTTACCGTTACTAATCTCCTGCCCTCTGCCTGCTCTCATAAGCCTAAAAGTTCAGACCTCGCCTTCAGACTTTCCAGCACAACCCTGATGAACTCTTCAAGGGGAATATCCAACTGTTCTTCGCACATGCGGATTTTTTCCCGATTTGCGCCGGAGGCAAAGGAATTGGAATCGAATTTTTTGATCACAGATTCCACTGACACACCCTCCAATTGGGTAGGATGAACCAGAGCAACCGCCACAATCAACCCAACCAGATCATCACAACTCACCAGGGCCCACTCCATGGTCGATTCCGGTTTCACTCCTGTATATTCATAATTATGCGACTTAATGGCCCGGATGATCTCTCTTGATACACCCTCCTCTTCCAACTGCTCTGCGATCACCAGTGTATGTCTTTCCGGGTCATCCTTCGTCTCTTCATAGTCCGCGTCATGTAAGAGACCTACGATCTCCCATTTCTCGGGATCTCCCTGGAGGTATTCTGCCAAACCCGCCATGGCAGCTGCTACCCCGTAATGATGTTTACGTAAATTTTTATTGGCGATGTTTTGCTTTAATATTTCCAACGCTCTCGCTTCCGAGATCATAATCAGCCTCCTCTTATCACTTACATTGTAAATCCCAAACCCATTTTTTGCCATTCACCCCACCTTCATACAGCTGAATCCAGAAAAACGCAAATATGCCATTTGACAAGCGCCCATTTTCAGCTATTGTTAAATTACCAACAAATTTTCTGACCTCAGCTCATCCAGGGGCCCTAAGACAGAAAAACGGTCCCCCATTAAGCGAAATAAAAGGAAGGGATATATGAGTATCAGCGGAAGAGCTGTTTGTGGACTTAATTGTCAAGAATGTGCCATATACAAAGCGCCATTCGACTCTCAGGCAGCTGATCTTTTGTTAAGTTGGTTCAAGGAAATGAATGTGATCGGGAGAAAGCAGGGAGTGGAAGAGTTGATGGACGCCGGGCCCTACTGCAGAGGCTGCCTGGGCCCCCGCGCGAACCACTGGTCCCCGGATTGCTTTATCCTTCAATGCTGTGTAGATGAGAAAGGGCTGTCCTCCTGCCACGAATGTGCGGATTTCCCGTGCGATTACCTCGAGGATTGGGCAAATCAAGAAGATAAATACATGGAAGCGTACCAGTATTTATTGGACAAAGTGGCACGCCCATAGAGGTATTACATCAGGGATGACATCCCCCCTCACCTCAAATCTTTCACCCAATCCCGCATTCCTTCCCCTATCAACGATCCCTCAACCCGTATCGATTCCGCCCCTATGTACTTCATGAAATCAGCGATACAGTCTTGCATTGCGGGTCTCATCCTTTCCACATCCCCCACCTCGTTTTCCCACCACCACCCTTTAAGTGTCAAGGTCCGGCCCTGCCTTTGAAATGTGGGCTCCACGCGAGCTACCATACGGTCCGCAAATATCACCGGGAGCACATAGTACCCATACTCCCTTTTCTTTTTTGGCTTATAGACCTCCCATGCATACTCAAAATCGAAGAGCCAAGAAACCAGCCTCCGGTCCCAAATCAGGTTATCAAGAGGAGCGATGAATGCAGCCTGCTCCTCGACTTCAATCCCACCCTGAATCCTTTTCAAGAGGGATAGATCACGATCCTGAATGAAGAACACACGGCCCGGCAGCTCTTCGACTCCCACAGCATGGGCCCTGCCTTCCTCAACCAAACCCCCGAGTATCTTCCGCCGCTCTCTGCTTTTCACACCCAACATCCCGCCCCAATGTTCCCCCGCATGGGCATGAGCTAGTTTCAATCCCCCAATCCTGCGCCACACGTGCCAGGATTGATAATCCTCCATGGTTTCGCTTGGATCCGGGGCATCGAGGAGGTCTTTGGGCAGCAATCTATTGATGAGATCAAAATAGCGTCGTTTATTTTCACGGTGATGAATCCCCAGCTCTCCCATGGCGTAGAGGGATTCCAAAGCTGCCCGAGAAGCCCGGGTTGGACCCCAGGACCAATCTGTTTTCTCATACCCTTTGTAATCCAGAGACGACTGCGGTCCCTCCTCCCGGATCTTTTCCAACACATCCGGAGCGATTTTCATCACTTTTCCAGCAGGGTCGCCGTGTTTTTCGACCATCTTGGCCCTGTGGCGGGAAAAGTATGGCCAATCTTCAACAGGAAAAATCGAAGCCATCTTATCAAAGCCATCGACCAGTTTCCTCTCTTTATATAGGAGTTCATCCAGCATGAAGGATTGATAGCCTTTGACACGTGACTGCAGGACGAGGTCAGGGTTGCTGCCTATGATATCGATGGGATCAAATTGAATGGCATTCAGATCCCTGACCACCTCCAATGCCCCCGCCTTCCCTTTTCTCTGCCGGGGGGGAAGTAAATCATGGGCCGCTAACATAAAACGGCGCGCCTGTCGTTTGGAAAGTTGGAAGCTTGGATCAGGGAGAGGAATCCGGGCCACAGCATTACCCCTTTTATCTAAACGTAATTGATCTACAGGCTCATATTGTATCATTCCAGAAAAAAGGAATCGGAACAGTCAATCACTGAGGAAAGGAAAAAGTGGTGTGAGGGTAACCAAACCCACACACCACTACTAAGGAGGAGAAAACAAGGAGGAAAACCCTGTCCCTTGCTGTCTTATAGACGCCTTCATGAATAGAAATCTTACCTTTGTGTGCCGAGATTTCCAGAAAGTATCCGGAGCGGGAAAAGCCCTACCCATATGAGGTTCTTTCTAAATCCATTTTACTCATGACCTTTCCAAGAAAAACCTTATAGGATCTTGATCTGATACAATTTGGAAAAGTTCAAGGAGCGGATGACTGAGCCATGCAGATCACAACCTGGAACGTAAACGGTTTACGGGCCGTTTATCGCAAGGACGCAGATCATTGGTGGAGAGAGGAAGGTCCGGATGTGCTTTGCCTGCAGGAAATCCGTGCCCGCCCTGAACAATTGACAGCCAAACAGCGAGAAACATTAGAAAGGGAATATTCCCTGTGGCATCCCGGGAAGCGCCCCGGCTACAGCGGGGTAGGGACCTTTTCTGCAGTCGAACCCTTGGAAAACCGCAGAGGCATGGGGGATCCGAAATTCGACAGGGAAGGTAGGCTCATCCAGACCATCTTCCCTGGCTTTCACCTTTTCAACGTCTATGTTCCCAATGGAAGGCGGGATTTATCCCGCCTGGATTACAAATTAGATTTCTACGCCCAGTTATTGACCCAGTGCGATCACCTTCACGCCCAAGGCGAGCAGATCATCATCTGCGGGGATTTGAATACAGCCCATCAGGACTTGGATCTCCGGAACCCCAAAGAGAATGAGGCGAACACAGGGTTCCTTCCCGAAGAACGAGCCTGGATAGACCGCTTCCTGGCCCATGGGTTTTTGGACGCCTACCGCGAACTGTACCCACAACGGGAGCAGTATACCTGGTGGACCTACCGCTTCAACGCCAGGAACAGGGATATCGGGTGGCGACTGGATTATTTCCTGATCTCGGAGCGCCTCATGCCCCGGGTGGAAGATGTCATCATCCACACCGGAGTTAAGGGTTCCGACCACTGTCCGGTGAGCCTATTTCTACAGGAATGACCATATTCCTCTCCCTCAGCATCCAAACCCGAGTTCACCCCCATGTTAGAATGGTCATAGGAAATCTCAATTACCGGCAGATCTACCTGGAAAACAACAAACAACCATGAAGCGGACCCGCCGCACCCTCCTCTTACTGACACTCATCGCTCTCCTCGCTTTGATTTTCGTTTACGGGCTCGGTTTCTTACGCCGGACACTGCTGCAACCCAAGTGGAAAATCGAGGAGGTCCCCGATCCGGATGTGATCAATTTCGTCCTCTATACCGTGGATGACCAGGTCTTGAACCTGACCGCTCATCTTTACCGTCTAGAGCCCGAGGATGATCAAACAGTTCGCCTGGAGGTTAAAAAGAACGGAGAATGGGAAGAAATCGCCACCACCGCGGTCGTGAAACCGGAATTCATTGCCCCATTCCAGGTCAAAAATTGGGATGACTCCCAAGCATACGAATACCGGGTTCGCCACGGTGAGGAAGCAACTTACACCGGCCTGATCCGGGCCAATCCTGTGGACAAAGAAGAAATCGTGGTGGCCGGTTTCGCGTGCAATGGAAATACAGATCGAGGGCCGAGACCAGATCTGATCAAAAACATCCAGGCTTTAGATCCTGATTTGCTGTTCTTTTCCGGGGACCAGATCTATGATCATAAAACCCATTTCGTTTCTTTCCACTTATTCGGACGCCAGTTCGGTGAAATCACCAGGGACCGCCCCACCGTAGTGATCCCCGATGATCACGATGTGGGGAACGCCAATTTATGGGGTGCCAGTGGGAAAAAGGGTTTCGGTGGATATAAAGATCCCGCTTACGTCCGACAGGTGGAAAATCGACAAACCAGTCACCTGCCAGACCCCTATGACCCTACCCCCATCCAGCGCGGAATCGGGACGTATTACACNTCTCTCAAATGGGGGCGGATTGGCTTCGCCATCCTGGAAGACCGCAAATTCAAATCACAGGTTGACATCCTGGACCGGGCAGCGTTGGAAGAGCAAGGTGTGGTCTTCTCCAGAAAGGATCATGTCGTAAAGCTCCCTGACCCGGATCTGCTAGATGTACCGGAAGGCAAACTCCTTGGCGACCGCCAGTTGGCCTTTCTGGAGAAATGGACTGCAGATTGGACAGAACAGGATATGAAAGCGGTCCTTCATCAGGCCCCTTTCTCCGGGACTGCCCACTTACACGGACCCAGCCGTACGCGGTTGGCAGCGGACTTGGACGCCAATGGGTGGCCGCAATCTGCTCGGGACCGCGCTTTGCGCATCATCCGTAAAGGTTTCGCTTTCATGATCACTGGCGACCGGCATCTGGGGACAGTCACCCACCAGGGCATAGATGAGCATGGCGACTCCGGGGTTGCTTTCGCCATGCCTGCGATTGTCAGCGTCTACCGACGCTGGTGGAGTCCGGAAGAACCTGCCAACGGAATCACAGGCAGTGATTTAGCTTACACCGGCAATTATCTGGATGGTTTTGGAAATAAAATTTCCATGATCGCCTATGCCAATCCCAACCCCACCCGGGTTTCCTATAACCGCTGGTTAGCGCAAGGTGCGGGATTTGGCATCATCCGATTTCATAAATCCAAACGCTCCATCACCATGGAGTTATGGCCCCGGGGATGTGATGTGACCAAACCGAACTGCAATCAGTATACCGGGTGGCCGATCACCATCTCTCAGGAGGACAATTACGGTCAGGATGCGTTATATTATCTACCTACCTTGCAAATATCTGGGGCAAAAGATCCTGTGGTACAAGTGATCAAAGAATCGACAGGTGAGATCGTCTACACTTTGCGCATCAAGGGCACCTATTACTACCCCAAAGTGTTTGAGGAGGGCGAGTACAAAATAAAGGTCTGGTCGGAGAATCAAGATTTGGAATTTAACAATCTGCAGCCCGTTCCTGACGGTCAACAGGATACTTTAGAGGTCGACTTTAACCAGGGGATGGAAAAATAATGAAAAGAAGAACATACATCTGGTTAGCTATATTACTGATCTTCTTCCTGTTGCTCCTGGTTGTCAGATCCGTCATTGGGCAAGTCCCGCATTATTCTCAGGCTCCGCTGATCCTCTCCACTTTGGCCCTCATATTCTTGTTTGTCCTCTACCTGCTCACCTCCCGCTACAGGCTGTGGATCGTTGGCCCCGCGCAAGTCCTCTATATGGGCCTGGGAACTGCACTGTATCTCGGTATAAGTTATTTATTCAACGCCCATCTCAAACTTTCTTTCGGGAGAATCGCCCTCCGACCGGCTGTGTGCATCCCAATCCTTTTTGGATTTTCTTTTGGACCTGGAGTAGGGTTTTTTACCGGCGCGGCGGGCAGTCTGCTGGCGGACTTTGCTATCGGTTGGGATGTTTTTCCCATCTGGAGTATTGCCAGCGGCCTGACCGGTATGATCCCGGGGTTTATGTCCCTCTTCCAGGAAGAGAATGTCCCCCAGCGTTACCTATCCACCTTCGTGATCCTGATGATCATCCTCAGCGCAGGGTTGGTTTTCCTCCATCCCATTGTGCCCGAACCCTGGACAGGTGAGATCAAAGATTTCACCTTCTGGGCTTATGCACTCATTATGGGCGGAGTGACCATGATCGCTAACAGCTATCTGATGGAACAAAGAGATCTTGACCTTGTTTCTATCAATTTGTGGGGAGCATTGGGGATTATCATCAGCACCCTTTTGGCCTCATTGGGGGATATGTGGTTGAACAATTTCAGTCTGGAGACCGCCTTGATCGGAGAATATGCGCCTTACACAGCCATCGAACTCCTCAATTTGGTGCTCTTCGCCCCCATAATCATGGCTGCCTACCACGCTGCCCGAAACCGCTTGGGGGTGAGAGTGCAATCCTAGACCAATGATCCCCCCGTTAAGAAGGTCGGCCTCCATGGTTCCACATATTGATCCTGTTTAACTTATCTCACGTCCGCAAGGACAGACCTAGCGGAAGCCAATGATGGACACCTTTGGTGTATAATTTTAGCCAAAGATAAACACCCGGGATTGGAGGGCTACATGGAAAAAAGCCAGAATAAAATAAAAGTGCTTATCGCTAAACCCGGGCTTGACGGACACGATCGGGGGGCTAAAGTGGTTGCCCGGGCTCTGCGGGACGCGGGTATGGAAGTCATTTACACGGGTCTACGTCAAACACCGGAAATGATCGCCGAAGCCGCACTCCAGGAGGACGTCGATGTCATCGGCCTTTCCATCCTTTCCGGCGCGCATATGGCACTGGCTCCCAAAATCCTAACGGAAATCCATAACACGGGGCTCGACGAAGTGAAAATTTTCTTAGGGGGAATCATTCCTGAGGAAGATAAACCAAAGCTCAAGAAGTTGGGGATTCACGGAATTTACGGTCCGGGCACTTCAACGAAAACCATCGCCTCAGATATCCGCAAAGCAATCTCATGACCTCAGTTTCAGACATCTTGAACGGTGACCGGTTAGCGATCACCCGCGCATTAACGGAAATTGAAAACGGTTCCTCCCAGGGAAAAACGACGTTAAACGAATTATTTCCACATACAGGAAAAGCCCACATTGTGGGTATCACCGGCGCCCCTGGGACGGGGAAATCGACCCTGGTCAATCGTCTCGCCTATGAATACCGCCACCCCTCAAGAGACCGTCCGCCTCTGTCCGTTGCAGTGGTGGCTGTGGACCCAACCAGCCCTTTCAGCGGGGGCGCGGTGCTGGGAGACCGGATTCGAATGCGGGATGTAGCGGGTGATCCCGGTGTCTTCATCCGTTCTATGGCAAGCCGGGGTTCGCTGGGAGGGCTGGCTCAAACCACCGCAGGACTTGTCCAGGTATTTGACGCAGCCGGGTTTGAGGTTATTTTGGTAGAAACGGTGGGAGCAGGACAAGCAGAAGTTGACATCGCTGATTTGGCTCACACCACCCTGGTCCTCGAAGCGCCAGGGATGGGTGACGATGTTCAAACCATTAAAGCGGGTATACTCGAAATCGCTGACATCCTGGTCGTCAACAAATTCGACCGTCCGGGCGCTAAAAACACCCTGCGATTTCTTAAAAACATGCTCAGACAGGTCGACCCTGAAGAAAGGTACGAACTCCATCATGGGCAGCGATCCCCTTTTCCAGACCTTCCCATTACCGAGGCAGAGAAGAATAAGCCCGGCTGGGATCCGCCCATCTTGACGACCATCGCAACCAGCGGAGAAGGCGTATCAGAATTAGTGGAGAGAATTACCAACCACCGTAACTTTCTTCTCTCTTCCAAACGATGGTCCCTCAAAGAAGAACGGCGCATTAAACGAGAGATGGATACCATGCTCCAACGTGAACTCCTGATAAAATGGCGTGACTCCACCAGTTCCACTTTGTACCAGCGGACACTAAAAAAGTTGGTCAAGCGCGAAATATCCCCCCAGCGGGCTGTACAGCTCCTTCTAGAAGGGGATGAATGACCTGGTTGAAACGCCTTCAGATATCCTGCCTCACTTACGGAAGGCAGTTTAGTTTGGGATGAAACTCGGGATCAAAAAATTAACAAAATCGTACATTGACGTCTTTATCATATTCATCTTACAATCCAATTGACGAAGGCATTTTAACAAAGGAATTTGATATGGATGTTCAGCTAGAAAATGACAGCGGCATGTATGGAGACATCAAGCTCTTTGCTGGGACGGGGAATCGCGCTGTCGCTGAGGGGATATCAGAATACCTGAACATCCCTCTAAGCGGAAGGGACATCATTAAATTTCCCAATGAAAATTTATGGGTTCGATTACACAGCAGCGCCCGGGGGCAGGACGTTTATGTCATCCAATCAACATCCCGGCCCGTTCACCGCAACCTGATGGAATTATTAATCATGCTCCAAACCCTGCGGTTAGATTCAGCAGGGAGAGTAACCGCTGTCATCCCATACCTTTGCTACACAAGGTCCGATAAAAAAGACAAACCCCGGGTGCCGATCACCGCCCGGCTGATCGCGGATATGATCGAAATTGCAGGCGCAGATCGCTATATGACCCTGGACATGCATGCCGGACAGATCCAAGGATTTTTCTCCATCCCCGGCGATGTCCTGACGGCATTCCATATTCTCAGCGATCACCTCCACGACCTCCTTCCCAGCATGAAAGATCCTGTGGTGCTTACCGTTGACCTGGGTTTTGCCAAGAAAGGCCGTAATTTGGCTGCTGAATTGGACATCCCCATCGCCTTTATCGAGAAAAGAAGGATGGCCTCCGAAAACCCCGCAGAAGCCCTGACCTTAATCGGAGACACGCAGAATCGGGATGTGATCATCGTCGATGACGAGGTGGATACCGGGGGTTCCATGTCCCAGGCCGCTCATCTAGCCAAAGAACACGGGGGCCAAACGATTTATTCCTGCTTTGTACACCCTGTATTTTCCCCTCCTGCCATCAAACGCCTGGCGAATGCACCCATCGATCGTTTAATCACAACAAAGTCGATCCCCATCCCCCCCGAAGACCTCAAAACGCTTAAGGACAACATGACAGTTGAAATCATGGACATCTCTCCCCTCCTCGGTGAGGTGATTCGACGGGCCCACCTAGGAAAAAGCGTTGGGGCCATGTTTGACGAGTAAACTTTTATGCCCGAACTTCCTGAAGTGGAAACCTTCCGCCGCAACCTCAGCCAAGGGAACAACGGAAGCCCCTCGGTGATAGGTAAAGTCATTCACAATGCGGATGTGCTTTGGAATGGGGTACTGGAAATGCCCTCTGTGGATGAATTTCTCCACCGGGTCCCGGGGCAAACAGTGGTAGGCGTGGGAAGACGGGGAAAATACCTGCTCCTCCATCTTTCCCAAGACACACTGATCCTCCACCCCCGCATGAGCGGAGAAGTCATCCTCGAAAAACAAGAAAAAGAGCTGGGCAAACATTACCGGCTGATCCTGAACTTTCAAGACGGCACCCGATTTGCCTTCAACAATGTCCGTAAATTTGGTCGAGTCTGGCTGACGGAAACATTGGATGATGTCCTTTCAGAACTGGGGCCGGAACCTTTATCTGATGATTTCACCCCGGAACAGCTCTTTGATATCCTTCAGACATGCCACCGCCAGATGAAATATGTTCTCCTGGATCAACATATGATCGCTGGTCTGGGGAATATTTACACGGATGAAGCACTATACTTGGCAAACATCCATCCCAGAACCAAATCCGACTCCCTATCCTTTTCTGAGGTTGAAACTCTCTGGAAAAGCATCCGCAAGGTACTCAATCAGGGGATAGAGAATCAAGGGACCAGCATCGATTGGATATATAAGGGGGGAGATTACCAGAGATTGTTACAGGTTTATAAACAGGATGGAGATCCTTGCCCGCGCTGCGGCACAACCATAAAAAAGACCACTATTGCCCAGCGGAGCACCCATTACTGTCCTTCATGTCAACCTGCGCCAAATTAGTAAGGAGGCCCCATGCAAGCACTATTCATCATCTTACTCGTGTTGTTTTCGATTGGCATTGGACTTTCCTTGGGGATCCTCTTCTTCTCTTCCGGTCAGCCATTCAAAAACAAATCCTCCGATGACGCCCNCGATTTAGAAGAAAGCCAAGATCTCCCAGAGCAACCCCGTCCTGAGAATGAAAAGGAACTCTCAAACCTCACCGAACCCCAACCAAATTCAAAGCTGCTTCTTCATGTCTGGCAGATAGAAGAGGATCAAATTCTTTACGGCTTCCAGGGAACCTATGCAACCAGAGAAGAGCTGCCCCAAGACATCCTCTCGATTTTGGAACCGTTCAAACATGAGGAGGAACCGGGCATCCCTCTCCTTGAAAAAGAAGACATCCCAACCTCAAAGGAATTTGAGAAAAAAGAAAAGGAAAAAGAGGTTGAGCCTCTCAGTCTCAGCAGCGAGATCGATAATATCTTACAGGAAAAGCTGTCGGATTCTACCTTAAACGAAAAAGGAATTCGCCTTACGGAAAACGCCCAAAAAGAGATTATCATCTGGGTCGGCTTAGAATCCTACTCCTCGATCGATGCCATACCGGATGTCCAGATTCAAAAGATCATTCAAGAGTCTGTCCAGGATTGGGAAGACAGCACCAAATAAAAACCGTCCCTATCATTCATAGTTCATCATCACATTTGAAAAAGCTTCCGTTATTTGATACGCCAACTGCTGTCGACGCTTGAGAGGGAGAAAGGAAGCTCGCACAGCAGCCAATACCCGTTCGCGTAAAACCCAGACAGGCAAGCCCAAGGTTTCCATCACGGTTTTATATTCATGCCCCAAGGTGATCCTGGATATGCTGGGATCGTCTGTGTTGATGGTCACATTCAAACCCTCGATGATCATCTCCGAAAGGGGATGGTCCTCGATGTCTTCGATAACGCCGGAATGATGATTGCTGGTCACACAGACTTCAAAAGGGATCCTCCGTTCCTCTGCCAGACGAACCACATTTGGGTCCTCCAGGACCCGGATGCCGTGCCCAATGCGATCTGCCCCTAAAACCTGCACCGCTTCTCGGACATTATCAGGTCCCCCCCATTCCCCCGCGTGAATAGTGACCTTCATCCCCTCCCTTTGTGCATCAGCAAACAGCTTCTGAAACGGCTCCGCAGCGTATTCAGCCTCATTTCCCGCTAAATCAATCCCCACGATGCCATCTTGTTGACGATCCACAGCCTGCTGGATGACATCCTCCGCCACAGAAACCTCCTCATGGCGGTTAACGCTGACAATCAACCTGACCTGCACATCCGTTTCCCCTTCCATCTCGTGAACGCCTTCAATGACCCAATCGATGACTTCGTTGATAGGGAAAGCCTCAGCCTGACTGAGGGCAACGGGGGTGAACCGCAGTTCCATATACCAGACGTTGTCATCCGCGGCGTCCGCAATAGCTTCTTTCGTGATCCTCTTGATGATTTCAGGTGATTTATAAAACAGCCGCAGCGTCCCAAATTTGGCCAGAAAATTCTCAAAGGTATAATCCATATCCCCCTCAACCTGAACTAAAGGTCGTAAATAACCCGTGTCTTTCACATCCAGGTTATGTGAGCGCACGATCTCCATCATCGTTTTTACACGCAGGGACCCCTCCAGATGCCTGTGCAGTTCTACTTTGGGTAATTCTTTGTAAAATGTATCCTTCTTTTTCTGTGAAGGCTCGCTCATTTCAACAACGACCTTATCCTATACGGCGTTTAAGTAATTGTACATGAAAAAATGGTGAGCCAAGGAAGAAATCAGGTCCATCAACAGATAAGATTTTCAAATAAAAAATCTCCCGACAAACTCATCTGCCGGGAGAAGACATAAAATCAAGTATCCCGGTTTCTATCCACCCGCCCGAGAGGTGGTCACTTTGTCAACAGCAGCCTGGACGCTGCTCACATCCCGGGGTTGGAAGGTGAACATCCGGTTGACCACACTCACCCTCATATCCTGCATCAATTGGCGGAACATTTCAAACCCCTGGGTTTTATACTGCACAAGCGGNTCCCGCTGCGCGTAAGCTTCAAGCCCGATGGAAACGCGCAAAGCTTCCATGTCCGTGAGGTATTCAACCCATAGTTCTGAGATCACCCGCAGCAGCAGCTGCCGGTAAATCCGGGTCAAGGCGGACCTACCTAACTCCCTCTTCACTTCCTCTTTGATCTCCTGAGGGAGATCCGCGATGTTCTGGCTCGAAAACTGCCCGTACCGATCTTCCCCTAATTCAGTTTTTACCCCCTCCCGGACATCCTCCTCCAGCTCAGAGAGGCTGACATCCATCAAGCGTTTCATTTCGTTCCGGCCCCAGGCCAACTTAATCCGATGTTGAGCAGCTACCAAATGATCCAGCACATCCTGGGTTAAATCCAGATCCATTTTATCCTGGAATAACCGGGCAGCGAAGTAAATATAGTTTAAGCGTGTGGTGCGCACCCATACTCTGCGATGGCTTTTCTTATCGAACGTCGCTCGACGCCCTTTCTGCATGGTCGCTAATAAAGAAATCAGATCTTGTTCTGTAAGTTCTTGATGAGGGATATCATTGATGGCTCTTGATAAACTTTTCGCGATCCGCCCTTGTTCCGGGTCATCGGAATCAGCGATGTANTGTTCCCGGCGCGAGTCAAACACATCTTCGATTTCATCCTTCAACGTCATCCGGATGGAATCCCAATCCCGAGCCTGGAACTCATCCACATTTAGATCCAGGGGATCCCCCAGGATACGTTCTGCAGCCCCAATCAAACGCTTGATCTCCAGGCGTTTGAGGTAAGCTTCAATTTGATCTTGAATTGCTTCTCTCACTTCAAATGGTTGTCCGTCCTGCATGGTTTTGACCACTGAATCGTCCAAGTCAACCCGCACGCGAAGCAAAGTGTTCAATTCGTTTTGGATCTCATGGGCTGACTTCCTCTGTTCCCCCGCTTCCTTCTCGATTCTTAAGCCCTCGAGGAATGTATCCAGGGTTTCCAGGCGCTCGTCCAATTGATTTTCAAAACGGAATCGACGATCTTCCAGAAGGCGGTCCAAAGTATGGAGGATGTGATCCTCCTCGGCTTTTAAGGTTCTTTCTGCAACTTGCAAGAGGGCCAACTCCCCATTGTCTTTGCTCAGGTCCGGGTATTCATCCCGGATGTGTTCCAAGACCAGTTTGACGGTGTAAGAGGGGAATCTCCCATCGCGGAAGTTCATGGTAGGTTGGGTTTGTGAAAGCCAACCGAAGAGCCGCCAGATTTGATCTTCATTCGTGGGCTTTCCGTCCTCCATCAATCCAGCTGGCACACGTTGACGGACTTCCGTTTCTAACATTTCTGTGACATCTTCACTGAGATCCTTTTTCCTGAAAATCCGCTCCCGCTGATCATAAATTTTCTCACGCTGTTGATTGAGAACATCGTCATATTCCAGGAGGTGTTTCCTTACATCAAAATTTGCGCCTTCCACACGGGCCTGTGATTGTTCCACGACCCGATCCACCAGGGGGTTTTCAATGGGCAAGGATTCGTCAACCTGGAGGCGGTTAAGAAGATTTTCCATTTGTTGCCCCCCAAAGCGCTGCATGAGTTCATCCTCAAGAGAGAGATAAAAACGGGAGGAGCCGGGATCACCCTGTCGGGCAGCCCGTCCCCGAAGCTGGTTGTCAATTCGCCGCGCTTCATGGCGCTCTGAACCGATAACGTGCAGTCCACCTAACTCTTTGACCTGGTCCTTATCCTCCATGTGCTGTAAGAAGTAATTGACCTCCGATTCATAGATCCCAAATTCCTCAGTGGGCATCTCGCGGAGAATCTCCTCTTGCTCCCGGAAGTTCATCTCATAGGGGTCCTCATAATCCGCCCGGCGAAGCACGCGCACCACATCAGAGATAATCTCTTCCGCTAATTCACCCCCAAGTTTGATGTCCACCCCGCGGCCGGCCATGCTGGTCGCGATGGTGACCGCGCCAAAGGCGCCTGCACCCGCAATGATCTGACTTTCTTCTGTGTGTTTGCGGGCGTTGAGGACATTATGATCGATTCCCCGTTTGAGGACATTTTCCAGGCGTTCCCGATCTCCCTCCTTCAACCCCAGCACGTGCAGCAGAAGCTGGATATTCTGAGGGGATTTGATGTTCAAAGATAAATCAAGGTCAAGTTCCTTCACCAAACGCCTTAAATCCGACGTCCGGAGATCGTCAAATGGAGTGTTCAAGGCCCCCAATTGTGGGATCCTGCGCCCATCTGGCCTGCGGTTATTCTCCTGAAACCAGGTCTCGCGGATCATCAATGTGTAGGCCAGCATGCGGATGGAAGGGCCATCCAAGCGGTTGGACAACCTTTCCGAATTCTCCACGGAGGTGGTCCCGACGAGCATAGGGCGGCCCATGACATGCAATCGGAGGATTTCCTCCGCGATCGACCGCAGCTTCGCTTCCTCCGTCAGATAAATGAGGTCAGAATAGTCTTTCCGTTTCCAATAGATGGGTTCTTTATCAGGATCGTTTTTGTCCGCGTAATATGTGTAGACATAACCGGTATCCTCTTCCTTGGCCTGCAGGGTGATCAGCGGCGCATCCGTCCAGGAAGCGATGTAATCCAGGTTAGTGGGGATCGCGATCGGATCCAGATCGTAGATCTCGTTGAATTCTTCCGCTTCTGTGACCGCCGTCCCCGTCATCCCGGAGAGTTTCTCATACATGCGGAAATAATTCTGAATGGTGATTGTGGCGTAGGTCACGTTTTCACTCTGGACCTTGACGCCCTCTTTAGCCTCCACCGCCTGGTGCAAACCATCCGACCAGCGTCGACCGGGCATCAAGCGCCCCGTGAATTCATCGATGATGACCACCTTTCCCGCCTGAACAAGATAGTCTTTATTTCGTTTAAAGATGTATTCTGCGCGCAAAGCCTGCTCCAGATATCCCAGAAGCCGGGCTTGTTCCGGCGTGATGTCCTCCGGACGCTCTGGATTTCCCAAAGATCGCCCCAGGATCTCTTCTACATGGGTTTCCCCAATAGGTGTGAGGGTGATATTCCGATCCCGGATGTTGATCTCATAGTCCTCCGGGTTGAGTTTTTTCACCACTCGGGCCATACGACGGTACCACTCCGGATCATCATGGGAAGGGCCGGAGATGATCAACGGTGTCCGGGCCTCATCAATCAATACGTTATCGACCTCGTCAATGATGGCGTAATAGTGCCCCCGCTGGACGCGGTCTTCCAATTTCATGGCCATATTATCGCGCAGGAAATCAAACCCGAATTCATTATTTGTGCCGTAGATGATATCCGCTTTGTAAGTCTCCCGGCGCGAGACCATATCCAACTGGTGCCGGTCTTCGTGGGTGGACTTTTTTTCCAGATCAACCAGGAATGCTTTTTTCCCGTGCTCTGTTCGGGCTGCCATCTGCAATACGCCCACACGCATGCCCAGTAAATCATAGATAGGGCCCATCCAACGCGCATCACGCCGGGCCAGGTAATCGTTCACGGTCACCAGATGTACTCCCCGGCCCACGGGCGTTCCTCCCAGGGGATCAAAGGACCATTTTTGGGGATCTTCCCCCCAACGTTTTCGGGCTTTTTCCACCCATTCCGTGTTCAAAGCCAGGGCGTTGAGGTACAGAGGCAGCGTGGCAGCCAAGGTTTTTCCTTCGCCTGTCTTCATCTCTGCCACATCTTCTTTGTGCATGGAAATCCCACCGATTAACTGCACGTCATAATGGCGCTGACCGATGGTCCTTTTACTCGCCTCCCGCACATTGGCAAACGCTTCCGGAAGGATATCGTCCAGTGTCTCCCCTTGAGCTAAACGTAATCGGAATTGATCCGTTTTCTGACGCAATTCCTCACGGGAGTAAGATTCAAAATCAGCTTCCAATTCGTTGATCTGATCGACAACTTCCGCAAATTCTTCTAACCGTTTCTTGTGCGGATTTCCCCCCAGAAATCGAATGACTTTCTGTAGCATATACTCACCTTGCTCGACTTGGGCAGACCCCACGAAAAGGAGTCCAGGTAGACAAATATTTCAGGTCATGGCGATTATAGCACATAGGTATTAATGAAACCTAAGAGGGAAAAGGGGCCTAATATCGCTTCACAAGCGGAGGACACAACCCATTTTCCAAAAAAGAATCCCCGTTTCAGGATAGGAAACTGAAATGGCGCTCAACGGGGAGCGAAATCAGCGGTGAGGTACCCCAAGAGTATCTCCCAATGATGGAATGATCAATGATATAATTTTTTGACATGAGTTCAGATAAACCTAATTCTCCCCCTATCTCCGCGAACAGGCAAATTGCTCGTGCTGCAGGTGTGGTAACCTTGGCTTTTGTCCTCAGCCAATTCACCGGCCTCGCCAGACAAATCCTCGTCGCTGACGCCTTCGGCACCTCTCCCGCCATGGAGGCCTTTACGGCTGCCAACCGGGTCTCAGAGACGCTGTTTCTCCTCGTGGCAGGCGGGGCTTTGGGATCCGCTTTCATCCCCACCTTCTCAAGCCTCCTGGCACAGGAAGGAGAGAAACAGGCCTGGAAGCTGGCTTCAGCCATCCTGAATCTGGCATTCCTGATTTTAATCATCCTCAGTGTGATCGCGGGGATCTTTGCTCCCCAAATCGTGCGTTACCTGATCGCCCCCGGCTTTGCAACCAATCCCGAGCAGGAAATGATGGCCATCAGACTCACCCGGATGATGCTTCCATCTGTGGTCCTTTTTGGTTTGAGCGGCATCGTGATGAGCATCCTTAACGCCAGACAGATCTTTTTCATCCCCGCCCTCACCCCGGCCATGTACCAGATCGGGATGATCTTTGGCGTGATCGCCCTTTCCCCATCNCTGGAGATCTATGGATTAGCCTGGGGGGTGGTGATCGGGGCCGGGTTCCACCTCCTGCTCCAAATCCCTGCTCTCCTCAAACTCAACGGCGAATACACACCCTCTCTGGGATTGAGATTACAACCGGTACGAGAGGTAGCTCGTTTGCTTGGTCCCAGGCTGATCGGCGTCGCGGTGGTACAGCTCAACTTCTGGGTAAATATCAACCTGGCTTCCAAACAGCCGGTAGGGAGTGTGGTCGCAATCAGCTACGCCTTTACCTTGATGCTCATGCCGCAGGCAGCCATCGCCCAGTCCATCGCTACCGCAGCCCTGCCGACCTTCTCCACTCAGGTCGCAGAATACCGCAGGGATGAAATGCGTCGCTCGCTGGCAACCAGTTTAAGGGGTACATTGCTGCTAACCTTTCCGGCAACTGTCGGACTCATTCTCCTCCGTAACCCGATCATCACCTTAATATATGAGAGAGGAGAATTCACCTCTTATTCCACAAGTTTGGTCGCCTGGGCGCTGTTGTGGTATGCGTTGGGTCTGGTCAGCCACTCCATGGTGGAAATCCTTTCCAGGGCGTTTTACGCCCTGCATAACACGAAGACCCCGGTCATTGTCGGCAGCGTAGCCATGACCTTGAACGTGCTTTTGAGCATCTTTTTTGCCTACCTTTTCGAGCAGTGGGGCTGGATGCCGCACGGAGGCTTGGCCCTGGCGAACACAGTGGCCACAAGCATTGAAATGGTGGGGCTTCTGGTTTTGATGAGAAAGCAGTTGAAAGGGTTGTTCAACAAGGCAGATTTATCCGGGATAATTAAGGGGCTGGCTGCCAGTTTGGTCATGGGCCTCGCGCTCTGGGTTTGGTCAGATCTCTTCAAAGGTGCCGGAGCATGGGTCCTGGCTGGAGGAGGAATCCTCCTGGGATTTTTCGTCTACCTGGCAAGTGCCCTTCTCCTGCGCACCCAAGATGTTCGCGACAGCATGAAATACCTCCGGGACCGCCTCCCCAGCCTCTGACCACCCCGGCATTTCAAAACAGGAGCGCATCCTCAGCAGCGTGGAAAAAGTTTTTTAAGCTTGAGAAAAATGGGAAATCAGGGGCTGATCAAAACCCGCACACTCGATGTGTGCAAGATGCCTGTGAGATCATCATCCAGGGCAGACACCTGTATCCGGACCCAGGTAGCGGAGCCAACCTGGTAGGGAACTTCTCCCGCGTAAAAATGGTAGCCAAGGTCCAATTCCTTCTCAGAGATCCCCACATCTTTCGACCCCACCACTTCTCCCCGATAATTGATCACTTCCACACGCAGCGTATCACGATCCACAAAACGGGTAAATCCTTTGACTACAATCTTCCCCCCTTGAATCAGGATATCGGGGATAGGTTCCTCAATGACGATCTTTTCATATAGATCCATCGGGGGATTGATGTCCTTATTCCCCACGGAGAGCAGGATGACATCCGAGCTCGCCAGAGCGATCATTCTTCCATAATCATCCCTCGTAGTGATCTCCAATCGCGCTGTTTCCGCCACCCCTGGAATCTCAAAATCCAGATATCTGGCAAGGTAGATCCTTCGACCTGCATCGGCGTCATAACGCAATCTATGCTTTTTCAGCAAGCGCCCATCCTCCCCATACAAAGCGACCTGCACTCGACCATCTGTGCCCGGATAAAGGTAGGCATGGAGGTAGATTGGAGACGTGACTTTCGAAAGGGGACCTGGATTCAGGATTTGAATTTCACTGTAAGGGAGCGACCCGGGCAAAACCGGGGGAGAGAGATCCTCCAAAGCGTATGTCGCGGTAGGGCTAGGCGTGATCAGGATGGGTGTGGGCGACAACTGAGCCGCAGGGGTTTTGTCTACCTCCTCAACAGAAACCACAGGATTCAATTCAGCATCCGGAGTGGGAGAATTGAGGTTGGAAGAACCAACCGGCGGCTGGGTGGGAAAAGGGGTAGAGTCAAGAAGAGCTTGAGCCGTAAGAGCGATCGCCGTCGGAATCTCCTCTTCAGGCATCAATGTCGGAATTTCAATTTTTGGCGGAAGTACCCCGCAGCCGCTGACCAGGAAAAGAGCACTCAAAACCAAACCTATGGTTAAACCGCCGCCGAACACCATCCCCGGCCTTGGCTGGCCGCGGTGGGGATCCAGATCAGGGTGAGACATATTTTTCAATCACCGTCAACAGCTTATGTAAAGGAACGGGTTTGCTTAAGAACATCCGTGCTCCAGCATCCGTGACCTGATTGATCAACTCTTTTTCAGGCAAAGCCGAGAGAACTACGACAGGGATGGATTTTGTAGTTTCTTCATGGGATAATCTCTCAATTAATTCCACACCGGATATATCAGGGAGATTTAGGTCAACGATAATTAACCTGATATCAAATTGAGATAATTTTTCCCAGGCCTGATTACCATCGGAAGCGACAACGGCTTCATGATCTCTCAAAGCAACCGCTTTCTTATACGTTTCCAATGCATCCGTATCATCATCGATAAATAGAACCTGGGCCACAAAGTCTCCTTTTTTGTGAAGAAAAGATCATTCTATGAAACATCGCTTGACTGGGAAATAGCATAATTAAAGTTGATAAATCTCTCCAAACTTCCCCTTGAGATATCTGATGTAAGGTGCAGGATCGATCTCAGAACCAGCAGCCCGCTTGACTAATTCTTGAGGCTTGAACTTTTTTCCATGCTGGTGAATATTTTCTCTCAACCAGGCAAGCAAAGAAGAAAAATCACCCTCCCTGATCTCTTCCGTCAAATTCGGGATCTCGTCATTGATCGCATCCCAGAGTTGAACGGAGACCAGGTTGCCCAGGGAATACGTAGAAAAATATCCTAAAAGGCCGCTTGACCAGTGGATATCCTGTAAAACACCTTTGGTATCGTCCGGAGGTGTCAAACCCAGATAGTCCTCCATCCGCGCGTTCCAGGCTTCCGGTAAGTCAGCTACCTCAAGTTCCCTTTCCATCAGGGAAATTTCTAATTCCAGACGCAGCATGATGTGCAAATTATAGGTGGCTTCATCCGCTTCCACACGAATCAGCGAAGGTTCCACTTTGTTGATCCCTTTGTAAAACGTATCAAGATCAACATTCCCGAGCTGGGAGGGAAAGACTTCCTGCAGCTGGGGATAGAAATAACGCCAGAAGGGGTAGGACCGCCCCAGGAGGTTTTCGTACATGCGGGACTGAGATTCATGGATCGCCAGTGAAGCTCCTTGAGCCAACGTCGTTCGTTCTAAGTCCGGAGAAACGCCCTGTTCATAAATGGCGTGCCCTCCTTCATGCAACGTACTGAATAAGCCCGAATTCAAGAATTCCGGGTCTATACGTGTGGTAATCCGCACATCGCCCACGCCGAAGTGAGTTGTGAAGGGATGAGTGGCTTTGTCCTGTCGACCGCGCTTCCAATCATATCCAAACTTCGTGATCACCTTCTCGCCAAAATCCCACTGCTTTTTTTCGTCAAACCGTTGATGCAAGAAACTATCATCTACCTGATCACGTTCACGGATGGCTTCGATCAGCTCCACCTGCTGGGGGCGCAGCTCTGAAAATATTTTCTGGACACTTTCGGTTTTCATCCCCGGTTCATAACGGTCCAATAGAGGGTCATAGACATGATCGTAAGGGGCAAAGAAATCAGCATACTCGCGGCACATTTCCACAATCTTTTCCAGATGGGGCTGGAAATGAGCGAAATCATCATTCTCACGCGCTTCTTCCCAGGCACCATGAGCCCGAGATCTCACCCGTGAAAACTCAGCGACAAACTCAGAAGGGACTTTAGTCTGTTTGTCAAAATTCCTTTGGACAACTTGAATGAGCCGGGCTTCATCTGAGTCGGGATCAAGTTCATCCGCATAGGACTCCAAATCCTCCAACAACTGGCCCATCTCATCAGATACAAATTTCTGGTGAGCGATGCTGCTCAGCGTCCCCAACTGATTACCACGCGCTTCCGCTCCTCCGGGGGGCATATACGTTTGTTGATCCCAGGATAGCATCGCTGCCGCATGCTGTAGATCTGAAACCTCAGCAAGCCTCCGTTTAAGTTCCTGCAATTTCTTTTCCATACTCACTCCTTACATCATCTATCAAGTAAAGCTCAATCGCCATGCCCTTGCATGGATTTCTGCGGGGGAAATTCACATCCCACGAAGCCACCTCGTGGATTGAAAATGTCCGGGACTATCACAATCACGTACTTTCATACTCACAAAAATACCTCCATAATCATACCACGAGTTATCGGAAACGGATCTCTACGGAAAGTGATTAAACGAATTTTAGGTTTCCCACCTGTGGTCTGCAAGGGTAATACCCATTCAACCTGTCTCAGCTTCCATCCATGTCAGATAAGATTTCGATCCCTTTAGGATGGGAAGCGCTATAATTTCCGGGACCTCATAGGGGTGATGTTCTTCAACAAGTGGAACGATTCTATCTTCGAAAAACGAGGCTCTCGTTTTCACAATCAACAGGAGCTCATCTTCGGTGGAGAGACCTCCCTGCCAGGAGAAGATTGATCTCACGTCAGAAAGGATATTGACACAAGCAGCTGCCTTTGTCTCCATCAATTTGTTTGATAACCTCTCTGCGACTATTACGTCAGGAACAGTGATCAGGACGACCAAAAAATCCACAGATGACATGATTGACTTGACCTCCGTTGATTATCGCTCTCATTATAATTCAGGTTCATCTCTTGATGATGTCCCCCACTGCCCAAAGGATATTTTATAAAGCAAATAATCAAAGGTATTACCCAACAGGTTTCCAGATCGGATCATATACAAAATGACATGGATGGCCTCAACGACAGGCTCTGGATAATATTCCCTGAGCTCCTGGATCTGATCTCTGTTCGGCTGGGCATTCTTCTCCGCCCAGTGCCGGGCATACATCAGAGCGGGAATTTCATCTGCCGGGGTATTTTCAGAAATTTGACCTGCAGTGATATCTTCCAGTTCTTCTGCGGAGACCCCCGCCAAAGCCGCCTGTGAGGAATGAAACGACCGGCAGTAGCGGCAATCGTTCACTTCTGTGACCGTGTTCATCAAACGCTCTCGGAACGCCTCGGAGATCAGGTCCCCTGACATAGCTTTTTTGATTGTGGACCGGCGGGAAAGAAGATACTGAAAGTCGTGCCAGAATTCTCCCAAACTCGTGTAAGTCCGGCGCTTAAAACGTCCCATCACCCATCCCTCCTTTCAAGTCCCCGGCTCACTCATAGCGGAGGGCCTCAACCGGCTGTAAACTGGCAGCCCGGTTGGCAGGATAAATGCCGAAAAACAAGCCCACGGCAATGGAGAATATCGTGGCCAATAATATAGACTGCAAACTGATCACAGGGTTAATACTCACATCATTGGCAGCCGCTATGCGTCCCACCACGGAAGAAATCAACCACCCAAACCCTATGCCGACCACCCCACCCACCAGGCTGAGGAGTAAAGATTCCGCCAAAAATTGAAATAAGATGTCAAGTTTCGTCGCCCCCAACGCCTTTCGTAAACCGATCTCCCGGGTGCGCTCCACGACGGAGACTAACATGATGTTCATAATCCCGATTCCGCCCACAAGCAGGGAAATGGCTGCAATCCCGCCCAAAAAAATGGTCAATACATTTGTGATCGAAGAAGCCACACTGATTATATCCTGCTGACTGATGATGGTGAAATCGTCTTCACCGAGTTCAGTGCGGTGCCGCTTGCGTAAAATTTGGGAAATCTCTAGTTTAGCACGGGGAATGACCTCCGCGTTTTGGGTTTGGACGTAAAGAACATCGACCTGGTCCCGATTGGACCTGCGCATGAGTCGGATCTGAGCTGTAGTAAGGGGAACGAGAACCTGATCATCCTGGTTAGAAAAAGCCGAACCCCCTTTTTCTTCCAATATCCCAATCACCCGGAAATTTTGACCCTCCACGCGCACGATTTCCCCGACCAAACCGCTCCTTGTCCCAAAAAGATCCTCCGCGACATCCGTCCCCAACAAGATCACGGAGGACCGACCCAAGATATGATTTTCATTTATGAACTCCCCTTCCCGGACAGCCACGTTCCCGATCTCATTGTAATTTGCGGTCACTCCCAGCACACTGGTCCGGACTGTCTCTCCTGCTTTGGAAACCTCCACACTCCCCCGGAGCGCAGAGCTGACACCGGCCACAGAGGGCGCGGCAAAAGAGTCGGCAATCGCATCTGCGTCCCCCAGGGTAAGGGGTTTTGGATTTCTGACATCACTGCTCCCCCCCTGGATGACAAAGAGCAAGTTCGTGCCCACGCCCTGGATCTCCCCGGTGATCGTTTCTTCAGCCCCCGCTCCGATTCCCAGCATGGCAATCACCGCTGCCACCCCGATGACGATGCCCAAAATGGTCAAAGCGGATCTCAACTTATTGGACAGCAAACTTTCCAAGGCTTCTAAAATGGCCTGCCAAAGGCTCATGCTTTCCCCCTTTCTTCTATCTTCCCATCCAGAATAGACACAATACGTTCTGTCTGGTTAACGATCTCTGGGTCATGGGAGACGATGAGGAGTGTCGTGCCCAATTCGTCATTTAACGTTAATAGCAGTTCCATGACCTCATCACCTGTTTTGGTATCCAGGTTGCCGGTGGGTTCATCTGCCATAACCATGGCTGGATCATTGACCAATGCCCGGGCAATTGCCACGCGCTGCTGCTGACCACCAGAGAGTTCATTAGGGCGGTGATAAATGCGGTCCCCCAAACCGACATTCTCGAGAGCCTGTTTGGCTAAATCCTGGTGATCTTCTTGGTTGTCAGAATACCGGAGGGGCAAGACGACATTTGCCAGAGCGGTGGCTCTGGGGAGCAAATTGAAGGTCTGAAATACAAAACCTACTTTCCGGTTCCGGATGTCCGCCAGCTGGTTATCAGTCATCTCCGAAACGCTCTCCCCTTCCAGATAATATTCCCCGGATGTGGGCCGATCAAGACATCCCAGAATGTTCATCAACGTGGATTTACCCGAGCCGGAAGGCCCCATCACCCCCACGACTTCCCCCGGTTTGATTTTTACGGATAAACCGCGCAAGGCATGAACCTTTACTTCCCCCATGGTGTAAACTTTGGTCAAATTTCGAGCATCAACAATCAGGTTGTTCTCTTTGCTCATCATCAATCTTGCCCCACGAAAGGAGGGGGGCCGCTCTGAGAACCAAAATCTAGAGGTGGATTAAGGATAACTTCATCGCCCCGCCTGAGATCCCCGGAGATGACTTCGCTCTCAGTTTCAGAAGAAGCGCCTAACTCTATTTCGACCGACTGTATTTGATCTCCACGCAAGACATACACAACACGCCTTCCCTCGTTGACACGCACAGCCCGGTTGGGAACCAGCAAGACATCATCCAATTCACTTACCACGATATTCGCCGCTGTGGTCATCCCCGGCAGTACATCCGCATCCGCATCCGTCAAAGCAACCGTGACTTTAAAATTGACCACCCCCTGGATTTCGCTCCCCGCCAGAGCTACCTGAACGACCTTGCCATGATATTCTTTTGCCAAGACAGCATCAAACGTGAGAGTCACGTCTTGGCCCGCTTTGACTTTATTCACATCGACTTCGGATACCAGAATATCGGCATACATGCGGGATAAGTCATCCACCCGGAAAGCGATGGTCCCCTGGGTGACGACATCCCCGGGTATAACATCAATCTGGGTAACCGTTCCCTCAAAAGGCGCCGTGATCTTTGCCAATTCCAAAGCGGATTGGGCTGCGGCCACCCGCGCCTCCGCTGCGGCGATCGCATCCGGGTCTGTGCCCCCACCCGCCTGCAATTCCTGCAGCTCCCGTTGGGCATCAGCATACTGGGCTTCTCGCAGAGAGATGGTCCCGGGGCTGAGACCATCTTTTACCCGCTCCCATTCTTTTTCGGCTTCCTTTAACTGCGCTTGGGCCATACCCACATTTGCCCGGGCTACAGCCTGGTCAACCTCATTGGAGGTCCCTTTCATAGCCTGATAATTCCAGTAAGCCAGATTATAAGCCCTTTGAGCTTCCGAGAGCTCTTTCTGCGCCAGGGCCCTTTGGGTGTTGTCCTTGGGCTTATTCTTCACCTTATCAAAAGCCTCCTGGGCATCCTCCAAAACATCTTCCGCCAATATCAGCTCCGCCTGGGCTTGATTGATCGAATTTTGATCTGCCGGGTTCTCAGCATAATACAGCTGACGCTCCGCGTCATCCAAGGCTTTCCGGGCATCAGCGACATCCTTCTCCGCTTTAGCCTGGATCAAGAAGGGGTCCCTGGCATCTTCCAACGCGCGCTCTGCTTCCTCGACAGCCTGCAGCGCTCTGGCATACTGCAATCCAGAATCCCGAACATCTTCTAAAGACTGTTTGGCATTCACCAGTTCCGCCTGGGAAGAGATGATATTCTGGGGCAAAGACTTTTGCTCCAGCACAGACAGCTCCTTTCCCTCCGAGACCAAATCGCCAAGAGCAACGCTGACGCTCTCCACGGTGCCTGACGTTTTCCAGACCAGCACAGCCCCTTGGCGCGCCCGTACAGTACCTGTTGCTCCGATGATAGAAACCAAATCCCCTCTTTCCACCCTCACTGTCTCATATTGCTCTCGAACTTCTTGTCGCTGATTACGCCGTCTGACGAACCAAAAACCCAGAATGACAAGGAAGAAAAGAATAATTCCCCCAATAATGATTTGGGTTTTTCGGCTCTTCAGATCTATTTCCCTGAATATTTTCATTTTATCTTCCCCCCCTGTTAGCTTTTATCCGGGGAGTTTGAGAAGGATGATCTCCATGCTCTCATTCATGTGAACATTAATTAACTTCCCGGCGGCATCCAAACATCCCACCCTCATTTTGCTTACTGAACGATCGGTAAGTAAGTATATGACCGTGATTACCAAAAGTCAAGGGAGCATTCAAGCCCCCTTGCTCAGTGGTGGTCTGCGAAGGTAATGCTGTTCCCCATCAGANCCCTCTCCCAGGAGAGNGACANAANATTCATCCCTAGACGGAAAAGGAACACAGCAGGCCGCAACGAAAAGATTATCGAAGTATGCATTGGGNACTATGACGTTAATGTTATTTTTATCCTTTGCATAACTATCATTCATCTCATTCCACACATTTACAATAGATTTTAACCCATGATATACTTGTGATATATCACAGAAAGATTGGAATCATACTTCCTGGGACATCTCAATCATAAAGGAAGCTGACCTTTTCGGGTAAATCAAAGATCATAAACAAGCATAAGCTCTCCCAGGTTACGAATGTTTGAGGAGAAGTAGACATGTACAAAGTCGTTTCGAAAAAAAAGCTCGCTCCCAATATCACCCGGTTCTCTGTGCAAGCACCCGCGGTTGCAGAATCCAGAAAACCCGGTCAATTTGTCGTGATCAGGGCCTGCGAAGAGGGAGAACGCGTCCCCCTCACCATCGTGGATTCGGACCCTGAAGCAGGGACGATTGATCTCATCATACAGGATGCAGGTTACAGCACCCATCAATTGTGTGGGATGGGGCCAGGGGATAACCTTCTGGATGTGTTGGGTCCCCTGGGAAAACCAACTGACATCCACAATTACGGCACGGTCGTCTGTGTGGGAGGTGGAGTGGGGACCGCGGTCCTTTACCCCATTGTGAAAGCGATGAAAGAAGAAGGCAATGAGGTGATCACCATCATCGGCGCCCGCACCAAAGAATTGGTGATCCTGGAGGAAGAACTGAAAGAATTCAGCGACGAGTTGATCGTGACGACGGACGACGGCAGCTACGGCATTGAAGGCTTCGGGTCCACCGTGCTCAAGAACATGTTGGAAGAAGGTCGCGAGATTGATTTCGTGGTCGCTATCGGGCCCACGCTGATGATGAAAGCTGTCGCAGAGGTCACGCGTCCTTACGAGATAAAAACCATAGCCAGTTTGAACTCGATCATGATTGACGGCACGGGGATGTGTGGGGGATGCCGGGTCACAGTCGGCGATGAAACCAAGTTCGCGTGTGTGGATGGGCCTGAGTTCGACGCCCACCTCGTGGATTTTGATGAACAAATTGCGCGGCACCAGTATTATAAAGACCAAGAATGTAAGTTAACGGAAGAAATTGACAAATTGGAACAGGAGAAAGCTTAATGGCTACAAGCAGTCGAGATCGCAAACGACGAACACGGAGCCGAAGTAAACAACGACGGAAGAAGGTGGAACGGCCCCCGCGCCAACCCATGCCTACGCGTCCAGCGGAGGAACGAATTCGCGACTTCCAAGAAGTCGCCCTGGGATTCACCGCGGAGTTGGCACAAAAAGAAGCCCAGCGGTGTCTGCATTGCACAAATCATCCCTGTATAGAGGGTTGCCCGGTAGCTGTTGACATCCCGGCATTCATCGAACTTATTTCTGAAGGCGAGTTTGTGGCAGCGGCCCGGAAAATCAAGGAGACCAACACCCTCCCTGCTGTATGCGGCCGCGTCTGCCCCCAGGAAGAACAATGCGAAGAAGTCTGCCTGATGGGGAAAGTCGATGAACCGGTGGCTATTGGGCGCTTGGAACGTTTCGCTGCAGATTATGAGCGGGAGCACGGAGAGGTGAAACTCCCCGAGACCGATCCTGCCACAGGGAAAAAAGTGGCTGTTGTCGGGTCCGGGCCCGCGGGCATCACCGTGGCATATGAACTGCTTCAAAAAGGGCACCAGGTGACGATTTTTGAGGCCCTTCACGAACTCGGCGGGGTATTGGTATACGGCATTCCTGAATTCCGCCTTCCCAAGAAAATCGTCCATGAGGAAATCGAAACCGTGAAAAACCTTGGTGCTGAGATCAAGCTCAACATGCTGATCGGCAAGACCAAAACCATCGACCAGCTCATGGAAGAGGATGGCTTCGATGCCGTTTTTATCGGCACAGGCGCCGGCCTGCCCATGTTCCTTGGCATCCCCGGAGAAAACCTGAACGGCGTGTACTCCGCAAATGAATTCCTGACCCGGGTCAACCTCATGAAAGCCTACAAAGATGAGTATGTCACCCCGGTCAAAGTGGGTGAGAAAGTCGCTGTCATCGGCGCTGGAAATGTGGCCATGGACTCCGCGCGCTCTGCGCTCCGCGTCGGTAAAGGGAAATCGGACGTGAGCATCATTTACCGCCGATCTCGGGAACAAATGCCCGCCCGCGAAGAAGAGATCCACCACGCGGAAGAAGAAGGGGTTGAATTCAACCTCCTCACGAACCCAATTCGATTCATCGGGGATGAGAAAGGTGTTGTGAAGGAAATCGAATGCATCCGTATGGAATTAGGCGAACCCGACGACTCGGGGAGACGACGCCCGATCCCCATCGAAGACTCAGAGCATATCGTAGAAGCGGACACCGTCATCGTCGCCCTGGGCACGATGCCCCGGGAATTTATCGCTGATACCACCCCTGATCTGGAAACCAGCGAATGGGGAACGTTCAATGTGGAAGAAGAGACCATGGAAACCAGCAAGGAAGGCGTCTTCGCCGGTGGAGATGTGGTGACGGGATCCGCCACAGTGATCAAAGCCATGGGGGCAGGAAGAACCGCTGCTGCCGCCATCCATGAGTATCTGATGGAAAAATAAGATTTCCAATCCAAAATCATTAAAACTCCCCCAAACGGGGGAGTTTTTTTATCTCTGATAAGTCCCTGAGCCAGCCCGCCGACCCCCCTTTTTGAGGCTAAAACAGCCATCCAAGATGGTATAATTAGATAGGTGTGCGTCATCGAAAAGCACACTTCTTTTAATGATAAAGGATTTCCATTTATGGATATCGGATCGATAGAACCTATCAATATTGACCAGGAGATGCGCTCGTCGTATCTCGATTACGCCATGAGTGTGATCGTGGCGCGCGCTTTACCTGACGCCAGGGACGGCCTTAAGCCTGTCCACAGGCGGATTTTATACGCCATGCATGACATGGGTATAGACGCCAGCAGTTCGTATAAGAAATCCGCCCGCATCGTCGGGGAGGTCCTGGGGAAATATCACCCGCACGGCGACAGCGCCGTGTACGATGCCATGGTGCGCATGGCCCAGGACTTTTCCATGCGCTACCCCATGGTGGATGGTCAAGGAAACTTCGGGTCGATTGATGGTGACGAACCGGCGGCCATGCGTTACACAGAAGCCCGGATGGCCTCGATTTCCGAGGAGATGCTCACTGACATCAAAAAAGATACCGTTGATTTTAGTGACAACTTCGACGGATCACTTCAGGAGCCGGTCACCCTCCCCTCCCGGCTGCCCAACCTGCTCCTCAACGGAGCTGCCGGCATCGCGGTGGGGATGGCCACCAACATCCCTCCCCACAACTTGAATGAATTGGTCGCGGGGATCAAGTACCTGATCAGCCATTATCAAAACATCCAAAATGTGACCATTGAAGACCTGTTGACATTCATCCCCGGCCCGGACTTTCCCACAGGTGGGACCATCGTGGGCGACGATGGCATCCGCCAGGCGTACGTCACAGGGCGGGGCCGCATTGTGCTCCGGGGTAAAGCGCACATTGAAGAGATGCCGGATGGCGGTCGCTTCCGGATTGTGATCACGGAAATCCCCTACCAATTGAAAAAAACCACCCTTATCGAACGCATCGCCAGCCTGGTTCGCGAAGATAAAATCACAGCAATCTCAGATTTAAGGGATGAATCCGACCGCAGTGGGATGAGGATTGTCATCGAACTCAAACGGACAGCCCAACCCCGGAAAGTACTCTTCCAGCTCTATAAATACTCTGCCCTGCAATCCACGTTTGGAGCCCAGATGCTGGCTTTGATCGATGAGGAACCTCGCCTCCTCTCCCTCAAACAAGCCTTAAAAATCTACATCGATCACCGCCTGGAGGTCATCCAACGCCGCACACAGCACGAACTTGCCAAGGCGGAATCCCGGGCTCATATCCTGGAAGGCTTACTGATCGCCCTGGCCAATTTGGACGAGGTGATTGAAATCATCCGCAACGCGCAAGACGCGAACTCAGCCAAAGAGACTCTGATCGTCCAATTTGAGCTCACAGAAGAACAAGCAGGGGCCATCCTTGATATGCAGCTACGTCGCCTGGCTGCGTTAGAACGCCAAAAGATAGAAGACGAACATCAAGAGCTCTTAGAAGAGATCTCTTATCTGAAAGGGCTGCTCGCTGACCAGGACCAACAACTTCAAATCATTGAGGAAGACCTTGATGACCTGGTGGAAAAATACGGGGATGAGCGGCGAACAGAGATCGCTCCGGATGCTGAACAGGACATCGAAGAAGAGGACCTTGTCCCTGACAAACCGATCTTAATCAGCATCACGGATCGCGGATATATCAAACGGGTGATGGCCCGAACATTCCGGGCTCAGAAACGCGGCGGGATTGGCGTCAAAGGTCATGCCACGCGGGAAGAGGACGAGGTAATGGCTATGATCCCCGCCCGAACCCTCGATACTGTGCTGTATTTTTCTGATAAAGGGAAAGTCTACTCTTCAAAAGCTTACCAAATTCCCGCCGCCGGCCGCACCAGCAGCGGGCTTCCCATCGTCAACGTACTCAATATCAACCCCGGGGAAAAGATCACAGCCATCGTCCCTATATCGGACTTCGAAGAGGCGAAATACTGCATCATGATCACCAGTCAAGGGATGGTAAAGAGGGTGGACCTCTCTGAATTCGAGTCCGTACGTCCCTCCGGTTTGATCGCCATCACCTTAAAAGATGCTGACACATTAGGGTGGGTCCATCTTTCGACCGGAAAAGACGAAATCGTGATCATCACCCAAAAGGGCTACACCCTTCGTTTCCGGGAAGAAGAAGTCCGTCCCATGAATCGGCCGGCCATGGGCGTAATTGGTATTCGGCTCCGCCCCGGAGATAAAGTTATCGGCATGGACATCGTTGAACCCAACGGAGATCTCTTGGTCATCAGCCAAAAAGGATACGGCAAACGCACGCCTTTAAAAGAGTATCCGACCAGGAGCCGGGCAACCAAAGGGATCCTGACATTAGACAAAAAGTCACTTAATGAGATCGGCTATGTGGCCTCCGCACGTGTCGTCCATCAGGATCGCGACCTTGTGAACATCATCTCTCAAGAAGGCACAGTACTGCGCACAAGGGCAAAGAATATTTCCCGTTACAGCCGTGTTGCCCGAGGCGTGCACATCATGCAAATGCGGGAAGGGGACCAAGTGGCCTCGATGGCCCTTTTTGCGGACACGGAGTTAGAGAACGAGAAAGAAGACTGACGGAGAGGCCACGTACCATCAAAAGACCATTTCAACCGGATAGATATCAAACAAAAAAACCGCCCGTGAAGACACGGGCGGTGTGGTTTATCGAGGGCTAGATGACATTCACAAGGTAAGGGCAATCTTTCCAGTTACTAACAGGCAAAAGACACTGACGATGATGACGATAAAAAACATTAAAAAGGCGACAATAAAGCGCTGCGGAGGCGTCATCCCCAGGAAGATCTGGGGGGACCCACCTTCATCCCACTCGTCTTCTTCGGAGAAATCAAAATCATCACCCAATTGATTGCGGATATCATCGATGGACATACACCTTCTCCTGTTTTTTTGATTTCTATTCTAGTTTAGCTTATTTTTTAGATCTGTCAACCGGACGTAAATGGATCTCCCCAACCTGAAAGATTTCCTTGTTCCCAGAACCCTTTTCCAGCACCAAGGATCCATCCTCCGCCAAACCAGCGAATTGCCTTCGGCGACCACCTTTCCTTCCTTTATCAATTGCACATCCTGAGATCGAAAAGCGAGTACATTTTCCCAGGCTGAAAGGAAAGAACTGCTGGAAATCTTCGGAACCCAGTCAAGCATGATTTCCAGAACTTTGGCCAGGACCAGGGGACGCTCCCACTCTTTTCCAGACGCTTTCTCAAGGCTGGTAGCTGGAAAGTTGAGTGTTTCCTTTTCCAGCACAGGATGAGGATGGATGTTGATCCCCACGCCGAGGATGAGATCACGGAGCATGCTCCCTTCCCAGTGTGATTCCGCCAACACCCCACACACCTTCCGTCCCTGGATCAAGACATCATTGGGCCACTTGATCTCAGCCGGCAAGGAAAAATACTCTCTGAGGGCCTGAGCTACGGAAAGAGCCCCTAATCCATTCGCGCGGTTCAGGTTCTCAGCCTGGATCCCCCCCGGGCGGGGAAAGAATATGATGCTGAATGCCAACCCCGCACCTTGCGGAGTAAACCAAGTCCTTCCCCGCCGCCCCCGACCCTTATCCTGTTCATCAGCTACGATCAGGGTCCAATTCGGAACCCCTTCCGCAATCTTATTTTGAGCGACATCATTCGTAGATCCCACACGGTCGTAATAAAATCGGGGACCAAGATTGAGATCTTTCAGAGCGTGTTCCCAAACATCTTTGTTCATAGAAGGATTCCAAGGGAGATTAAAAATAAATGGGACGGGGGCACCGTCCCATAATTTTTGCATGATGAACCTTCCCAACCTCTATACTTCGTTCATCACTGGCATGCCAGCATTCTTTGTATGCGGGACAGGGAAGATCTCGTCAAGTTCTTCATCGGTTACAGTTTCTTGTTCTAATAACTTTTCAGCCAGCGCATCCATCTCTTCGCGATACTTCTTTAAGATCTCTTTGGCCTGTTTATAAGCGTCCGTGATCAACCTCTTAACTTCGTTATCGATCTTTTCAGCTACAGATTCAGAGTAATCTCGCTGCTCTGAAAATTCTCTGCCCAAAAAGACCATCTCATCCTGCTGTCCGTACACCATGGGACCCAATTCCTCACTCATCCCCAAGCGGGTGACCATATTCCGGGCCTGTTTTGTCACACGCTCCAAATCATTGGAAGCCCCAGAAGTGATATCACTGAAGACAATTTCTTCCGCTGCTCTGCCCCCTAACATGCTGATAATATCCGCCATCATCTTATTGCGTGAGATGAGTGTATGGTCCCTTTCGGGTAATATCAGCGTATACCCTCCCGCCTGACCGCGGGCGATGATTGACACCTTGTGAACGTGGTCGGCTTCCGGGAGAGAACGGGCTGTAATGGCATGGCCGGCTTCATGATAAGCGATGATCCTTTTCTCATCTTCACTGATCAACCGGCTCTTGCGTTCTGGACCCGCGATCACTCGTTCAATGGCTGATTCAAAATCCTCTTGCTCAATAATATCTTTTTCCTCCCGGGCAGCCAGGATTGCGGCTTCGTTGATCATATTTTCCAGATCAGCGCCCACAAATCCCGGGGTGGCCTGGGCCAGTTTTCGCAAATCCACATCAGCATCGAGGGGCTTTCCACGGGCATGAACCTTCAAAATCGCTTCCCGGCCCCGGATGTCAGGTCTGTCCAGGATCACTCTGCGGTCAAAACGCCCCGGACGCAACAAAGCTGGATCAAGGACATCAGGCCGGTTGGTGGCGGCGATGATGATCACATTGGTATCCGTATCAAAACCATCCATCTCGACCAAAATCTGATTCAGGGTTTGTTCCCGCTCGTCGTGAGAACCACCAAGCCCCGCACCTCGNTGGCGCCCTACAGCGTCGATTTCATCGACGAAGACGATGCAGGGTGAATCTTTTTTAGCTTTTTCAAACAAATCACGCACACGGCTGGCGCCGACACCCACGAACATCTCCACAAATTCAGAGCCGGAGATGGAATAGAATGGGACCCCTGCCTCACCCGAAACCGCTTTGGCCAGGAGAGTTTTCCCGGTGCCGGGAGCGCCCATGAGCAGGACTCCCTTCGGGATCCTCGCCCCCAAGGAAATGAATTTTTCCGGCTCCTTGAGGAATTCCACCACCTCAAAAAGCTCTTCTTTGGCTTCCGGGACCCCGGCGACATCTTCATATGTAACCGTCGGGTTATCTCCAGTAAATTTCCGGGCTTTGGATTGGCCAAAATTCATGGCCGCGTTTCCTCCCCCTCGCGCTTGACGGAAAACAAACCAGAACAGCCCGGCTACCATGATAAAAGGCAATATGTAACCCAGCACGTTAATGATCCCAAACCAGGGACTCGGAGGTTTTACCTCAATCTTGACATTGGATGGACTGAGATCTTCAGTCGCCACCCCGAATTCCTTCAATTGAGCGATAAATGTCGCGTCCGGTTCTTTTTGGGATGTAGCCTCGGTCCCATCTGGATAAATTAATTGCAAATTATTCTCATCCACTACGATCCGTGAAACATTCCCGTTCTTGATCACAGCAGCCACTTCGCTGATGGTCAGTTCTTCTTCCGACATCGCCTGTTGGCGAAAATTGTAAAAGACTAAAACCACAATGGCCACAAAGAGCAAGATATAGATGATTGAGGAACGGTTATTAGAAGCTGAATCCACGAGCAAACCTCCAAAAATTCAAAAAAGCAGCGAGGGTATTCTTACCGTCAGTGAGATATCCGGGGCTGCATGATGTTCTTTTCCAAACTATGACCTTATGAGCAAGAGACATTATACCAATCCATTCCCCCCTTGGACATGGTAGTGCATTTAATTAACAACCTTCTTACAAAACCTCAAAAAGGAAACAGGAAAAAGCTGCAATACAGTCTCCTGCCCCGTAACTGGCTGGTACTCGACCCTCCCATTTTAAAAAAAACAGAGAACGGCAAAGCCGTTCTCATTCCCGATCTGTGGTCTTTAGTAGCGGGGCCAGGATTCGAACCTGGGACCTCCGGGTTATGAGCCCGACGAGCTGCCACTGCTCTACCCCGCGTTAGTTTTTCCAGCGGAGAGATTATAGCATGGGCAATTTTGACCGTCAAGGCTGGGTGTCAAAGAAAAGCTTCCACCACACACGAAAGTTATTTTCCGGCTTAGGTGTGGTTTGGAGGTGCGGGGTGGGTGTGACAGGGTTCCCTTCCCTCGGGATAATCACAAATCGGTGGTCGCCATCCCGAACCCATTTTCGATCTTCATACGCCCATTCTTCCACTTCCTGATCTGATCCCGCGATCACGACCTGAGTGGCAAGGTGTTCAGTGGTTGCTGTAAGCGCTTCAATCGTGCGCTGTGCTTCCTCATATTCACCCGACAGACGGCGCAAATTGGCAATCCGATCGCTGAAAACCGCCATCCAGAGGATGAGCCCAAAGAGGAAGACAACCAATAAAATGGTTTTCCATCTCGTGTTATCCATGGTTCGATCATACCGCAGATCACAAAGAAGCGCAAACCCTGGATATCTACCCATGTTTTGAGAAAAATAGGAAAAAGAGAGTGCCGAAGGTGGGAGTCGAACCCACATGGGCGTAAAGCCCACTACGCCCTGAACGTAGCGCGTCTGCCTGTTCCGCCACTTCGGCTCAACAGAAATACATCCTGCCTGCAGGCGGTATTTTACCCCGAATTATTTTTTTGTCAACCTCCTTGATCCACAACAGACCCCTTTTTGACATTTTTATGGATCAAGAGCATGAAAATTTCAAATACGAAATAAGAAGTGCATGCTATAATCCCAAACAGGAAAAGAATATGTCTTTTTACCAACAAATCGCTGCTCTTTTTATCTCCCCTGCCGGAAGTATCGCCTATCATGCGATACTCGGTTTTGCCATCCTGGGAGCTCTTTACAGCGCGTTTACGGTCTGGAAGCGCAGGAAATTTCCTCAAGGATACCGGTTGATCATCGGTTTGAGCTTCTTGCTCGGGATCCGGGTGATCCTTCTTCTTGGCACCGGTTTCTTGGGTTTCAATGGCTCTGACCCCAGTTTTGTTTTATCCGTCCTCGACCAGGCTGCCATCACTTTAGGTATCATTTTCATCTTCTGGATGTGGGCGTTTCCCGAACCCCAACGTTTCGCAGATTCGACCACAACCTTCTTGAGCCTGATCACACTCCTTTTGATATTAATTCATATTTTCGTCCCATCCAGTCGAAACCCCTCCCTGGTCTCCAGGTTTGCATGGATGGAGCTCGTCTGGCTCGGTTTCGGTCTTTTTCTGCTCTTGTTGGGAACCAGCCTGCTTATCCAGCGCAAGCCAAATGGATGGGTATATGGCACAGGCATGTCTGCGATTATGCTCTCAGGATACATACTGCACCTGAACCTTCCTGATCTAGACAATGATTACTCCGGTGTGATCAGGATTACACAAATGGCAGCCTACCCACTGTTGATGACGATCCCTTTTCGATATGCGCTGGCTAAACCTGCCCAAATCAAAAAAGGAGAACAGGAAAAACAAGCCCGGCGTCGATCAAGCATCGATCTCCCTGTATTAGCAGCCATCCTTGACTTCTCCAGCCAGTTGGAACCCAAAAAATTCCATAAAAATATCGTCAAATTAACCTCATACGCCATGGTAGCTGACATTTGCCTGTTAATCGAGGCTCCCGACCCCCAGGGAAACGTAAATGTGCTCCAGGGATTTGATATCATTCGGCAAGATTACATCCCTCATTTTTCCGTCCAAAGCAATAAAATTCCCCTCCTATCCACATTTATCCGCCGGGAACAAACCCTGCATTTACCCGCCAGCAGTACTTCCAGAGATTTGATCAATCTCTCCCACTTCCTGCAAATCAGAAGATCGGGACACTTGTTGTCCACCCCAATAAAGCTGCCCCATTCCAAGTCACCCAAAGCCCTTGTTTTGCTTTCACCCTTCTCGGATCGGCAATGGATCAAAAAGGACCAGGCATATCTCAAGGACCTGGTCAGGCTTCTCACATCAACCTTTGAGAAAAGAAATACTTCTCCCCAAGCCAATCTCAAAGAAATCCAACGATCCCTGCAAGAATGGAAAGCTAAGTTCGAGGAGAAAAAAGAAGAGAACGAAGCTTTGCACGAAAAGATAATCCGAATGGAAAAGATGCTCAAAGACCAAACAGAATTGGCTGATCAAATCACTTCAGATTCTTATTTAGATAAAATCTGGCAAGAAGACGAGGATATTGAACAAAGAAAAAAGCAACTCACTGCTCTGGCCACCGTTGAGGACAAAACCAAACTAAAGGCCCAATTAAAGGTCGCTTTAAGAGAGATCGCCTCCTTGAGAGAAGACCTTTCTGAAGCTGAAAGGGAACGAATCCACTTCCAGCCTCTCCCTTCTTCCAAAGACACCTCTCTCGCCACAAGGAACCAAAACCTGGCCCTTTTCGCCCAAGAAATTCGAGAGCCGCTTGATTCCCTGGTGGAATACAGTGATCTACTCTTGGACCAATCTCGTAATGTACTGAATGCCATGCAGAGGAAAATGCTGCAGCGGATGAAAATGTATAAAGAACAAATCGAGAACCTGGTCCAAGAAACCTTACCCGACCAAGCAGGAACCACCCCATGGGCAGATGCCGCGTTACATCCCGCTAGCTTTAAAGACGCTGTCAAAGGATCCCTGCAGGCAACAAAGGAACAAATCCGAGGTAAAGACATCTCCTTGGCATTTGACATACCCAAAACCCTGCGACCCCTGGATATGCCCCAGGATGTGTTGGATGACTTATTCCTTATTCTGCTTGCCAATGCCATTCAGGAATCCCCGGTAGCAGGATCCATTAGCATCAAACTGCGGATCTATAAAGAAAACACAGAACAAAGCTTCGCTCATATCCAAATCACAGATCAAGGAGAGGGATTTTCAGCGAGCGAACTCCCCTATGTAATCGATCATCAAACTAGTGAAACGGAGACAGAACGAGAACCATCTCAAAAGATCAGGGTTAACCTTTCTTCCGCAAAAGACATGGTAGAAAACTACCAGGGACGGATTTGGGTGGACAATCATCCTAATCAGGGAAAAATTGTCAGTATTTTAATCCCCTTCATACCTCAAAAACGGATCCAGGAACCAAATACGAGCTAGCGATTTCTGGAATAGATCTTGCTCCTGTTCTTCTACATTACCCATGTGGTTTTGTGTTAAACCATGTGCATATTATTCAAAACCCTCTTTCGCTGAGGGCTTTCCAGGGTTTCTCTAACCTGAGCTAACAGGAAATGTACCTCCCTCCCAAGAGCACCCGGATCAGAGAAGCAGGACCCAGAAAAAGAGTTTCATGACAAAACGAAAACGATCCATCCTTCTCATCGTCATCATCCTTCTCTTAGGGGGTTGTATTGCCTTCCCATTGTTTGGGGTGAGATTGATCTATTCTGCTGCCCCGGCACCTAGAAGCACCCCTCTTGGGGTCCCTGAAGATTCTACACCCACAGCCACTGCATTCCAACCCGCGTCCCCCACGGAGACGTATATTCCCACTGCCTATCCTACAAGCACTCCCACATCAACCCCCACACCCAAACCAACCGTACCCAGATCAAAATACCCCTCAGGCAGCCCGCCGATCATCGAACCAGATCGCCAGGTCAATATCGCCATTCTGGGATCAGACCAACACGCTGACAGGACCAGTTTCCGCACCGATGTGATCATCATCCTCACCGTGAACAAAGAAAAAAATACGGTAAGCCTAACCTCCTTCCCCCGCGACCTGTATGTGTACATTCCAGGCCATTCTTCACAGCGGATTAATGCGGCTTTTCCACGTGGTGGATTCCCTACCTTACAGAACACTTTTGAATATAATTTCGGGTTCAAACCCGATTACTATGTGCTGGTCAATCTCTGGTTCTTTGAGCGAATCATCAACGAGCTGGGCGGTATTTATGTCAACGTCCCTTATACCTTATGCGACAACAAATGGAATGGATCCCAGCACCACTGCATCTATCCGGGCCAGCACCTTCTCTACGGAAAAGAAGCCCTGTGGTACGTACGTTCCCGCCAGACAACCAGCGACTTTGACCGCAACCGCCGCCAGCAACAAGTCCTGAACGCTGTCCTGGACAGGGCATTTGCCCTCGATATCCTGGGGAAAATACCCAAACTTTACAACACATATGTAAACAGCGTGAGTACAAATGTCCCCCTGAAAACCATCCTTTCTCTTGTTCCAACGGCCACAAAACTACAAGACCGGTCAAGGATCCATCAATATTATATTGACCGCTCTGCAGCAAACCCGTGGATGACACCCGCTGGAGCGTATGTGCTGTTACCCAAATCCGGACAAATCCGCCAAATCCTAAAGCAAGCTTTGAACAGCCCGGAGTGAGGATCAAATGATCCCCTTAATCATCAACCCACCAGCGAATGACCGTTCACGGCAGGAAACCTGCCTCTTGATCAGGAGGTTCAGGACATGTTAAAAGGGAAAGGAATCTACATCTGGAAAATTCAGCATTGTGAAAATGGCGATGTGAATGGGATCGTTGAAAAATCGGTAGAAGCGAATTTCAGCCACCTGCTAATTAAAATTGCCAATGGTATTTACAGCTACAATTATGATTGGAAAAATAACATTGACCTCGTCCCTCCCCTTGCAGGAAAATTACGCCAAAAAGGGATCCAGGTCTGGGGATGGCATTACATCTACGGGGAGCAGCCGGTCAAAGAAGCCCACAAGGCTATTCAACGGATCAGGGAATTGAACGTCGATGGTTTTATCATAAACGCTGAAGGACATTACCGGGGGAAATACGCCGCCGCAAAGAGATTCATGGACATACTGACCAGCGAAATTCACGGACATCCCCATAGGGTTTAGCTCCTACCGGTATCCCAGTTACCACCCCCAGGTTCCCTGGAATGAATTCTTATCCAAATGTGATATCAATATGCCCCAGGTATATTGGCTGAAATCCAACAGTCCCGGATCCCAGCTCGAACACAGCGTGACGGAATATCAGAATCTAGAATACACGCCTCCCATATTTCCCACCGGATCTGCCTATCAAGAATGGGGTTGGTCACCCACAACGGATGAAATCCAACAGTTTTTAGACAAAGCAAAAACTTTGAACTTGAAAGGCGCAAATTTTTGGGAGTGGAGCAGTTGTCGGGAAAATCTCCCCCCTAACGTATGGGAAACCATCCGAGATTACACCTGGGAACCGATTTCCAAACCTCCCGACGATATCACAGAAACCTACGTTGAAGCACTCAATACGCACGACCCGACCCAGATCGTGGCTCTTTACCAAGACAACGCCGTACACATCACATCTGAACGGACCGTGCAGGGCCTGTCTGCTTTAAAAGGATGGTACTCATCTTTATTCCAGGATATCCTGCCGGACGCCACTTTCAGGGTTTCGACCTATTCAGGTACAGGACCAACCCGACATCTGACATGGACCGCGAGTTCCTCCAACGGCAAGGTGCAAAACGGACGCGACACATTTGGGCTGTATGAAGACAAGATCGCCTACCACTACTGTGATTTCTCAATAACTCCGTAGGCCATAAACAATCAGCAAGTGGGAGGGGTGCCCCCTCTTGCCGCCGCATCAGATTAGCAAATGCCCCCTTTTAGTGACCAACTCGGATGTCCCCTCCCGCGTCCTACTCTTCAACCACAGGCCGAGCTACATCCCAGGGGATCGTCAATAGAGTCACGCGGTCACCCTCCCGGACGTCAACCACCTGCTTGCCTTTTACAGCGCTTCTGGTTTGCAAAGGAGCATCATCAAGGCGAGCGGACTTCGGGGCATACTCGTCAAGGTGGATGGTGACCCGTAAATTGTCCTTCCCTGCAGCTACTCCAACCAATTCATCTCCCTGCGGTAATTTCCAGGCGATCACCCCTTTCCCATAACGACCCTGCTGGGGAAAGCCCTTCTGCTCAACCCGTTTGGCCCGACCCGCAGAAGTCAACAAGAACACTGACCCCTTTGCGGGTATGGTCTCCATACCGATGACACAATCCTCATTTTCTAATTTCATCCCATTCACACCGGCTGCTACCAGGCCCATAGGACGGACATCTTCCTCTGAGAACCGGATTGACATCCCCTGTTTGGTACACAGGAAAACATCTTTGGACCCATTACTCAACCGGACGGACACCAATCTGTCCCCCTCGTTTACCTTGACCAATGTGAAAGGCTGAGCTGATGGCCCAGGAAGTTCCCCGATCTCGCTTTTCTTGACCATACTCTGTTCCGTCACGGTAAGCACATACCATTCCTCTTCTCGTTCCATTTTGGGGGGCAATCCGAACACTGCGCCTATCTTTTGATTCTCATTCAGCGGAGTTAATTTAGAAAAAAGTATCCCCTGGGAAGGTTTTTCAGCCTCCGGGATCGTATGCACCGGGATCGCTACCGCCTCTCCATTCTCAGTGGCCATGTATAACGTATCCCGGGTGTTAATGCGGATCAACCAATCAGGCACATCCCAACCGCTGGGACGGGGCGTATCATCTTCCAACGTTCGAGAAACCAGTCCTTCCCGGTTGATCATCACCCAGACGTCTTTCGAAGGGGTCAGATCGTGGATCCTTGTGGGAGCCGCATCCCGTCCTCCCTCAATCTTAGCAATTTGGGTTCGCCGCGCGTCAGCAAATTGCTCCCTTACCTGAAGCAGTGACTGGGAGACGATCTCACGGATCTCTTTCGGGGAGGTGAGTAATGCTTTCAGNGACGCGATTCGATCTGTAACCTCCTTGTACTCCTCTTCGATCTTTTTCCTTTCCATGGAAGCCAACCGTCGGAGTGGCATGTCCAGGATAGCTTGAGCCTGCTCTTCCGAAAGGTTGAAATCACGCACAAGGTTGTTTTTTGCTGTTTGGGCAGACCGGGAACGGCGGATGGTCTCAAGTACCTCATCCAAATCATCCAGGGCCACTTTCAAACCAGCTAAAATATGCTCCCGGGCTTCCGCCTTTCTCAATTCATATTGACTTCGCCGGGTGACAATTTCGATCCGATGAGTGAGATAAATCTTCAACGCTTGTTTCAAGCTGAGCAGCCTGGGCTCATCATCTACCAATGCCAGCATGATGATGCTGAATGTCCTCTCCATCGTGGAGTGCTTATAGAGGGTTTCCAGCACCCTTTCCGGCCTGGCAGATTTCGTCAGTTCAATGACGACCCGCATACCCTGGCGGTCGGACTCGTCTCTGAGGTCTGCCACGCCTTCCAACCTCTCATCACGCACCAACTGGGCAATCCTTTCCAAGACGGTGATTTTCTTGGTCATATAGGGAAGTTCCGTGACCACGATGCGGTGCCGGCCCCGGGACATCTCCTCCACCAGAGCGCGGGCCCGAACGCGAATTTTGCCCCGTCCGCCGCCGTAGGCGCTTTTCAAACCGCTCCTTGTCTGATCCTGGAGGACCACTCCCCCGGTAGGAAAATCAGGCCCCTTGATAAAATTTGTCAATTCCTCCACCGTGATCTCATCAAGTTTTTCCCAATTGTCCAGCATATGGTTCAGCGCGTCCACCACCTCACCCAGGTTATGCGGAGGGATGCTTGTAGACATACCCACAGCGATACCTGTAACCCCGTTTACTAATAAGTTCGGAAAAGAAGATGGTAAAACCGTGGGTTCCTGGAGGGTGCCATCAAAATTCTCCCTGAAACTCACCGTTTCCTTTTCTAAATCCTCCAACATAAATTGGGAGGGAGATTCCATACGGGCTTCTGTATAACGCATCGCCGCTGGAGAATCTCCATCGATGCTCCCAAAGTTACCCTGCCCATCCACGAGTGGGTACCGCATGGAAAACTCTTGAGCCATGCGAGCCATGGAATCATACACCGCCATATCCCCGTGAGGGTGATATTTCCCCAAAACCTCACCCACGATTCGGGCTGACTTTTTATACGTTGATTCCGGATCCAGCCCCATATCATGCATGGCATACAAGATTCGACGATGGACGGGTTTTAACCCATCACGGGCATCAGGTAAAGCCCGGGAGACGATCACGCTCATGGCATAATCAAGATAGGACTGCTGCATTTCATCATCGATGTCTATCTCACGAACCAAACCTACTTCCATTTTTCCCTCCACTGGGAACAAACCACAGAACCC